>Ga0115565_10003910_pt1 | contig 10375 bp, 11 predicted proteins | sample COGITO_mtgs_1105_FD_87199 | JGI IMG/M metagenome (GOLD analysis project Ga0115565, IMG submission 87199) | Pelagic marine microbial communities from North Sea - COGITO_mtgs_110530 | ecosystem: Environmental > Aquatic > Marine > Epipelagic | place: Germany:Helgoland, sampling site Kabeltonne... | reverse complement strand
TTCGGGAAATATCACCACCATAACATTTTGCCGTAACATCTTTACGAAGAGCCTTGATTGTTTCACGAGAAATAATTTTGGCACCAATAGCTGCCTGGATCGGGATGTCGAACTGTTGCCTTGGGATCAGCTCTCTGAGCTTTTCGCACATTTTTTTCCCAATGTTATAAGCATTGTCCGCGTGAATTAAAGCGGACAGAGCATCTACAGGAGTCGCATTAAGTAAAATATCAACTTTAACTAATTTTGAGGCTCGCATTCCGATCGGCGTATAGTCGAAAGAAGCATAACCCTTCGAAACGGTTTTAAGTCGATCATAAAAATCAAAAACAATTTCTGCCAAAGGCATATCAAAACTTAGCTCGACGCGCTCGGTCGTTAGATAGGTTTGATTGGTAATTACCCCTCTTTTTTCAATACACAAAGACATCACATTGCCAACAAAATCAGCTTTTGTAATGATCGAAGCTTTGATATAGGGCTCTTCTACCCGCTCCATAAAAGAAGGATCAGGCAAGTCAGAAGGATTGTTAACTGGAATAATCGTATCAGGATTTTTTCGAGTAAAGGCATGATAGGAAACGTTTGGAACGGTAGTGATAACAGTCATGTCAAACTCACGCTCTAATCGTTCTTGAATTATTTCTAAATGAAGCATTCCAAGGAAACCACATCGAAAACCAAATCCTAACGCTGCCGAACTTTCGGGTAAAAAAACGAGGGAGGCATCGTTGAGCTGAAGCTTTTCCATACTAGACCTCAGGTCTTCATACTCCTCGGTATCCACAGGATAAATACCAGCAAAAACCATTGGCTTGACCTCTTCAAATCCAGCAACTATTTCGGTGGTTGGGTGGTCAGTATCTGTTAGAGTATCTCCAACTTTGACCTCTTTTGCTTCTTTGATTCCCGTGATGAGGTAGCCTACATCGCCGGCAGAGATTACTTTTTTAGGATCTTGTTTTAATTTTAAAGTGCCAATTTCGTCAGCAAAATAACTTTTGCCCGTGGCAACAAATTTTATTTTTTGTCCTTTCCTGATTTGTCCGTTAATCACTCTAAAGTAAGTTTCAACCCCTCGAAAAGAATTGTATACAGAATCAAAAATAAGGGCTTGTAAAGGAGCGTCTATGTTTCCTTTTGGAGCAGGAACACGCTCTACAATTGCATTGAGTATTTCTTCGATTCCCAAGCCTGTTTTAGCAGAGGCTGGAATAATGTCCTCGGGCTTACACCCCAGAAGATCGACAATGTCGTCAGTAACTTCTTCAGGGTTAGCAGAAGGAAGATCAATTTTATTCAGCACAGGAATAATTTCCAAATCATTTTCAAGGGCCAAATAAAGGTTTGAAATTGTCTGTGCCTGAATGCTTTGCGCAGCATCGACGACCAAAAGGGCACCTTCACAAGCAGCAATTGATCGGGAAACCTCATAGGAAAAGTCTACGTGACCTGGAGTGTCTATAAGGTTAAAAACGTAGGTTTCTCCTTTGTAGTTATATTCCATTTGAATCGCATGGGATTTAATGGTAATGCCCCGTTCGCGTTCCAAATCCATGTTGTCAAGCAATTGGTTTTGTTTTTCACGATCAGTTACAGCTCCTGTAGCGTCTAACAGACGATCAGCAAGGGTGCTTTTTCCGTGATCGATATGGGCAATTATGCAAAAATTTCGGATGTGTTTCATCAACTCATTTCATCTATAGGACGCAAAGATACTTATTTGTAAGGTTGCTTTTTTGTTTAGTTTAGAAAAGTTAATTTTAACACTGAAATTTATTACGATATGAAACAGTTAACTCGAACTCTTCAAATATTATTAGGCGTTACTTTTTTATTTTCTGCCTATACTAAAGCGGTTGGCCCTGGTTTTTTTGAAATTACCTTGATGGACCAAGGACTTGCTGCCAATAGAGCACTCGCTGGACACATGGCACGGTTTTTTATTGGGCTAGAATTTGGGCTAGGAGTATTGATTATTTTGCCTTACTACGCCAAACAATTGATGCGATTTACTTTTGTTTTATTGGGTGGATTTACTGCCCACCTGATTTATTTGTGGGCTATTGGAGATACCGGAAATTGTGGATGTTTTGGCGAAATGATCTCTATGACACCCGAACAATCGATTATAAAAAACATATTAATGTTGATTGTTGCTTTTGTGATTTTTAAATATGCAAGAGTTAAAACCATTTCTAAATCAATTGTTTTAGGGTTTATGTCAATCACCATTTTGAGTATGTGGTTCATTTTGCCCATGCCCAACCACGAGGATTTCCCTTTTGAATCTTTCACAAAGTTTGAGCCTAAAGGCCGTGTAGACCTGACCAACGGTAAAAATTTGGTCGCAATTTTCAATCTCGATTGTGAACATTGCCAGGAGGCTGCAGTTGAATTAGGAAAACTCAAGATAAATCACTCCAACTTTCCGGATCTTTATGTTCTTTTTTATCAAGAAGGTGCAACTACAGTCTCAGAATTTGAAACACTTACTCAATCCTCTTTTCCGCATGACTTTATTGATGTAAATCAATTTTTTGATCTAATTGGCGATTCTCCACCGCGAATTTATTATTTAGACAATGGGGTTGTTTCCGAAATTTGGGACGCAGATTTTGTTAGCAATATCACCACTACCTTTGACTTAAAATAAGCTTGTTGCTATCGATAGTCTTTTTGTTACTTTTGTAAAAAAATAGAAGTGGTTAAAATTGGTGATTTATCGGTTGGAACGTTTCCTCTTTTACTTGCGCCCATGGAGGATGTCAGTGATCCGCCCTTTCGTGCACTTTGTAAAGAAAACGGCGCAGACGTTGTCTACACTGAGTTTATCTCTAGTGAAGGATTAATTAGAAATGCGGCAAATAGTGTTCAAAAATTAGACATATACGAAAAAGAACGACCTGTTGGAATACAGATTTTTGGAGCCAACTTGGATTCCATGTTGCGCTCAGTGGAAATCGTTGAGGCATCAAAACCGGATATTATTGACATCAACTTTGGTTGTCCGGTAAAAAAAGTGGTGAGCAAAGGCGCTGGGGCTGGAATTCTAAAGGACATTCCCCTGATGGTTAAGTTAACTGAGGAAATGGCTAAAAGAACCCACCTGCCCCTTACCATCAAAACCAGATTGGGTTGGGACCACGACTCAATTAAGATTGTTGAGGTTGCAGAAAGACTTCAAGACGCTGGTGCAAAGGCCATCTCAATTCATGGGAGAACCCGCGCTCAAATGTACAAAGGAGACGCTGATTGGGCGCCCATTGCTGCTGTAAAAAATAATCCCAGAATGCATATTCCAATCTTTGGAAACGGAGATGTTCATTCTCCAGAAAGAGCAATTGAAATGCGAGATCGATATGGGCTTGATGGGGCAATGATTGGAAGGGCAAGTATCGGAAATCCTTGGTTTTTTAATCAGGTAAAACATTTTATGAAGACAGGAGAACACGTTTCCCCACCCACCCTAAAAGAACGGGTTGCCGTCGCGCGCCGCCACCTTGAGATGGCCATTGATTGGAAGGGTGAAATTTTAGGTGTTTTGGAAACCCGTAGACACTATACCAACTATTTTAAAGGCATTCCTAATTTTAAACCTTATCGAACAGCCATGGTAACTTCTGATGATGCAAATGATGTTTTTGCAGCATTTGATCGTGTTTTGAACGAGGTTCAAGATCTTGAGTGGGTTTAATTTTCCCCTAGGCTTTCACTCCCAACACCGCGGCTGGCCCATGAGGAGGCAATACTACCCAACAATACGAGTGTAAAAAACACAAGGATTAGGTTTTTAAATTCAAGACTAACGGGATATGGCAAAGAAGTTCCGGGGACATACAGAAACGGAGCCGTAGATTGGATGGCAATCAAAATACTGGCGGAAGTTATTCCAACCAGTCCGCCTATGACCGTAATTAACATGCCCAATAAAAAGAAAACCAATCTTAAATTTTTGGGCCTAGCCCCCATAGCAACAAGGATTCGCATTTGTGGTTTTTTATCAAGGATCATCATGATCAAAGCACCGACAACATTAAAGAAAGCAATAATGAGAACCAGCGTAAAGATGAGGTAGATAACCAAATTCTCTGTGTTTAGCATTTTGTAAAGCGCGGCATTTAATTGAATTCTGTCCCTGACAACAACTTCCTTACCAAGGATTTTTTCAATTTTTTGTTCTAATTGTTTAATGTCGGTTTCCGGTTTTGTTTTGAGTTCAATTGCCGAATAGACACCCTCGGGATATTGAAGTAATTCTTGCGCAAATGCCAAGGGTGCAAAAATGTACTTCTTGTCGAGATCTTCACTTATTTGATAAAGTCCAATAACAACAGACGAAACACTTTGGAAAGGACTTTTCCCAAATGCTGATTTTGTTTTATTTCTGGGAATGCTAATATTTAGAAAGGAGATGTAGTCATATACGCCAAGACCAAGCGCACTTGCAATTCCATAGCCAACCACCACACCATTTGTTTCTGGAACAAGCCATTCACCAATTGCTACAAGAGAATCTCCAGGAATTACTTTGAGGTAATCATTTCCTACACCTTTGAGATAAGCAACTTGGTTTTTTTCTTTAAAAGATAAAAAAACTTTTTCCTCGAGAATTGGGGCGAAATCTTTTATTTCACTAATTGAATGAAGCCGGTTTAAAGCAATGGAATCGAGGGTTAATGTTTTTCCCAGAACAGGAGTAACCCTATGGTCAGGATCAAAAGCATTTGAAAACGAGAGCCCAAAATCTTTTAGCCCAGAAAAAGCGCTCAAGACAACTAGAAGAGAAGCAGTGGCAACGACGATTACGATTAAAGCAATGGCATTAATTCGATTGATTATCGTTTGTCGGCTTTTAGAAAAAAAGTAGCGCCATGCAATTTTGAATGCCACCCTCATTGGATTATATTTTTTTTCTTTTAGCAAGTATTTCCGGATTATTAATGGGGTCTTCAGGACGATTAAGTGCATCGTCAATTGCCTCAATATAGTCTAGAGAATCATCGAGATAAAAAGAAAACTCGGGCATGCGACGCAACTGATTTTTCATTCGTTGTGCCATGTCATGCTTGATTTGAAAAGCATTTCCTTTTATACCTTCAAGATAATTTTCAGCATTATTTTTAGGAAAAATACTAAGGTATATTCTTGCGACAGAAAGATCTACAGTCACCGTAACCTTTGTAACGGATAGCACCAAATTCGAGACGCCTTGATCGCGTATCGCCTGTTGTAGCATGTACGCCATTTCTTGCTGTAATGCGGTTCCAATTTTTTTCTGTCTGGGAGTTTCTTCTATTGCCATGTTAAACAAAAGTAGGGATTCCCTGTGATAATTGTCTAATTTTGAACGAAGGATACCAACCTTACTTAAATGACCTCATTATGTTTAAAAAAACAATTGTATTATTTTTTATTCTTTTTATCTGCCAAAACCTTGCTAGTGCTCAGGAGGACATCGCCCTTCTGAGACAAATGATTTTCGAAAAGACCAATGATTTGAGGGTTGAAAAAGGGCTTCCCAAATTACTGCTTCTTGACAGCTTGATGCGCTTGGCGCAACATCACAGTGACAATATGGTAAAACACAGCTTCTATTCTCATACAGACCACGAAGGACTTAATCCAATAACGCGTGCAAAAAAAATGGGGATTAATCCTTGGGTAAAAAAGGGAAATCAATATGTTGGAATTTCTGAAAACATTGCGATGACACCTTGGTTTGAAAACATCACAGGCTGTGGAGATACGCGTTCAGACGAAGCTTTTAGTAGCTGCTTGGTGCAGGGCTGGAAAAACAGTCCACCCCATTATAAAAACATCCTAGGCGATTTTACTTTTTTGGGAATCGGGTTGGCATTTGATGGGGAGGGTAAAGGCTATTCGACACAAAACTTTAGATAGCTGGCCAGGTGATATTGTCCCATTTGTATTCGGAATTAAGTCGATAGGCCCCTATGAATTCTTTTTTCCAACTCTCAGGAGGAATTAAAGAAAGGTACTCTTCTTTTTCGCCTTGATATAAAAAGTAAGTTTCCCCAACCAAGGGTTCAAATTTAAATTTTGCGGAATATACTTTTTGAGTATCGGATGCAGCTTTTACAAAAGACTTGATCTTGTCTTGTAATTCTACAAGCTCACTTTGAAGTTGTTTGGAGACCTTGTCAACTCCTTTTTTCTTGAAGGCATCTACGTTGGGAATGTCAATAACAGGGCCGCTAACTTCTGAAGCATAGGGGAGTAATCGAGCGACATATTCCTCTTGTTTCTCGTCCCATGCGACCTGATCAGGCTTTTTGTTTTTCAAAGATTATTTTTTTCAAAGATAATGAGATTAAAAAAAAAGATAATGATTTAGGGGGGAGAATAAGCGTTTATTTTTTTAAATCGCGAATGGCTTTGTAGACAACCAATACCAAAAACGCAATGGCTCCATAAACGATAATGTTTCTAAGGAAATAACCCATTGTTATTTTGTTTACGTGAGTACCAAAGCTTGGTGGTGACGACTTCTTCGCCAGAAATGTTTTTGGTGGTTTCGGTAACCCAATCTAGTTTGTAACCTTTTACTTCATAAAAGAGGGAAACGGCCACTAAGGAACTAGAATCAAAAAGTTTTTCAGATATTTTCCCTTTTCCGTTGTCTACTTGAATTAAAAGGCTATTATTTTGAAGGTCAATACCATTGTCATCTATTGAGACGATTAATCTCTCTGGTACGATTTTGGACTGGTCGTGATAGCCAGAGAATAAGAAATACCCAGAAAACAAGGTCATACCATAAAAAAAGGAAACAATTAAAAGAGAAGCTTTGTCTGTAGAAACCATAGTAGTAAAGTTACCTTATTAAATTTAATGACAAAATCTTTTGGACAAAGAGAATCGAATTTTAGAAGGTTGATTTTTTCACAAAACGCCCGTTTTGGCTCCTAAAACGCTCTTTTTTTTGTGCCAACAAAAAAGATTCCCGTGTATAACTGACACCATTAACACAGAAGCTTTTCACCCCTTTTGGAAATTCGAAGTGTAAAAGATTTCTTTTCATAAATATATATTGTATCAAATATAATATTTTTTTTAGATTAACGACTCCCAGGATTTTCACACCGTTATATTTTTAAAAAGAGTAAAACTGTGGCTTAAGCCGTTATCTATAGTTTTATTTCACGCAGGATTTGGATTAAATAGGTTAAGCGTTAACACTCGATTGACCAGATTTTCTTGAATAAATAATTCTACCTAAATAGAATTACATTATTCTCATTATTTTGTCAGGAATTACCTTTAAAACGAACAGAAAAACAGGCGTTGTTGTACACATTTATTGATTCTGAATTGTATTACTTATTCTTAGGTAAAATCATATATAATTTTTAATTTTATATCATAATTATAATTATGGAATTAAAGGCAGACTATGAAGCAATTTCACCCGATTTGGGACACTCTTATAAGTGCGCGTTTTATGACACGAACACTCCGAATCAGAAAAAATTAAGATGGCATTATCATCCAGAAGTTGAGTTGGTTTATATAAATACGGGCGTAGGGAAACGACAGGTTGGAACCCACCTATCGAACTATAAGGATGGGGATCTAATTTTGATTGGCTCTTATTTACCTCACACTGGATTTACAAAAGATTTTGATGAAGGTCAAAAGGAGATTGTGATTCAGTTTAAGCCAGACGTTTTTGAGGGAGCATTTAAGAACTTTGTGGAATTAAAAATGATCAATCAACTTCTTGAACTTTCCAAAAAGGGAATCATTTTTAGCGGGCCTATTAAAGAGGACATTGGTCTTCGTATGGAAGGTTTAAAATATGAGTCTCAAATAGATGGTTTTTTGACGTTTATTAAGATTTTGCATGATCTGGCATTGGCCAAGGACAAGGAAATTCTCAATGCTGCAGGCTATGCTTTTATCAGCAGTCCGATTGAGAACAAAAGACTTAAGATTATCTTCAACTACATTCGCGACCATTTTATGGAACCTATTGCATTAGAGGATATTTCCTCTGAGGTGTTCATGACGCCCCAGTCTTTTTGTCGATTCTTTAAGAAAAGTACCCACAAGACTTTCACTACTTTTTTAAACGAATATCGAATCAATCATGCCACCAAACTTTTGTCGGAAACGGATCTTGACGTAAAAAGTATTTGCTATGAAAGTGGATTTAACAACCTCTCTAATTTTTTTAGAAATTTTAGAAAAACAACCAACTATACTCCGAATGCCTACCGCGAAAGCTTGTTTGAGGATGCTACTGACTGATCCAATCTTTTTAATGCGTAAATAACAGAATAGCAATTATAAAGATGTATTCACAAAAAAAGGGCTTCTCAAGTGGGAAGTTTTGGTGCAATTCGGAGCCTATTTCCTGACACTTGGAATTGGAAAGGTCTTTGGTCGAGTGCGGCTTTGAGTTCAATTATTCTTGCTTTTAGGAACCTCTTATTCATTTCTACGCTCGATGGTGGACAGGTGATGTTCTTACTTTATGAAACGATTTCGGGAAGAAAGCCGAATGAGAAATGTATGGAGTATGGTCAAATGGTCGGTTTCTTTTTAATCCTTGGTTTTGGTGCTTTATGCCAATGGAAATGAGTCGTGGAGACTATATCCCTTTAAATATGTCTATCAAATAATTAAAAACCTGAACAATTATTTTGAAGAACAAAACAAAAATAGTAATACTTGCAATAGCTATAACCAAAAATATAATGATATTTCTCATAATCGTCTGAGGCTCTAAAGTTTATTTGGAATAATTCTCATTGACCCTAAAATTAAATTAAACAAAGCTTCATATTTCTCGCTGTATTTTTCAAACACAGAGGAGTTAAATGAAATGTAAGAGTTTATACCTGACTCAACGAAACCTTGCTTTTGGTAAATTTTAATGTTCTTACTCTCATCAGTCCAAGAAAATTTACTCTCGTAATAGTATTTGTTAAGCAATTTTTTATCAAGTTCAGAAATCAACTCATAATCATTATAATCAGATCGCTTAAGACTTGAATAACCTGCATGAAGATCCTTAAAATCAATAGTTTCTTCTAATTTAATAATTTCAAAACTAATTGAAGGACGATATTCTTCAAAAAAATCTTTGTACCCATCTTCAAAGTTACCAAACAGACGAATTTTTGAATCATTGACAACTGTAAAACCCCAATCGTTTGGCACTAGTATCGATATGCCTAAGCTTGAATTATAGTAGCTATGAAGTTCAATGTTATTTATCATATGATTTTTCTAAAATGAATCTTATGGAGTCAACGGCATTCTGAAAAATTAATTTGTAATCTTCTTTTTCTTGGGCAGGAGATATCATAGAAATTGAAAATAAAACATCATCTATTATAAGAAACACTTGTTTCTGATAAAACTCAATATTGTCATGAAAAATAAAATCATCTATTAATGATTTTTGACCATCAATTTTATCGTATGAGGAATTTAAGTTTTCAATTATTTTGTATTCATTTTTCAATGACTCCATACTTTCGTGGAGGAGGTTTTCATTTTTGTCTTTGATAGGAAATAATGAAATAGCTATTTTAGGATCTAGTGTTTTATTTTCATTATCCTCATCTATTTCATCCATGTAAACCACAGTGTTTTTAAAATCACTGTATTCTTCCCACCCTATGGGTAGTAAAAATGAAATGGTAGTTTTTTTATTATAAAAGTGTAAGTTTTCCAATTTATGCGTTCTTCTTTTTTCTGTAATCCTCAACACTATGTAAGCCTAAATTTTTGATGTTAAGATTATTTACTTTTACATCACCAGGGTTCTTTATCATATCACCAACATTTTTCTTTAATGTTTCTTCTATTTGCGCATCCACAAATGCATATTTAGCCTTTATTGAACTGGCAATATCCTTGTCCTTAGAATTTCTGATGTGACGATCAATTATACTTTGAAGCTTGTCAGCTTTAACCAAGTTATCAGCTTTGTACTCCCCAAAAAACATGGCTTTTGTAGTGACTAATTCTGCTTTTTTCTTGCTGTAAGATTCTACATGTGTTTCAAGTTCTTTGTCAATTAAAGCTTTAACGTTAGATTGATCTACAGTTCCTGATGGTTCTTTCCGATCTTTATCTTCGATTTCTTTGCTAGGGTCTTCTTTATTACCCCACTTCCAAATAATTGCATCTTTTATACATCCAATAAGCGCCTTTCCTATTTCTTTAAAGTCAACTTCAATTTTAAGTCCTGCTCCACCTCCAATACCCAGAGTTGCGGCTAACTTACCTCCAATTACAAGTTTACCATTTTTAAGCTCGAATGTTCCTTCAATTGTTCCTCCAACACCTATTGATTCTTCTAATTCACCTGAAATCTTGAAAAGTGTCTTACCTTTAA
>Ga0115565_10003907_pt1 | contig 10378 bp, 8 predicted proteins | sample COGITO_mtgs_1105_FD_87199 | JGI IMG/M metagenome (GOLD analysis project Ga0115565, IMG submission 87199) | Pelagic marine microbial communities from North Sea - COGITO_mtgs_110530 | ecosystem: Environmental > Aquatic > Marine > Epipelagic | place: Germany:Helgoland, sampling site Kabeltonne... | reverse complement strand
TAAACGCCCCTCCCACACCCACACAAAAGGGGTGAATGACCCCTCCCACACCCACACCAAAGGGGGTGAATGACCCCTCCCACACCCACACCAAAGGGGGTGAACGACACCTCCCACACCCACACCAAAGGGGGTGAAAGACCCCTCCCACACCCACACCAAAGGGGGTGAACGACCCTCCCACACCCGCACCAAACGGGGGTGAAATACCCCTCCCACACCCGCGCCAAACGGGGGTTAGTTATATCAATCTACAAGACTTAAAATAACACTGATAACATCTCTATCCAGATAAGGGTCGACAGAAACTTTAACAGTACTATCTATTTTACCCTTTAGGGTAAAATGATACTTACAATACTTACCTACTTTCTTCCTCTTACAATAGCGTTTCTCTTTGGTCAACCATTTGTTGCATAAACAAGACTCTAGTGTTTTTGTTATTACCCTGGTCGCTGATTCTATATCCTCTAAAGAAAAGATGGAAGTTCCTAATATGTTTAATTCCCCAATAATCTCGTACGCTTTATATATCACGACTCTTTTAAATTTTTCATATTTTCTATCAATCCAACAGGGCCTCTCATTCAGAAGAATGTACAATCTCACTGCTATATCCTTTCTTTGTAGTACTGTTTGTACTGTGGTAATATTAAGAAGCATATCTCCTATGCTGACAAATAACATCTTTCGATCGCATTCTAGGCAAAGTGAGTTGAGGTTTGTAGTTCCAGCCCCACACTCGACGCATCTCGTAGATGTAGAATATATGTATGGTGCGACCGAGTCTGACATGTAGATGTATATACTATACATGCAATATAACAATTAGATCAACACTTATTCAAAGGGGATGTAAATTACCTCCCATAATTCAGAATCTATTTTTGTAACTGGGTAATGAATCTTTAATAAATTCTCATTTTCATCATTGTTTATCTTACTAGCACGAAAAATAATCTATTTCATGTATGTTTTAATAATCCCCTACAACTAAAATCATACTATGCAAAAATAGTAAACTCAATATCTTTTGTATTAGGATTGTTTGGCGAGTCTAATAATGTTGGATATTTTTTTCAATCTTGTTTAGATTCTCCATAAAATTGCTTTTTCTAACATAAGTTATTTCAAATACTTCTGGAAGTTTAATAGAAGGATAATTAGAATGGTTTATAGTTAATGTCCCATCGTAAGTTCTTCCTGATGGTAAATGTTTTGGAATATCTCTATCACAATAATTATTTCCATGAATATGAACAATATAATGAGTTTGATTTAATTTCTTTAACATTGCACATCTATATTTATCAAAAGGCCAGTGTATTTCCATTACTATTTGACTAAAACAGTTTAAGTCTTCTAAACTCATACTATCTATCCAATTAAACTCAGAACCCTCAATATCCATTTTTAGGAATATGTTTTTGTAATCTTTCAAGTAAGATTTTAAATTCGTTATTTTTACAGAATTTATATAGCCAATATTCTTATTTACCCAATTAATATTTTTATTATGACTAGGGAAATTATCAATAGTTCCATCAAATGCATCACAATTTAAATGAGGGTATTTATCTAGTAAGGCTAATTCGAAACGAATATCTCCAGCAATACCACAACTAAGAAAATGATCATATTCAAATCCATCTACCATAACCTACCCTCCATCCGATGTTGGACCGACTCTAATTAAAGGATTAGGACAATCATATCCAATCAATACTCCAGGATCAAATTCATTTATTTCTTGTCTGTTATAGTTATTTCAGTCTGTTTTATTATATGACATAGACATTTGCAATGAATGATTTATTGTTTCAGTTAATCTATCTCTATCGTACAATACTTCCTCCAGATTAGTTATTTTATTTAATTGTATAGGATTATCTATATCATAATAAATGATGGATTTTAAATTTAATGGTTTCATTATACCATTTGGTATAATTAACTGACAACCATTACTAACAGCTAATGGGAAACATCCAGATATAACTCTATTATTTTGCTGATGAATTGCGATATTATGATCAGCTTGCAAATATAACACGTAAGATGACTGCTTTAATATATCAAAAAGTTCTAAGGAGTCTAAATTTTCATATGTTCTAATAAAATTAGGAATATTATTTGGTATATCTCTATTAATCAATATAAATTCAAAATCTTGATAGTTCTTTATAATTTTTTTTATATTATTCGTGTTATGAATATTACAACTCCCAATTAATGTTATGATTGGTTTATTAGTTTGTTCTAATATATTTTTCTTTTCGTTTAGTGTAATACAATTCCAAATAGGAAAACAGAAGTTATCTATATCTTCTGTAAACTTAGAAATGGGTAGTTGATGTATTATATCCGTTCTCCTTGAGAGATGAAAGTGATTTATACTTATTGTATTTTCGGAAACTAGGTTTTTCGGAAAACTATAATCATCATCAGTTAATAAGATAACCGACTTGTAATGATTAATATCAACGTCTGAGAGGCTATTATATAAACTAAATGAAAAATGTTTTTGATAAAGACTAAACCATTGATGATTAACCTCTGTAGTATTTACTATATCAACACCCAAATTATGATCTTTAGCATAATCTAAAACACAACCAAACATTTCAAAATGGAATGGAAATCCATTGTAAACGAGGATTTTCCTAGATTCACTTTTATTATTATTTGTTTCTATAATATTATGGAAATTACCGCTTTTATATTCTGAGCACCAATCTATATAGTTGTTGATTTTACTAATTTCATTGTTATAATCTTGAATAATCTGAGAATTACCATTTTTATTCTGAAAAAGCTTTTTATTATGCCTTGTAACAAATTCAGTGTTTGATTCGAATTTCAATAAACAAACATCATTTAATATCCCCTCCCTACCAACAAAAGATGATTTATACTGTCTATTTAAATACCAGTTAACTGCCTTTCCCAAAACTCCTGGACCACTAAAATCTAATACCGATTCTGGTAAAATATTGTTGTTAATATTGTAACAACTTAATTCTATAGCTTTTTCTAAAATTTTATGTTTTGGGGTTGATGCAATAAATCCATTAATTAGTGGATGAGTACCTTCATTTGGTGCTACAGCGTAAGGAACAGGAACAATAAAACTACTATTAACTTGTAAAAAATCATCAATAGAGTTTAAACACAATGTATCTATATCTATGTAAACTCCACCATATATATATAAACAACAAATCCGCCAAAAGTCACATTTATGTGCTGGTGCTAATAATCGTTTATAACAATCAACAATATTAGGATCAAAATGTTTACTTAAAAAATCCAAACAATCTTTATCATCAAACAGATGATATTCATAATTTTTATTATAGTTTTTCCAAGAATCTGAATACTTTTGTATAAAACCCAAATTTTTAGTATTCCATTTTTGAAAAATTAATTTAGGTATCTTAGTACAGTAATTTTTTTTTTCGAACTCAAATACCAGATCTTGCCCCCACCCATGATTTACATCAATTCTGGAAACAATTAATTTATTTTCCACTATTGTAGTGGAAAAAGTATCTGTCCACCCGATTTCTTGTTTATTGACTGGAATGTTATTGATGTTTATATTATTTATATCTACACCAATGGGTAATATTACTTCTTTGTTGTTGTGATTAGATGAACCAACATATATAGTGTTGTCACTATAAATAGTAAACTCTAATTGAGGGCGATTCTGGTCAGTATCATTCCCATAATCTAAATTATTTATAGGATAATGTCTTGTGATACTTTCGAGTTCGTTATTATTAAAAATATCTTTTCTGACTAAGGTTAGTTCTAAAACCTCTGGAATATGTAGATTTTGTTTTCCTATTTGGGTTAAACCTGGTCCATTGTTGCCGTGCATATGTACTATTAAATGTGTGTTCAGTAATTTAGTTACCATTCTATATCTATATTTATCATAAGGCCAGTGAAATTCAATTGTAATCTGACTAAAACGATTAAGGTCTTCAGTATTCATACTATCTATCCAGTTAAACTCTCTTCCTTCAATATCCATTTTCAAAAAAATATTCTGATAGTTTGTAATATATTCGACCAAATTACTAGTTGTATCAGAATTTTCTTTATCAATATTCTTTGCTACCCATTTAATATTTTTATTGTGGTTTGGAAAGGTATCAATAGTTCCATCAAATGCATCACAATTTAAATGAGGATACCTATTCAAAAATTCTATTTCAAATCTAATATCTTTATCTATACCACAACTAATAAAATGATCATATTCTAATTTATCGAGTATCACATACCCACCATCATGATTCGGACCTAGTCTAATTAAATTATTTGGAGTGTTGTATACACTTAATAAAGCTGCATCCAAATATCTTGTTTCATTGTTATTAATTTCACGCATATTACTCTCATCAATCTTATAGTAATAATAATTTGGTATTATTTTAGTTCCCCAGTAATGACTAATTATTTTCTCCCCAACGTCGTCTAACATTACAGCTACACCAGAACCTTCACTGTATTCTTGATATATTTTCATATTAGGGATATTATGTCTATGGTAGATTCTCCATAATTCTTCACAGAAGTAATGATAATGCGTTTGTAAAACTATATCATCAGTTTCATATGCATGTTTTAACGCATCATATATAATTGGATTTTTCGGGTAGGTAGCAATAAACCCATTAAATAAGTGCGTATTTGTGCTAAATGATTTAACAAAGACACTATCATAAGATTTAATTATATCATCGACATCTCCTTCAAAAATAGCATCGCTATCTAAAAAAATTCCACCATTCAAATAAAGATAATAATAACGGAATATATCTGCTTTATGCTGTCCTCTGCTAAAACTATTAAATTTAGCAATAATATTTGGAAAATCTTGAATGGGGTTTTGTTTAAAATATTCAATAATTTCGCTATCTATAAAATGTATGTATTTCCACCCCTGACATCTGTCTTTAATTATATCAATACTTTATGATTCTGGTTTAATCACGCTGGTTTGCATAATAATTTTAGGTATTAATTTTTTTATATATTTATTACCAGAAAAAACCTCAAGATCATCTTTTCGAATTGAAGTAAATGTGGAATAATCTAAATTAAATTTTAACAGATGTTCCCTACCACCAAAATAACATTTTACTAAATGTTTATCGATAAATCTATATTTTCCTGTTACAAAGGCACTCTTCATATAACCATTTTCTAAAAATTCAATAGTGGAATTCCCCCATGTATATGTTTTCCAAACTAACAAAGTATCCAAATTAAACATCACATTGTTCATAAAGTTGCTCATTTTTACAATTTTACTTTCATAATCTCCAGGCCCTCCTGGAAAATGACTAATAGTTTCGTTACTGAATTTTTCTGGATTGTTAACGACTATATTGATTAATTTCTGGTTCTCGTATAAATTATTTTTAACCGCGTGGTAAACAATAAATGGTTGATCTAAACAATCGGGTATAGGCAACTTACTGTCAATATGCTTATGAATGTGTAACAATATTTGTGAGAATAAATTTTTTATTAGACTAGTATTGTTAAATAGCAATATACCAGATGTAAATACAGAACGCTTGTCTAATAACTTATATTCTTCATCCGTAAATATTTCACAGTGAAAATTTCTGTGACATTCTTCTTGTAGAGCATATACTTTATCTTCCAGTTGAAAATCTAAAATATTAACTATTGAATTAGTTACTAGAATATCACAGTCTAGATATAATATTTTGGTGTATAAATTAATATCGGGATAATCAAATATTTTAAGTCTTGAATATCCAGCTTCAAATTTAGTATCTAGGTCTAGACACCATATCTTTCCACTTATATTCAAGTTATCAAAGATTGCTTGGATTTTTGTTTGGAATTCGGGATTGCATATGACTAAATAGTCAACATTATCTGGAGAGTTGCCAAAAAGTCTATAGCTTGTCAGTAACAGATCTATTAAATCTACGTATTTTTCATTAAAGAATACACAAGAATAGATTATAGTTTTAGCCATGTTATCCATATATATATGGATATATATCAAACCTTTTAAATAAAGTTTACAGTTGTAAATATATAAAAACATTAATTCAAAAAAAAGTGGACACTTTTTTTTTGAATTCACCTTAGACAAATGAGATACCTCATCAGTGTAAATATTATGTATGTGAATGTATTCGATGCTATATTTATATCAGTGGTCATCAGTATTTTTAGGATTAATGACCACTGATATAAAACTATACCATCCGATCTTATTAATTTTTGATCGATTCGTATTGTAGATGGTGTGTATAACCAAATTTATAGCCATATATATAATAGAAATGAGGGAATTAAACTCAGATCTAATGTATAAGGTAAATGATTATATGGGGGATATCGAGTGTACACACATGGACGGTCGCATAGAGTACCACCCCCATTATTATAAGGAACTACAAGATTACACCCACATCCTTGTAATCAATCGATTTACTATATCAGAAGAGACATTATTTTCCAGCGTACTGCTCTCTATCTGTGGAAATACCCATAGGGTGTCGCTTGTGGGTAATACGGCCAGTAAGTTTTCCTATTGTGACTTTTTTAATTCTAAAATAGATAGGTGGGACACCTCTCGGGTCACCAATATGAGTTGTATGTTCAGTGGAGCTACATTTTTCAACCAGCCCCTCGAAAGGTGGGACACCTCTCGGGTAACCGATAAGAGTGGTATGTTTGCGGGAGCTACCTCTTTCAATCAGCCTCTCGACGGGTGGGACACCTCTAGGGTCACCAATATGGGTTCAATGTTTAGTGGGGCCACATCTTTCAATCAGCCCCTCAAAAGATGGGACACCTCTAGGGTCGCCAATATGGGTTCAATGTTTATGGGAGCCACATCTTTCAATCAGCCCCTTGAAGGGTGGGACACCTCTAGGGTCTTATACATGTCCGATATGTTTGGTGGCGCCATAACCTTCAATCAACCCATTGGAATGTGGGATACCTCCAGCGTTATTGATATGAGCGGTATGTTTGGTGATACCCCCATATTCAACCAACCCATCGAGGGATGGGACGTATCTGAAGTTACCGATATGGAAGAGATGTTTAATGGGGCTACGTCATTCAATCAGCCACTGGGAAATTGGGATACCAGTGGTGTGAATTGTATGGCGTGGATGTTCTATGAGGCAAAGGTTTTCAACCAGCCATTGGAGGGATGGAATGTGTCTATGGTTACAGACACCCGATGGATGTTCTGTCACGCGACTAAATTCAACCAACCCCTGACTAGATGGGATATCAACCGAGTTACCAATATGTGGGGGATGTTAGGTAACACACCGTCTTTCGAACAGTCTCTGAAAGGATGGATTACCACCAAAGTGACGGACATGTATGGTGTGTACAACGGGGTCGCACCATTAAACAACTCTATGAAGTATAGATCAAGTTTTAGGTTGTCTTATGTCCACCCATTATGTACCCTACCCATTATGTATCCATCAGTAGATGGACACTAAAACAAAGCCTCCCAGTCTTTTACAACGGATGTGTCGTAAAATCTAGTACCCAGACTAACTTTAGGTCTGTTTTTTCGAAAAGTTTCAATGAGTCTAATTACCTGTTCGTGGTCGTTAAAATCACAGCAGTAGTCTTTTTCAACGATTTCGTGTACCCCAGACTCAATGCTCTTATCACATATGACGGGGACACCTAGATGTAGAGCTTCTGCAAAAACACACCCAAATGTTTCTGGGAAAGAAGTCGAAAACACCGCCAAACAACTCTGTAACAGCGCAGAGTACTCCTCTTTACTGGGGATATTTCCCCTCTTCTCGATAAAAGGGAGGTAACTCATGTCTGGGTCCCATTTGCAATAGTTGGGCTTTATTAGAACAAGTTTAAAATCTCTATTTCTCTTGTAATATTCTATCCCGATACCGATAACCTTTTCCAGCCCCTTCGACCATCTAGACGCAAATATCATTTTGTTTCTGTCGTAGGGGGTGTCTTGGAGTCTAGGGAAGAGTTCGGGGTGTATACTGTTATATATAGGGACTACCTTCATATCTGGGAAGATGGAAGAAATATTTCTCCCGTGGAATTGACTGACGGCAACGGTAGTTATATTGTTTTGGCTGTAAAAGGTGTTTACGTCTTCTAGACTGAATCTGATCCTCATATATTTCTGCCAGTCCCCCTCTAGATAGTTATGGCACCACAGTATGTATTTATGGTTTTTATTGATATGGCATAGACCTATAGGGAAATCTATATAGTCCAGTATGATGAACACAGAATTGCCTGCAGATCTAGCCTCCTCTTCTAGTTCTACCGGTAGATATCTGTACTCAATATTATCGATCCTTTGGGAGGGTTCTAAGTTGAATACTTTAACTGTATATACCGTAGACAGTTTATACGCCAGCATATACCCTAGAAACTCTGTCGCACCACCACCCCCATCGACAATCGATCGATGGGTTCCGTATCTATTTAGAATGAAATTGATATTCATTTTCCAAAGTGGGTGTGTGTGTGTGTGTGTACTTTGGGTTATTGTTATAACATTCTTTCTGTTTAAACATTATTGTCTTTCCTACGACAATAATGTTTAGTGTGTGTATACTTACAATTCACTTACAATTCACTTACAATTCACTTACAATTCACTTACAATTCACTTACAATTCACTTACAAATTTACAGCCTATAATATTTTTGATTAGAATCACCAGGATTTGTTCACTTGTTACACCAACATCCGTACTGGTACTTACTACTCAATGCCAAAAAAGAAAACTAAAGAAGACTTTATTCAAGATGCTATCAGAGTCCACGATGATAGATACGATTATTCAAAAGTAAAATATATAAATTCATCAACAAAAGTAATTATTATTTGTAAAGAACATGGTGAATTTGAACAAAATCCAAGAAGCACTTTAAAAGGATTTTTAGGTTGTCAAAAATGCAACTTATGCCCCTCCTGTCAATTATGGAGAACTTGGGGTAAAAAATGTGAATATTGCAAACCAAAAAATAAAAATAAATTATATAAAAACGCATATGAAAAATCCAAAGAACTTGTTGTCGTAAAATATTTAAGAGAAAAACTACCAGATTATGACTTTATTCACAATAAGTCGGTCGGTTCTCATTGTACCAAAGATGAGAAGGAAAATTCGAATGGGCACCTATTTCCAGATATTAGGTTTGATTGTGATTTCTACCATTTAATTGTTGAAGTAGATGAAAATAAACATCGTGGAGCAGACTATAAATGTGATAAACAACGGATGTATGATATTATTGCTAAATTGGGAGTACCTTGTATATTTATAAGATACAATCCTGACAGTAAGGAAAGTAACAGAGAAATCCTGTTGAAACAGGTTCATGAATATTTAGAACTTGATATAGAAGATGATAGTGTATGGGATGATTTTGGATTTAAGGTGGACTATATGTTTTACTAGTGTTATACAATTACCCATCAACAATGAGTTTATTGTTAATCCATGAAATATACGCCCTATTTAGGTTTCTGCTACTACCCATACATACGTTGAACTATTAAAATAAGTTGTCAATTTCGACAACTTATTTTAGAAAAAAAATAGATTATTATTATATATCTATTACATTAGTAATACTGGAACATCATGGTGGATGCTATTGAATATTTCCTCAGGTTGTACGAATGTAAAGAAGAGACCAAAGACGACAGGGAGTGTATGGTAGTGTCCACTCCCGACGATCTACTGCAACATAACAATGATATTATTAATCAGTACAACCTCTCCAACTATATGATATGTAAAAATTCTCTACTTACACAGTACATAGAATCCATTGATTATTTTTTTTCAAACACCTTCAATGAAGGTGAGGAGAAGCCTGAAAAATATAAGATACAAATAAACTGTATACAGGACCATGATAAAAAACTGTTTGGATATATACAGGAAATGATTCTGTTTTCTGAAAAGCAATTGTTATCACCTGACAGATATAAACCTGTCGACCTAGATCTAGAGGAACTGATTAAAGATGGTGCTTTTATATACTCCAAACTGTTAAATCCACCTACAGAAGAAGAGAGAGAAGATGAGAGAAAGAGAGAAATGGAGAGAGAAATGGAGAGAGAACTGGAAAGGGAAAGGAAGAAGGCAGAGAAGGCGGAAAGGAAAAGAGTAAAAAAAGAGGGTAGGAAAAATGAGAGCAAAGAAGAAAAAAAAGAAAGGAAGAGAGCAAAAAAAGAAAGGAAGAAATACCACCAGTAAAACAGATCATATCCACATAACACGAATTGGTGACGATACATGATATGTTTTAACCAGAAGAATTTAAGAAGGTATCCGTAACT
>Ga0115565_10003902_pt1 | contig 10393 bp, 9 predicted proteins | sample COGITO_mtgs_1105_FD_87199 | JGI IMG/M metagenome (GOLD analysis project Ga0115565, IMG submission 87199) | Pelagic marine microbial communities from North Sea - COGITO_mtgs_110530 | ecosystem: Environmental > Aquatic > Marine > Epipelagic | place: Germany:Helgoland, sampling site Kabeltonne... | reverse complement strand
CCAGCGCAAAGCCTTTGGCTAGGTGATTACGTACAAACCAAATTACCAAAATGCCAGGAACAATAGTCAGGACGCCTGCTGCCGCCAACAAACCCCAATCAATCCCTGACGCCCCCACCGTGCGTGTCATAATTGCAGATATTGGTTTTGCGTCTACGGACGTTAACGTTCTGCCAAGCAAAAGTTCAACCCAAGAAAACATAAAACTAAAAAAAGCAGTTACACCAATGCCTGAACGAATCATGGGTAAAAATATTTTGATAAAAAAATGACCAAAACTATAACCATCAATATAGGCTGTTTCATCTATCTCTTTGGGTACGCCAGACATAAAGCCCTCTAGGATCCAAACCGCCAATGGAATGCTAAACAAGCAATGCGCTAGAGCCACCGCGAGGTGGGTATCAAACAAACCAACCGAAGAGTACAGCTGAAAGAACGGCAACAAAAACACCGCAGGTGGCGCCATACGATTACTTAACAGCCAGAAAAACAAGTGCTTATCACCCACAAACTTGTAACGGCTAAACGCATAAGCAGCGGGTAAGGCAACCACTAGTGTAATAGTCATATTCAAGACTACATAAATCATCGAGTTGACATACCCCATATACCAAGAGGGATCGGTAAATATCGTAATGTAATTATCGACGGTAAAGGTTTGTGGCCACAGCGTCAGTTGACCTAATATTTCTTCGTTTGTTTTGAACGACATTATGATCAACCAATAAATCGGCAGTAAAATAAAAAACAAATAAACGACAAGACCAAAAAGCTTCCTAATAGATACATCTGATTTATTTATCATGATTGGTCTACCTGTGATTTATCAGGGTGTTCTTGTTCATAAGTTAAAGAGGTAAAAAACAGCCAAGATACTAGTAATACAATCAAAAAGTAGATCAAGGAAAAGGCAGCTGCAGGGCCCAAATCAAACTGACCAATTGCCATTTGTGTCAAGGATTGGCTCAAGAAAGTAGTCGCATTCCCTGGCCCTCCTCCTGTTAGAACAAACGGTTCGGTATAAATCATAAAACTGTCCATAAAACGCAACAACACCGCGATAATCAGCACAGATTTGAGACGAGGTAATTGGATATAACGAAATACCGCCCAGCGCGATGCTCTATCAATCTGCGCGGCTTGGTAATACGCATTCGGAATTGCTCTTAAACCTGAGTAGCACAATAGTGCGACCAAAGGTGTCCAATGCCATACGTCCATTAACAAAACCGTGAGCCATGCATCCAAGCTATTTGCCGTATAATTGTAATTCAAGCCAAGCGCATTTATTGCCCAGCCAAACAGGCCTATATCGGCGCGCGCAAAAACCTGCCAAATAGTGCCCACAACATTCCATGGAATAAGCAAAGGCAATGCAAGTAAGATAAGCACAAGGGACGTTTTCCAATTCGCATTCTTGGGTATCAATAATGCGACCATTATGCCTAACGGTATTTCTATCGCGAGCACACTAAACGAAAATATAAACTGACGGATTAAAGCGTCGTGCAATCGTGTATTTCGCAACACTTCTTGATACCACTCGATGCCAACAAAATAAGCTGTGTTCTGGTCGAATATATCTTGCACTGAATAGTTAACCACCGTCATCAATGGAATGATGGCGGAGAAAGCAACCAACATAAACATGGGCAGCACTAACCACCATGCCTTGTTGTTCCTAATTTTCATGTTTATCCTGATCCAACGCTGTAGAGCCTACTTTTTTATCTATTGTGGGAGGTTGAGGGTCAAACAAGTATTCATCTACGAATATTTTTAAGTGTTGCGTCGGCAATTCAAAGTGGACTTCATTCTGGTCGCACGGCTGATACTCTGAAACACGAATGTGCCAGCGCGTCTGCAAAAATAGTATCGTCAGGATTTGGTGATCGCCCAAGGCCTCAATAAACTCAACGTCGGCGCGGTAACTTGTTTTTGTTGGTTTATCAATTAGCGTAATATACTCTGGACGGATGCCCAGTTTAATATTTGTCATTGCGTTAGCTTGTGCTTTTTTGATTAAGCCTTGCATGCAATCTGGCTGGATATAAAATTGAACGTCAAGGCGTCGTAGATGCTCAACCTCTGCTGTTCTATCAGCCTGCGACTGCAACGTCACTATGCTATTTTGAGCCAATTCAACCTCTAAAAAGTTCATACCAGGACTGCCAATAAAGTAGCCAACGAAGGTATGATTGGGTCGCTCAAACAGTAGCTGAGGGCTACCAAACTGAACTATTTTCCCTTCGAACATCAGCGCTATTTCATCTGCAAATGTTGCGGCTTCCAGTTGATCATGCGTGACATATATCATGGTAATATCTAGCTTTTCATGTATTTCTTTTAATTTTCGGCGCAATTTCCATTTTAAATGAGGGTCGATAACGGTCAGCGGTTCGTCAAATAAAATCGCTGATACGTCTTCGCGCACTAGGCCTCGACCCATCGAGATTTTTTGTTTTTCGTCAGCACTGAGTCCTTTTGCTTTTTTATCTAGAAGATCGCTCAAGTCTAATAGCCCAGCGATTTCAGTTACCTTTCTTTTTATGGTGACCTTATCTACCTTCATATTCCTGAGTGGAAAAGCAAGATTATCAAACACCGACATAGCGTCGTATACAACAGGAAATTGGAATACTTGGGCGATGTTGCGTTGCTGAGGTGATAGATCGTTGACGCAAACATCGTCAAACAAAACCTCTCCTTCAGATGGCACAATCAATCCCGATATAATATTTAGTAGAGTGCTTTTACCGCATCCCGAGGGTCCCAGAAGCGCATATGCACCGCCTTGGTGCCAGACATGTTCCAAGTCCCTCAAGGCAAAAGTCTTGCCATCGTAAGTGTGTGCAAGCTGACGCAGTGTAATACTCGCCATTAGTTACTCTCCATTGCCGAGCTCGACGAAAGCTGGGTACAGGTATCTCGGAAAACGCCTTTGTTTGCCGGCCAACTAACAGAACTTCCTTGCTTATCAAATATATAAACATCCCCTAAGGCAATAAATAAAGTGATGTTAGTGCCTTCTTTAAACCTATGAATACCTTGCAGGTGCACCACCCAACTTTGGCCAGTAGTAATGAGTCTGAGGTGAACATACGTTTCAGAGGCGCTAATTTCTGCCAATTCAACATAAGCTGCGACGTTTACCTCGACCAACTCAGACGCACTAAGTCTGACTTGATCAGGCCTTATGGCGCCTTGATATGGGCCTGCAGATAAGCCTATAAATGGATTGTCTAAGCTGTGCTCAAACAGTTCGATTTTGTCGCCAACTGCAACAATATCAAAGCGATTCATTGGCGGTTCGTGATAAAGATCCGCTGCATCTGCGTTGCTCGGCTGATAAAATTGCGCGAGTGCATCTCCGCTTTGCAGTACTTTTCCCTCATGAAGTAAGGTAGTCGTTCCGCCCAAAGCAAGGGATTCATGTGCTTCAGTGCTAGCATAAATTGCGATACTGTCGCGCTGCTTAAACAATAATTTGAGTTCAAATCTTAATGTTTCGCGTAATTTATAATCAAGGTTAACGAGAGGCTCGTCGAATAGTATGATTTGCGCGTCTTTGACCAACGCTCTTGCCATTGCGCAGCGCTGCTGTTGGCCACCTGACAATTCTAAAGGGTAGCGATGCAAATATTCTTCTATGTGCAACAGCTCAGCAATATTGTTAACACGCCGTGTAATTTCTGATGAGTTCACCTTGGCCAGCCTCAATGGTGATGCGATATTCTCCCATACGCTCATATGTGGATAGTTAATGAATTGTTGATACACCATAGAAACTTGCCGCTTTTGAACGGCGAGATGGGTAATGTCGTGTCCATCCAACACAACGCGGCCGGCAGTGGGCTTATCTAATCCGGCAATCACCCTCATCAATGAAGTCTTACCCGCTAATGTTCTGCCCAGCAGCACATTAAACGCGCCCGCCTCAAAGCTAAGGTTTATGTTTTGTAAGTAAAGTTGGCGATCAACAACAAGGCTGATGTCTTGTAATTCCAACGACAAAGCGACGTCCATTTACGTAATATTTTCATTAACAAAAACATAACATAAAGTAACCGCCGAGGCAGTGAATTATTTGTGATAGATATCTATATCGATGACTTTATCATTGAGCTAGCCTCTTTCTAATCCATATCAATAGAGACTTCACTTAACGAACCAAGGCCAGTTCCTGCCTCGCTGTCTAGCTTAATCATAAGACGTAAGTCATTCGGTGAATCCGAATTATGCAGTGCCTGCTCTTGAGTGATCTTGCCAGCTCGGTATAAGTTGTACAAAGCCATATCAAAGGTTTGCATACCCGATTCTTTGCCTTTCACCATAGCCTCTTTTAAGCTACCAATCTCATTCCGCTGGATTAAATCTTTGATCAAAGGAGAGTTCAATAATATTTCAATCGCAGCAACGCGACCTTTACCGTCAACCGTCGGCACTAACTGTTGTGCCACAATCGCGCGTATGTTTAGACTTAGGTCAAAGCGCAACTTATCGTGAGATTCGCGCGGTGCCAAATGCATTATCCGCTCGATTGCTTGATTCGCATTGTTCGCGTGCAAGGTTGCCACACACAAATGACCCGTATCAGCGAACGACATTGCATACTCCATTGTCTCCATTGAACGGATTTCTCCGATTAGAATAACGTCAGGTGCCTGTCGCAGCGAGCTTTTTAATGCATGATCAAAAGAATGAGTATCAATACCTACTTCGCGCTGGGTGACAACACAGTTGCGATGCTCATGCACAAATTCAATTGGATCTTCGATGGTTAAAATATGCCCAAATGAGTGTTCGTTGCGATGACCAATCAAGGCAGCAAGTGATGTGGATTTACCTGTACCCGTGCCACCAACGAATAAAACCAATCCTTTTTTTGACATAATGATGTCTTTTAACACGTCAGGAAGCCCTAAGTCATCAGCCTCTGGAATTTGTGTAACGATACGCCGCACCACCATGCCCGCTTGGTCGCGTTGCCAAAAAGCACTGCAACGGAACCGGCCTATTCCGTCACGCGCAATCGCAAAGTTGCACTCGCGCTCACTTAAAAACGAGGCTTGTTGCGCTGGCGTCATCGCTTGATGAACCAAATCCAACGCGTCCGCTTCAGAAAGCGGCATCGCTGTTAACGGGGACAATTGTCCATTAATTTTGGCGCTAGCCGGCATGCCAACCGTTATGAATAAATCCGATGCTTCGTGCGCTACCATGTCCTCTAAGCACTGGTCTAGTGTCATCATAAAGTTTGCCTCTTAGAATCCGTTGTTTGTGGGTTTTTTGTCGATTGATTTTGCTGCAGCGTCTTGAGCCGTGATTGCGCCCATTGCAACGAGCTTTTGCAAGCACTGATCCATTGTTTGCATGCCATGCTGTTGACCCGTTTGGATCACTGAATACATTTGCGGCACTTTATCTTCTCGAATAAGGTTACGAATAGCGGGAATGCCTAACATAATTTCATGTGCAGCCACTCGACCGCCACCAATTTTTTTCAGCAACGTTTGAGAGATCACAGCCCTGAGCGATTCTGATAACATCGAACGCACCATAGACTTCTCCTCAGCTGGAAACACATCAATAATCCTATCGATGGTTTTTGGTGCTGAATTTGTGTGCAGTGTACCAAAGACCAAGTGCCCTGTTTCTGCCGCTGAAATAGCTAAACGGATCGTTTCTAAATCACGTAATTCGCCGACTAAGATGACGTCAGGGTCTTCTCGTAATGCCGATCTCAAGGCATTTGAAAAACTGTGAGTATCACGATGAACCTCTCGCTGATTCATCACGCTAAGCTTGTTGCTATGCACGAATTCTATGGGGTCTTCGATGGTTAGAATATGCTCTCGTTTGTGCGTGTTGATATGATCAACCATTGCCGCTAGTGTCGTACTTTTACCAGAACCGGTCGCACCTGTTACTAGCACAATACCCGTGGGCTGATTTATAATTTGCTTAAAAATATCCGGTGCACCTAGCTGGTCTAGCGTCAAAACCTCACTTGGAATTGTCCTAAGTACCGCCGCTGCGCCTCTGTTTTGTACGAATGCGTTGACCCTAAAACGCGCTAGATCTTTAATTTCAAATGAAAAATCTGTTTCAAGATTTTCTTCATATTCTTTGCGCTGCATGTCATTCATGATGTCATAAATCAAGCCGTGCACTTGTTTGTGATCAAGCGCAGGTACGTTAAGTTTACGCATTTCACCATCAACACGGATGATCGGAGGCAACCCTGCACTCAAGTGCAAATCAGATGCTTTGTTACTAACACTAAAGGCCAAAAGTTCGTTAATATCCATGCTGTTCCTTAAATCTTTTTTAGTTGTTCACGTTGTTTTCGATTCTGATCGCACTGGGCAATGTCGCGTAAAAGACTAATTAAACCAACGCAGATTGCAAAATGAGTGCAAAAATGACGTTCCAAATAACGGTTACCACTATTAGACGGTCAATGTATGCCCACTGACATTTCACAAAATTTAGACCATGTACGCGGCTTAATCGCGAGCAGCGCAAACACTCATCGACGCAAGCCAGAAGATATTGAATTGCTTGCCGTAAGTAAAACCAAACCCGTATCGGATATCATGCTTGCGTATCAATCTGGACAACGTCATTTTGGTGAAAACTACGTTCAGGAGGGCGTCGATAAGATCGAACAACTCAAGCTATATTCAGACATCGTCTGGCACTTTATCGGCCCGTTGCAGTCAAACAAGAGTCGTTTAGTGGCGGAAAATTTTGATTGGATGCATTCGATTGACCGCTACAAAATCGCCAAGCGTATCGACGACCAAAGATCCGTTTACAAGGCAGCATTGAATGTTTGTATTCAGGTTAATATTGATAATGAGCAGAGCAAGGCCGGCGTTGCAGCGGCAGACGTTTTAGAACTGGCCGAACAAATTTCATCATTGCCGCGTTTAAAACTACGCGGCTTGATGGCGATCCCCAAAGCCAATCAGGACAAACAGACGCAAAAACAAAGTTTTGATAAAATGGGACAGTTATTTCTGCAATGTCAGCAAAAATTCTCTGAGTTTGATACTCTATCAATCGGCATGAGCGGTGACCTCGATGTCGCGATTGAGTGCGGTTCGACAATTGTCAGAGTAGGCACTGCAATCTTTGGTGCCAGAAGTTAATCATAAACGAAGGTAGGTAAAGAAAATATGCAAATAAGAAAACTCTGTTTTATTGGTGCTGGCAACATGCCACGCAGTATTATTTCTGGCTTAGTCAAAAACGGCTATGAAGCTAGCAGTATTATCGCTAGTAATCCATCCACACCAAAACTAGAGGCGCTTGAGGCAGATTTTTCTATCAACGTAACGCAATCTAATGAAGATGCAGCGAATGCTGCTGATGTCATTGTGCTATCTGTAAAGCCCCAGTTAATGGAAGCGATGTGCGCAGAATTGATCAAAACCGTCACGCTGGGCGATAAGTTGGTGGTCTCGATTGCCGCTGGTATTACGACAGCAAGATTGACAGAGATGCTTGGTGGACATAAAAACATCGTCAGAACAATGCCTAATACCCCTTCAGCACTGGGACTTGGTATGACAGGTTTGTTTGCGACCGCTGATGTAAGTCAACTCGATCAGGAATTCTCAACGCTTGTAATGTCTCAAATAGGCAAAACACTATGGGTCAAGCATGAGAATGACATCAATACTGTGATTGCAGCTGCTGGGTCAAGCCCTGCGTATTTTTTCTTGTTTGCTCAAGCCATGCAGGACGAAGCTATCGCGATGGGGATTGAAAAAGATGATGCTCGTTTACTTGTGCAACAAGCAATGATTGGCAGCGCTGAAATGATTGCTAACAATCCAAGCCTTGAATTAAGTGAGTTGAGGGCCCAAGTTACGTCTAAGGGCGGCACTACATTTGCTGCGATAGAGTGTTTTCAACAACACAAGCTCGAAGAGATCGTTTCAAAATCCATGCAGGCAGCAGTGGCTAGAGCTAATAACATGGCCAAAGAATTTTAAAACATAACTAAACCTAAGAAAGAGAATAAACAATGGTCGCATCGCTTTACCTCATTAACTTTTTATTTGACGCGTACGTCATGGTGATATTGCTGCGAATGTGGATGCAGTTTGCCAGAGCAGATTACTATAATCCTTTTAGTCAGTTTGTGGTCAAAGCAACTCAGCCCGTTGCAGGCCCTCTGCGTCGTGTCATACCGCCTATAGGGCGATTTGATACGGCCTTGTTTGTGTTTGCATTTTTAGTCATGATTGCAAAGATTTTCACCTTACAGGCAATGTTTGGCTCGGGGGCAGCATTTCCGCCTGTTATTGCTATTTTAATCGGCACGTTTAAGGCGTTAATCGTCCAGTTTTTGAATCTGGTTTTCTATATATTAATTGTTAGAGCGATTTTAAGCTTTGTTAGCCAAGGCACAAATCCTATCGAAAACGTGATGATGCAATTAACAGAACCGTTTTTGGCGCCAGTACGTAAAATCATCCCTCCAATTGGCGGTCTGGATTTTTCGATTTTAGTGGTCATTTTAGCGTTACAATTCGTAACACGACTAATAGAGCATGGATTTTAAGTTAATTATTTCACATTAATCACCAGCGAGGCTTGATAAATGAACGCGTTTTTGAAGTTAGTCACACTAGTAACTGCTCTATTGCTTAGCACGGTAACGCTTGCTGAACAAAAAAAGACACTGGGTGACTGGGATGTGCATTACATTGCGTTTGGCACTACATTTTTAAGCCCTGATATCGCAAAAGCAAACGACATTGTGCGCAGTAAATCTAACGCTCTGATCAACATATCAGTGTTGGATAAAGACACACAAGCGGCGCAAGATGTAATCATAACCGGCTCTGCGCGCAATTTGATCGGAAACAACAAGCCTTTAGCGTTTAAACAAGTAAAGGAAGGTAAAGCGATTTATTATCTAGCAGTACTATCATTTGATAATAAGGAAACATATCGATTTAGCATTGATATCAAACAAGGCAAAACAACGCAAACGTTGCAATTCCAACAAATGATGTACGAAAACGAACGTTAGCCTCAATTAAACAAAATCGGATATTGCGTTTTTCTAGCATAATATTGAGTCGCTGCAGCGAGGCAGACGCTGCGGTCTTTTTACTCTTAAGTATGACGTACGACGTTGGTCTTAAGCTAATAAAATCATATTAATAGCACATTAGCCCCCCCTCCTTTGCTAAAAGTTCCTACTCAAAAAAGACACATTGCCGATACCTTATTATGATTTGGTGATAGTGCCATTAAGGCGCTCAACAAACATCCGATGTGATGATAAATAACAAAGAACAGTCACTGACTAACGTTTCTAATGCTAAAAAAGTAGGCGCTGCGGTTACTGATGCATCAAGGTCTGTCGCGTAAGTCTAGGGGTACAACAGCCAAATTACGGCTTCTGTATAAGCGCAAAGTCGGGTTTCTAATGACATCAGCGAATCATGCAATGCCTTGCGTAATATCGTCGAAGCTATGCTCAATAAATTAGCCTATTATAAAGTTTAGCTTACGTAAAATGCGGCTGAGTAAATGATGTTGTAAACGCAAGCAGATAAGTGCCTTGTATACTGCTTAGTCATTTAGTTTTACTTTAACTGAAACTAGACTAAAGTATAAATTCCGTAGTTTGAATAAGGAAAATTTAAAAGTGCCTGAAATAAGAAATGCACTAAACAACATATTGGCCGTTCTCAAGCATCAGGTTGACCTCGATTTATGGATGGTCACGCGTGTCGTTGACAATGATTGGGTCATGCTATGCACTACGCAGAACAGCTACGGCATAAAACCGGATGATGTTAAGGTATGGTCGCAGAGTGTTTGCACAAGAATGGTCTCCACAACAGGCCCCAATATTGTGCCGTCTATCAGTGAAGAAGAAGAGTACGCAGCAAGCCCTATCGTTGGACAACTCAACTTTAAATCATACATCGGCTACCCGTTAAAATCTAAATCGGGAGAATTGATGGGGACACTTTGCGAGATAGACCCAGATGCGCAAGATCCTTCCTTACTTCAGCAACATACACTGATCGAAAACTTCGTGAACGTAGTTGAAACGCTGATGCGACAGAGTACTGAAATCATCCGACTCAACAGCCTGTTGCAAGATTATCATCACTCAGAAAATATTGATAACGCAGTAGGATTACCGAATGCAAATGCATTTTTCGAAATTGCCAGTTTACAAAAAAAGCTGCTGCACGGTGCTGGCTCTCCTTTAGCGATTATCATTATTGATATACAACGGTTTGCGCCAGAGTATCAGGAACCTGAAAATAATTTAGAAGGACTCAATGTAGCAAAAGACACTATTTTACAAAGCAAGCGCGACGTCGATGTGCTATGTAAATTATCCGGT
>Ga0115565_10003900_pt1 | contig 10400 bp, 9 predicted proteins | sample COGITO_mtgs_1105_FD_87199 | JGI IMG/M metagenome (GOLD analysis project Ga0115565, IMG submission 87199) | Pelagic marine microbial communities from North Sea - COGITO_mtgs_110530 | ecosystem: Environmental > Aquatic > Marine > Epipelagic | place: Germany:Helgoland, sampling site Kabeltonne... | reverse complement strand
TTAGCTTAATTGAATAATCGAGTGAATTCTTTAAAGAAGAGTATGAGATAGTAAGCTGTTCAACATTTTCAAGCTCTGTAAATCCACTATCATAAATTTTATTTATTTCGTTTAGATTGTTTTTTACATTTTCAAGATTTCTTTTCAATATCTCAACTCTTTCTTGACTAACAAGCGCATTACCATATGCAGAGATTGTAGCTTTTTTTACTTCAATGTCAGTTTTAATTTTTGTCTTTTTAGCAATATCCATAAAAAGTTCAATTGAGGCTAAACCAATCATATATGATCCATCAAACAGTAATTGTCTTAAAGTGAGTGAGCCATCTAATGTTTGTTTTGTGCCAAAGGATAACTCTGCAAACTCTCCTGGATTTCCTCCGAAAAATTCAGCAGGCACTAAAGAGATAGGTTGTTTAATATTATTTGAATAATCAAAAAAAGCACTTATTTGAGGAAGTCCAGTTGCTATAGTTTCCCATTTTTTTGCATTAGCAATTTCAAGGTCACTAGTTGCATTTTTTGAGAGCCTATTGTTTTGTAAAGCATAATTAATGGCATCTTCTAAAGAAAACGAATCTTGACTTTTAATGTCAGTGCTTAGAAGAAGAAGACATATAAATACAACTATTTTTTTCATTTATTTTTTTTTATAAAATGATTTAATTTTTTTAATCCCTTTTCAGTGACGATTGCTCTTAAATGATATTCAATAAAATCGTTTTTAAGACTTACAGGATCATATAATTTTGATGGAAAAGTATCTAGATCTCTAATTCCAATTATTCCTTTAAAATATAATCGAGAGATGAAATCAATTTCAATATCCTTTCTAAACAAATCTAGCTTGATTCCATTTTCTAAGCTTTTAGAATTAGTTTTAGTAATAAAATCAAATTGTTTTTTATTTATGTCTTTGTGAATTACTGGATAATATTTTTCAAGTTGATATAAAGGAGAAACACTTTCATTTTTTAAATACTTTATCAAAAACAAATTAATCTCATAAATTTCGCTTATAGGATCTTCTGAAGATTTTTTAATTTCAGTAACACCCTCTGAAATACTTTTGAACATGTAATTGGCAACTGATTTTACTAGTTCAGTTTTATTTTGAAAAAAATTATAGATAGTTTTTTTAGAAATTCCCATTGCGTTTGCAATTTGATCCATAGTCACGCTTTTGAATCCGATAGTCAAGAAAAGTTCTCTTGTTTTTTCTAAAATTAATTCTTTCAAACTATTTTTTTTTGGAATGCAAATATAACCAGGAAACTATTAATACGCAAACGGTTTCCAAAGTTTCTTAAGGATATAAAATCTAAATAATGTATTTTTGACATAAAATTTATATTTTGTTATCTATCAAACTTTATGCCGATCTTATCAATAAAAGTTTAAAGGAATTAACTTTTTCTGAAACCCCTAAATCTTTATATGATCCTATCAAATATATTTTAGAAATCGGAGGTAAAAGAATAAGACCTTATTTGGTTTTAATGTCAACCAATATTTTTGGAAGAGATCCAAAATTATCATTAAACGCCGCATTGTCAGTTGAATGTTTCCATAATTTTACTTTAATGCACGATGACATTATGGATTCAGCAGCTTTAAGAAGAGGTAATGAAACTGTACATTTAAAGTGGGATACAAATCAATCTATACTTTCCGGAGATGCTTTACTAATTTATTCTTATAAATTGTTAGAGAGCTATAGCCCTGTCATTTTTAAAAAATTAAATAATGTTTTAAACACTACAGCTCTTCAGGTTTGTGAAGGTCAACAATTTGATATTGATTTTGAAAAAGATCCAAATGTGACTTTTGATAACTACATTAATATGATTAGATTAAAAACAGCTGTTTTGGTTGGAGCTTCCTTACAAATGGGTGCTATAATTGCTGAAGCCAATGAAAATGATTTAATTGAAATCTATGATTTTGGAGTCAATCTTGGTATAGCTTTTCAGTTACAGGATGATTATTTAGATACTTTTGGAGAAGAATCTTTGGTAGGTAAATCAATTGGTGGAGATATTATTGAAAATAAAAAAACAGCACTATATCATTTATGTTTAGCAAATGCCAACGTTGATCAATCCAAAACATTAGAATCTTTGTTTAGTGAGAAAAATGCAATTGATAAAGTTGATAAAGTAACTCAAATTTTCAAGGACACAAAAGCAGACTTTGATAATTTAAAACTAGTTAAGAAATATACTAGTTTAGCTTTAAACTCTTTAAATAATTTAAGTATTTCACAAGAAAAAAAAGAGGAACTTATTGATTTTTCTAACTCTTTATTAAATAGAAAACTTTAAATATTTATAATTATTAAACATAAACATTTTTAGGTTAACCTAAAATATTTTTTATTTAATCTTAAAATTATATATATTTGCTTTATGTTAAGTTTTTCTGAAGAAAATTATCTAAAATCTATTTTTCATTTGTCATATGAATCTGAACTAGGTGTGTCTACGAATTCTATTGCAGATAATTTAAATACAAAAGCATCTTCAGTTACCGAAATGTTGAAAAAATTAGGAGAGAAAAATCTAATTGTTTACAAAAAATATCACGGAGCTCAGCTTACTGAAATGGGAAGAAAAACTGCCTTAAACATAATAAGAAAACATAGACTTTGGGAAGTTTTCTTAGTTGATAAATTAAATTTCAAGTGGGATGAGGTACATGATATTGCTGAACAACTAGAGCATATTCAATCAGAAAAATTAACAAATGAATTAGATAAATTTTTAAATTTTCCGACAAAAGACCCCCACGGAGATCCAATTCCTAACCCAGCAGGATTCATAAAGTTTACTCCAAAATTAAGACTAAGTGATTTGAATATTGGAGAAACTGGAAAATTTATTGGTGTAAAAGATTCTTCATCAACATTTTTAAAATATTTAGATAAAAGACAAATTTCATTAGGTTCAAACATTAAGGTACTGCATCAAGAGGAATTTGATCAATCTTTACATGTTGGTTTAGACGAAACTAATTTAACCATCTCTATAAAAACAGCTAGTAATTTATATATAACCAAAATTTAATTTTTATGTTTCAAGAAATAATAACATTTTTTCAAAATACTGATCCAGTTTTAGGAGCTTTGTACGCAACACTTTTTACTTGGGGTTTGACAGCTTTTGGAGCTTCATTTGTATTTTTATTTAAAACAATGAACAGAGTTTTTCTCGATGGAATGTTAGGATTCACTGGTGGTGTTATGGTTGCTGCTAGTTTTTGGAGTTTATTGGCGCCGGGTATTGAAATGAGTGAAGGGGAGGGTTTTGTAAAAGTTATGCCTGCAGCAATCGGATTTGCATTAGGAGCTCTATTTATTTTTGGCTTAGATAAAGTTTTACCACACATGCATATTAATTTTAAAGAAGCAGAAGGAATTAAAACTCCATGGCACAGGACAACATTGTTGACATTAGCAATTACTTTACATAATATTCCTGAGGGTTTAGCTATTGGAGTTCTTTTTGGTGGTGTTGCTGCAGGAATTCCTGAAGCCTCAATCACTGGTGCTGTTGTTCTTGCAATTGGAATTGGTATTCAAAATTTTCCAGAGGGAATAGCTGTTTCTATGCCGCTAAGACGACAAGGCATGAGCAGGTGGAAAAGCTTTATGTATGGTCAGGCTTCTGCTGCAGTTGAGCCTGTAGCTGCAGTTATAGGAGCTGTCGCTGTTACTTTTTTCACTCCAATTCTTCCTTACGCTTTAGCTTTTGCTGCAGGCGCTATGATTTTTGTAGTCGTTGAAGAAGTAATTCCAGAAACTCAGTTAGATAAAAATACAGATATTGCTACCCTTGGATTTATTGGCGGCTTTATTATTATGATGATTTTGGATGTAGCTTTGGGATAAAAATTTAATTAAAATGAAAAAAATAGTTTTATTAATACTTCTTGCTTCACCATATATATATGGTCAAATAAGTACTGATAGGCCAGATCAAACTGAGGCTTCAATAGTTTTGCCAAAAAATATTTTACAAATTGAAAGCGGATTTTCTTTTGAAGAGAAAAACACTTTTAATAATTTATTTCGATTTGGTATTTCGAAATCAGTAGAATTGAGATTAAACACTAATTATATTTTTAGCGACACTCCAGACTCTAAAAATATCCCTTCTTCTCAATTTGGGGATATTGAATTGGGTGCTAAAACTCAAATTTTTAGATCTGAAGAAAACTCAACCACAGTAGCATTTTTATCTCATCTTTCAATACCAACTGCTTCTAAATATTACACTAATGATGGCTGGGGGACATTAAATAGAATATTAATAACTCATGATCTTTCACAGACTCTATCCATCGGATATAATTTAGGATATAATAAAGTTTATGGCAGCCCAGGATTATTAATATACACTTTAGCATTAGCAAAAAGCTTTGGGCCTTGGGGTGTTTATGCAGAATTATTTGGTGAACACTCTAATAAAGAATCGAAAAATAATTATAATATGGATAATTATGATTTGGGCTTAACATATCTTTTAAAAGAAAATATTCAATTTGACGTTTCTTTTGGGAGAGGCTTTAACAACGAAACGGATTATTTTGCACTAGGTCTTAGTTGGAACTATGATTTAGCTAAGTAACTTAATCACAGCCACAATTTTCGTTACCACATCCTTTTTCAGACTTTTCAAAAAAGAATTTATTACATAAATAGCCAATTGAGATTAGAATTGCCAATATTGTAAGTATTACCTGTATCATTGATTATGAAATAATTTGATAAACAAAAAGAGCACTGAAATAAGCTATTAATGTCATTATTATTAATTGTAATATAGGCCATTTCCAACTATTGGTTTCTTTTTTCACAATAGCTAAAGTACTCATACATTGCATAGCAAAAGCATAAAAAATCATTAATGATATTCCTGAGGCTAGTCCAAACAAAGGCTGTCCGTCTTCACGAACTTCGTTTGCCATTCTTTCTTTGATTGTATCTTCTTGATCACCCTGCACACTATATATAGTAGCCAAAGTCCCTACAAAAACTTCCCTAGCTGCAAAAGATGTAACAATTGCTATCCCAATTTTCCAATCATAGCCTAGTGGACTTATTAGAGGCTCTATGCTTTTACCCATTGCACCTAGTAATGAATGTTCTAATTTATGTGAACTTAAGTTATTTTCAAATTCCTCTATTGAGTTATAGTTTTCTACAGTTATAATTTCCTCTGCATTGTTAAATTGATCTCCAATTCCTACGGATGCAAGTCCCCAAAGCAATATAGAGATAGCCATAATAATTTTACCTGCTTCAAAAACAAATGATTTAGTTTTTTCAAAAACTGTAAAGAAAACGTTTCTCAAAAGAGGGAATTTATAATTAGGCATTTCAACAACGAAAAATGTTTTTGATCTAATTTTTAAAATTTTATTTAAAATTTTTGCTGAAAAAATTGCAGCAAAAAAACCTAATAAATAAAGGCCCATTAGAGTTAATCCTTGAGCATTTACACCCAAAAATCTTTCATTTGGAATAACTAATGATATTAAAATTAGATATACTGGAAGTCTAGCAGAACAAGTTGTAAAAGGAGTTACTAGAATTGTAATAAGTCTTTCTTTCCAATTTTCTATATTTCGAGTTGCCATAATAGCAGGTATAGCACAAGCAGTTCCAGAAATTAACGGAACAATGCTTTTACCGCTAAGACCATATTTTCTCATAACTCTATCCATTAGAAAAACAACTCGACTCATGTAGCCTGTTTCTTCAAGAATTGAAATAAATAAGAATAAGAATGCAATTTGAGGAATAAAGATTACGATTCCTCCAATTCCAGGTATAATCCCCTCAGAAAGTAAATTTGTAAACACCCCCTCAGGTAATGTGTCTTTTATTAAAGAGCTTAATTTGCTAAAAGTACTGTCGATGGCATCCATTGGATAGCTACTCCAATCAAAAATAGCTTGAAAAATGGTTAATAATATTAAAAAGAAAATAGCATAACCCCAAAATTTATGTATTAATATTTTGTCTAATCTTGAACCAAAATCACTCGCTATTTCTGGATCATGAACGTATGACTCTTTTAATACATTATTTATAAACTGATATCTTTTAATAGTTTCTTTTTGTTGTAGTCTTTTTAAATAAGAAATTGATTTTGTTTGAAAAGTTGAAGAATCTTTTACGATTTCTCTATCTAAATTTCCAAAATTCACATCTTGAGTTATAACTAACCAAAGTTTATATATTGACTGATCTGGAAAAGTTTTTTTTAGGCTTTCAAAATATTCTAAATCAATATTCATTATGTCTAAACATTGATTAGTTTCTAACTTTTTATAATTAGTTATAATATTTTTAAGATCACTAAGCCCCTTTTTTTCTCTAGAGCTATATAAAATCACCTTAGTTCCAAGATGTTTTTCTAAAACCGAAGTGTCTATAGAAATTCCTTTTCTTTTCATTACATCAGACATGTTAATGACAAGAACGGAAGGAATATTTAAATCTTTAATTTGAGTAAAGAGTAATAGATTTCTTTTTAAATTTTCTACATCAGAAATAACGACTGCAACATGAGGAAAATCTTTATCATTTTTATTTAATAATAATTCGATGACTACACTTTCGTCAAGTGAAGATGCATTTAAGCTGTAAGTTCCAGGAAGATCTAATATATGAGCTTTAACTCCTCGATCTAACTTACAAACACCTTCTTTTTTTTCAACAGTTATTCCTGGATAGTTTCCAACTTTTTGATTTAATCCTGTTAAATCATTAAAAACTGATGATTTTCCTGTATTTGGATTACCAATAAGAGCAACAGTTAGTCTTTTACTCATTAATCAGATTTTTAATAATAATATAATTTGCAGTCTCTCTTCTAATTGCTAACCTTGTGCCATTAACATCTAAATACATTGGATCCTTAAAAGGAGCAAGTTGTAACAATTTAATGGTATTACCAGGAAGACAACCCATTTCTATTAATTTTAATGGAATATTTTCAGTAATTATATCCTCTATAATACCAGATTCCCCCTTTTTTAGATCGTTTAAAGTCAATTTCCTTTATTTAGAATGATTTTAAAGAAGCAAAAGTAAACTATTTTTTATTTAATTTTTAATCTAAATATGATTGCTTTAGAATAGTTATATCGACTAATAATTTTTTCATTTCATCTTCATTTGTGCCGTCATAAAATCCACGAATTCTACTTTCTTTATCAACTAGAACAAAATTTTCTGTATGAATCATGTCGTATTTACCACCATCTCCATCATTTTTTGCTACTAAAAAAGATTTTCTAGCAAGTTCATATATTTCCTTTTTACTCCCAGTAAATAAATTCCATTTAGCATCATCAACTTTTTTTAGATCAGCATAGGATCGTAATACATCAACTGAATCGACATTTGGTGTTACCGAGAATGAAACTAATAAAACATCAGTTTGATTTTTTAACTCACTTTGCAAATAGCCCATGTTTTCAGTCATTATTGGACAAATGTCAGGACATGTAGTAAAAAAAAAGTCTGCTACGTAAATTTTGTTTTGATAAAATTCTTGTGAAATTAATTCTCCATTTTGATTTGTAAGTACAAAATCATTGATTTTGTGATATTTTTTAATGTATCTAATATCTTCTTCAACTAACTCTTCGGATACCATTGAAGGGCTGTAAATTGGTAAAGTTACTTTAGGTTGGAGAACAAAATAAAATGTAGTTATTACAATAATCGAAAAAAGACTCATTATGAAAATAATAGGTCCATATCTTTTAAAATTTTTTTTGGAATTGGATGATATTTTCAAAATAATCGGTTTAAGAATTCATTAAATCTTCAATTTCCTCAACTTCTATTGGAATATTTTTCATTAAGTTGAGAGGATTTGAATTTTCTTGAACAACAACATCATCTTCAAGTCTTATGCCAAAATTTTCTTTAGGAAGATAAATCCCCGGCTCTACTGTGAAAACCATATTTTTAGTGATTGGACAGCTTAAATCTCCATAGTCGTGAGTATCTAATCCTAAGTTATGAGATACCCCGTGTGTAAAATATTTTTTAAAAGCAGGATTTTCTTTAGTTTGATTTTGAACATCACTTTTAGATAAAAGACCTAGCTTTAATAGCTCAGAACTCATTATTTTACCTACTTCCTTAAAATGATCTTTCCACAGAATACCTGGCCTTAATAGTTTAGTTGCTTCGTTTTTAACATGCAAAACAGAATTATATATTGATTTTTGTCTATTAGAAAACTTTCCAGAGACTGGAATGGTTCTGGTCATATCACTAGAATAATTTGCGTATTCAGCTCCAACATCTAAAAGTAAAACATCACCCTCTAAACATTGATTATTGTTTTCTATGTAATGTAAGATTGTTGAATTTTTTCCAGAGGCAATAATAGGAGAGTATGCAAATTTTTTAGACCTGTTTTTTAAAAATTCATGAGAAAATTCTGCTTCAATTTCATATTCCCAAACACCAGGTTTTACAAAGTTTAAAATTCTTCTAAATCCCTTTTCAGTAATATCACAAGCTTTTTGAATTAATTCAATTTCAATTGAATCTTTAACAGATCTTAATTTTTGAAGTATTGAGTTGCTTCCCATTAAATCTTTGTTAGGATATTCTTTTTTAAGCCAATCATTAAATCGTTTTTCTCTAGTTTCAGTTTCTACTTTTGCTCTGTAATGTTCATTTTTATTTAAATATAAAATCTTAACATTTTGCATTATTTTTTTTACAACAACATCAAGTTGCTCTAGCCAATACACTGTCTTAATTCCTGAAATAGAATAAGCTTTTTCTTCATTAAGCCTTTCACCCTCCCAATGAGTCAATAGATCATTGGGCTTAGTAAGAAATAAAACTTCCTCATAATTTGAGTCATTGTATTTATAAATAAGCAAAACAGTTTCTTCCTGATTTATGCCACTTAAATAAAATAAATCACGGTGCTGTTCAAAAGGTAAAGTAGTGTCTGCACTTACTGGATAACAATCGTTAGAGTTAAAAAAAGCTATACTGTTGTTTAGCATGTTTTCTACAAAATGTTTTCGGTTTTTTGAAAATAAAGTATTAGAAATTGGAAAATATTTCATTGTTAAATTTAAAATTCAAAAATAGTATATTTAATGTATAACAAACATTGAACTAAACATTAATTATACATAATGAAATATTTATCATCGATATTATTATTAATATTATATACATCAGGATTTTCTCAAGTTTCCACAAGTTCTGATGATGTATTGAAAAGCTTGAAGATGCAAAACGAATTAATTAAAAATTCGTTAGTAAAGAATTTAGAGTTTAAAAACATTGGACCAAGCGTAATGAGTGGAAGAGTTACTGATATTGAAGTAAACCCTAACAATCCGTCCGAATTTTATGTTGCTTATGCTTCGGGGGGGCTTTGGCACACGGTTAATAACGGTAACACATTTAGTCCTATAATGGATAATTCTGACACTCAAAATATTGGAGATTTTGATGTAGATTGGAACACTAGATTAATAATTGTAGGTACAGGTGAGAATAACTCATCTAGATCTTCATACGCTGGTATTGGAATTTTAAAATCTAATGATAACGGTAAAACCTGGATTAATATTGGTTTAAATGATTCTCATCATATTGGAAAAGTTGTAATAAATCCTAATAATCCAAATGAAATAATCGTTGCTGCTTTAGGACATTTGTACTCAAAAAATAAAGAAAGAGGAATATTCAAAACTTTAGATGGAGGTGTGACCTGGAAAAATACTCTATACATAGATGATGATACGGGAATAATAGATTTGGATATAACCCCAAATAATTTTAAAATTCAATATGCATCTTCATGGCAAAAATCAAGACAAGCTTGGGATTTTAGCGGAAACGGTGAGAAGTCAGGAATTTACAAATCTGTTGATTCAGGAAGTACATGGAAATTAATTTCTACAAAAAAAAGTGGATTTCCAATTGGAACTGGAGCTGGAAGAATTGGTTTAGCAGTTTTTGATAGCAATACTATTTATGCAGTTGTTGATAATCAATTTAGACGTCCTAAAAATAAAATGTCAGTAGATAAGATTGAACTGACAAAGAATTATTTTGAATCGATCTCTAAGGAAGAATTTTTAAAAATAGATGTATTAAAATTAGACAGATTTCTTAAATCAAATAATTTTCCAAAAAAATATAACTCAAAGAAGATCAAAAGATTAGTAAAAGCGGATTCTATAAAGCCATCTGATTTAAAACTTTATTTAGAAGATGCAAATACAGTTATGTTTGAAACTCCAATTATTGGAGCTCAAGTTTATAGAAGTGATGATGGCGGACTAAACTGGACTTTAAAAAATTCATATTATTTGGATAGGCTTTACAATACATATGG
>Ga0115565_10003899_pt1 | contig 10400 bp, 13 predicted proteins | sample COGITO_mtgs_1105_FD_87199 | JGI IMG/M metagenome (GOLD analysis project Ga0115565, IMG submission 87199) | Pelagic marine microbial communities from North Sea - COGITO_mtgs_110530 | ecosystem: Environmental > Aquatic > Marine > Epipelagic | place: Germany:Helgoland, sampling site Kabeltonne... | reverse complement strand
TTTTGTGCTGGCATAGTTTTCCATATATCATTTAATATTGTCCTGTAAAACCTTTTTTGATAAGATATAATATTTTCATTATTTTTAACAGTACATTCATTTATTTTAGATGATGTTAAAGATAATTTATTAAATTCTTCTTCATCTATATATATTTTTCTAAGAGTCAATATTAATTCATCATCAATAATTTCCTGTTTATATTTAGAAATATTTGGGATTCTAATGATATCAGACATATTTTTTTTTATTATAAAAATATTAAATTACGATTTAATCAACGCAAGTTTCAAATTTACTTAAATTGGAAACGGAAAAAATAAACAACTAATTAGTTAAAAATAAAATATTATATATATTATAACTAAATGGTTAAAAATTACACTTGCGAACAATGTGGTAAAATATTTTCACAAAAAGGGCATTATACAAATCATCTAAATAGAAAAATACCATGTAAACCAATTGAAAATAAATTAATAGAAGAAAAAGTGGAAGAAAAATTACAAGAATTATATAAAAATGGTGATATAGAAATAAAAAATAAAAATTTGAATTTTAATAATGAGATAAATATAAATAAAATGGATAATATTTCAAAAAAAGATATACCGAAACCATTATTAAAATGGGTAGGTGGCAAAGGACAAATAATTGACATACTTCTAAAAAGTTTCCCTAAAGAAATTAATAACTATCATGAAATATTTTTGGGTGGTGGTTCAGTATTAATAGCATTATTATGGGCAAAGAATAATGAGTATATTAAGATTAATGGTAGTATTAATGTTTATGATTTAAATGAAGCATTAATATATACTTATATTAATATTAGGGATAATAAAGATGAATTATATGATAAAATAATTAAATTAAAAGAAGAATATATTAGTTGTGATATAAAAGAAGAAGGTGTAAATAGAAAACCAAAAGATATAAATGAAGCAAAAACATCAACAGAATCTTATTATTATTGGATAAGAAGTTTATATAATAATTTAGAGGATAAAAAATCAGTAGAATCCTCAGTATATTTTATATTTATGAATAAAACTGGATTTAGAGGTATGTATAGAGAGGGACCAAATGGCATGAATATACCATATGGACATTATAAAAAATTTCCTGAAATAATTAATAAAACACATTTAAATGAAATATCTGAACTAATTCAACAAGTAAATTTCTATTATAATGATTTCTCTAAATCATTTGAATATATTAAAGAAGAAAAAAATTTTATATATTTAGACCCACCATATGCTCCTGAGAATGATAAATCATTTGTAGGTTATAATAAAGAAGGTTTTGATATTAAACAGCATGAATTATTATTTAATCTTACAAAAAAAGCGTCAGAAAAAAATAATATTATGATGAGTAATTCAAATGTAAAATTAGTAAAAGATAATTTTCCACAAAATAATTATAAAGTAGAAGAAATATTATGTAGAAGAGCTATAAATTCTAAAAATCCTTCTGCAAAGACAAAAGAAGTTATTATTACAAATTATTAAGTAATTTTCTGAAACATGTAAAGGTTATATTTATAGATTCCCAATATTTTTTCATATCTTCTCTTTCAGGTAAATTAGATTTACAAACTAACTCTGATTCTTTTTTATCGCCTCCTAATAGTATAATTAATAGAGGTTTATTATATAATCGAGGGACATCTGCGTATTTCCATGGAACTCCAAATATTTTTTCTCCAGCAGTTCCAGTTGTAAAATAAGAACCAGTTTTTACCTCTATCATTTCTTTAATAGTTTCTAAATCTAAATCATGTCCACCTTGTTTTTCTGGTTTATCTGTTTTAAATTCACCCGTTAAAATATAGTATTCTTTTACTAATATTTCACCAAATATTCCAAATTTAGATTTTTGTTTTGAATCTTTATCAAATAAATCTGGTCTAACCATTTTCATTATCTTCATATTCCATTCTGCTTCATTTTCTTGTAATTTTGTATTAAAATCTCCAATATTATATTTGTATTTAGGTTTGTTTTTATCTTCAACTTTGATTTTTTTGAGTTTTTTTTGACCTTTTCTTTTTCCAGATTTATAAACTTCTTCAGTTTCTTCATAAATATCTTTAGATCCATATGATACAATTGGATTTTCAGGATCTAAAAATTCAGTATTTCCGGTTATCCACGAAATTACATCTTCTTTTCTTAGTAAAATTATTTTATCTTGTTTATCTTGTTCTAATAAATTAATTTTTAATTGTATATTATTATATATATCTTTTGTTTTAGTTATTTCACTGATACTACATCCATTATCTAATTCATTTTCAACAATTTCAGATTGTGATACATCAGCAACTTCGGGTTGTGGTTCATTGGTATTTACTTGTTCCATTATTATTAAGAATCTTTAAGATTTTTATATTTAAACAAATACCTCCTTTTAAATTTCAAATTTACTTAAAATTTTAATTTATTACTTAAATATATTTATAATATATAATTTATAAATATGAAAACAATTTATTATTATCAAAGTTTTTGTGGATTAGAAAAATTATATCCTCATGTTCAAGATATTGACACTATTATTTTATCTTCTATTCATTTCTCAACATATAAAAATGAACCATATATCCATTTGAATGATTATCATCCTAATTCACCAATGTTTGATAATGTATGGGTAGAATTACAAAAATTATATGAACAAGATGTTGAAATTATATTAATGGTGGGAGGTGCCGGTGGAGCATATCAAGCATTATTTAGTAATTTTGATTTATATTATCCTTTACTATTTAAACTTCTAAGAGAATATCCATTTATATCTGGTATAGATTTAGATATAGAAGAAAGCGTATCTATTAATGATGTTAAAAAATTTATTAATGTATTGGTCGAAGATTTTGGTGTTGAATTTACTATAACAATGGCACCAGTATCTTATGCATTAATGAATGATGGTTCTGGTTTAGGTGGATTTTCATATAAAGAATTATATAATTCACCAGAAGGAAAACATATAAATTGGTTTAATACACAATGTTATGGGTCTTATACTTTAGATACTTATGATAAAATTATAAAAAATGGATATCCACCTGATAAAGTAGTATTTGGTATGTTAGGTGGTGATTACACAGATTTTACTGAATCTATGACAGAAATTAAAAAAGTAAAAGATAAATATAATGATATGAAAGGTGTATTTGTTTGGGAATATATACAAGCACCGCCTGATAAAAAAGATCCTTCTGAATGGTGTAAACTTATAAAAGGTATTAATTAATTAATATATAATTACCATTATAATCAATATATTTAATAATACCTTTATCTCTTAATTTTTGTAAATTTAATTGTATAGAATTTTTTACTGTATTACTTTTTGGAAATTTTTGTTGTAATATATTTTCAAACTTTTCATATATATCTATAATACTGAATCTATCGCCTTTATTATATGAAATTTTAATTAATATTTCTAAATATTCACACCACTTTCTTTTTGTATCATCTAAAATAAATCTTATAATAGAAATATTTTTAACTACTTCTTTATTCATAATATAAGAATAAAAAAAATTATCAATAGAATCAAATTTATTTTAAACTAAATCTAATCAAGAATATTATGAATCATTTGAACTACTTCTTCAACATTTTCCCCTTTAAAATTAAACTTTTTCTTTTTAGATTGTGGTGCACCATACTTTGACCAAGATTTGACTACATCTGAATTATTTGTTAGTGAAGATGTAATAATAATCCCAAATTCATTTTTAGGTTTATCATTATTATTAATAATTATAAGTTTTTTTGAGAACTTTTTAATAGTATATTGTGAATTATCATGTTTTGAAGTAACTAGTAAATTTTCATCTGAATTCAGTCTTTGAATTAGTTCTATAGTAGCTTCTTCCCCATCGAGTGAAAATGTAATTTCATCGCATATTTCCTGATAAATTACACCTTCTTCATCTGATACTTCGATATCTTCATCTTCGGAAGTGTCAGTGGCCAGTGTATTATTTGTATTACTATTAAATTCTTGAACATCTTTAAATTCTTCTTGATTTTCTTCAATATCATCTAAAGTTTCTTCTTCAATCTCTAATACAATATCTTTAAACTCTTCAATTGAAAGAATTTCTATGTAACTTACCATTAAATCTTTAAGTTCAACGCGTGCAGATGCAATTTTTTCAGACTTTTCTGCTGCTTGAAATTTTCGGAGTGCTTCTTCTTTCTGGTGAGTTGCCAAAATCATTTGATGCATAGTTCTAGAGTTCTTTCGCAAGGGCATTATATTATTTTATAATTATAATAATTCAATATTGAAATTCCAAATTTTGAATTTCAAATTTATAAAAAAAAATGTTTACATTTTTTGTTTTTTTTATTTTATATTGTTTTTTAGATTTTTTTTTTCCACTTTTTTCAGTATCTACTCACATTTAAGACAGACAAGGCGACCCTCAGTCCAAGCGTTCTTCCATTGAGCGACCCATTTTGAATGACCCTTTGTCACCTCCGATACATTGTAAGAGTCAAAGAAGTCTGCCCCGATTTCCAGATTCTCTTCACTGACGTATCCGCCTCTGACAGACTCAAACTCCTCAAACTCTTTCTGATGTTTGACACAAAATCTAATTATGAAAGGTATTTAAAATATACCACGTTCTTCTAAAAATCTTCTATAATAACCTGAAATATTAGATAATAATGAACAAGAAAATATAAATAATGTTTCATCTAAATTGTCTATTTTAATATTTTTATTAAAATATATAAATATTTCATATACAAGCAATATTAATATTACAATATCTGTTAAATTTATTATATCTATTATCATTTGATTTTTAAAAAAAATATTAAAAGAATCAAATTTATTAATTTCAAAATAAAAAAAATATTTACATTTTTTTGTATTATCTTATTTTATGATTTTTTTGTATTATCTTATTTTATGATTTTTTTGTATTATCTTATTTTATGATTTTTTGGTTTAAAATATATTAACGACGACTTGTGCTAGCGAAACTTGAACCTCCAAATGAACGTCCACCACCCCAAGAACTTTGACCAGAACTACCCCAAGAACTACCTAATCCACTTCTTCCAGCAACATATCCTGCTCCCGCACCACTCCAAAAGTCAGATGTAGATGAACGATATCTAGGAGAAGAATAACTGTAGCGATAATTGGTATGATTGTTATCACCACTACTAGTAATACAATATAGCCATGTAATTGCTAGTATACACATAAAGATAATTGCTCCTGAAGGATTTGGTTCAGGATCGACACTGGTATGAATTGGACGCCGAGTAGATTGACCGGACATCTTAAAATCAATACTACAACTTCCCTTGAGAATGAATGGATCATCTGGGTAGTCATATCCTTCGCATTGTACATTCAGATAACTAAACTGTTTCCCGGGTGGATCTGACTTACACTCCCATACTACATCTGTGCCGTCGAATCCAGCATTTCTACAATAGACAGTATCAGGTGCGTCTTGACAGTTTGACAGACAATTGAGTTGAGGAATGGGTGCTGTCCGACGACCCGTGGTCATCTTACCACGACCCAACAAAAGACTTGTAACAGACTTGATGGATACTTTTTCATGTTCTCGGTGTTCAGCCGAAGCATTCACAACAAGGAAGAAGAAGCACATTGTATTGATCATTTTCGCGTATTTGTTCATGTTTATTGTGAACGATAACTTTTGATTTACTTAAAAAATAATTTCAAATTTCAAATTTATTGAATGAATAACTGATATTTAAAAGTTTAATCATTATAATAATAATATGAAGTTTACTGTATCTACTTATGATTTGCGAACATTTACCTCAATATTATGGTTTTCTAATACTAAATGTAAAAATAATATAGAACACCATTTTTTTATTGGTGATTGTGTATATTCTGATATGAATGATAAAGATTTAATAGATTTTATTGGTTATGATAAAGAATTTATATTTTTTTATAAGGATACTGAAATTAAAGTAAATAGAGTTAGAAATGATAAACCTATATTCATTAATAGTCGTGGGGAAGCGGGACATTATGAAGAAATTACTATGGAAATCTTAAAAGAAATGACTGATGAAGATAAAATAAAATTTATGGAACAATTTATAATTGAAGTAAAAAAAGCATATAAAGAAAATAAAAGATTAAAAAATACAGATGAAAAGATATTTCTATGGTCTTACAGTGAAGGATACTGGGACAATATCAAAAAGATTAGAAAAAGAAATATAGATACAGTTATATTAGATGATAAAGTAAAAAATGAAGTAAATAAATGTTTAAATAATTATAATAATAAAGATTTAAAAAAAAGACTAAATGATTTAGGTATTTCTCATAAAATGAATATTTGTTTAAGTGGTCTACCTGGTACTGGAAAATCAAGTCTAATGTATTCTATTGCAAGTAAAATGAATAAAGATATTGCTACACTAGACTTTAATTCAAATAAACTATCAGATCATTCATTTATCTGTGCCACAAATAAATTACCAGATAATTCCATTTTCTGTTTGGAAGATATAGATGCGTTATTTATAGAAAGAAATAAAAATGAAGATAATCGTGTATCTTTTAGTGCGATTTTAAATTTTTTAGATGGTGTATATTCAAAAGAAGATCTTATAACAATTATAACTACAAATCATATTGATAGACTTGATAAGGCATTGATACGTCCAATGAGAATGGATCATATAATTAACTTTACATATTGTACAAAATATCAATATGAAGAAATATTTAAATTAATTTTTCCTGATAAATTAGAAATTATGAATGAATTATATAAATTAATTAAGAATAAAAAATTTACAACATCAACTCTACAAAAATATCTTATAAGATTTATTTATGAAACTAATGAAATCTTAAAAAATATAAATATATTTGAAGAATATATAAGCATGACATCAGAGAAAGAAGTGAATATGTTTTTATAAATTTGATATGTAAATTATTAAAATTTTAAATCTATATATTCAATATGAATAACGAAACTCAACAAGAACATGAATCTGAACCAGTTCAAGAAATTCCTGAAGAAAAAGAAAAAGATATTAAAGAAGATGAAGATGGTGTTCAAGAATGTCCAATATGTTATGAAAAAATACAAAAATATGGTTTCTGTACAACCAATTGTAAACATACATTTTGTATGAACTGTATGATAGAAGCTATGAAAAAAAGAAAGACTTGTCCATTGTGTAGAGAAAATATGGATCCTAATCCTACTTCAATAGATGAAACTGGTGATAATTTGTTTGCATATAATCAAGGTCAAGAAGAGGGATATGTTTATGGTTATATTGATGGAGAAATAAGAGGATTTGAACAATATCGTGCTGAATATGAAGAATTATATCGTAAAAATAATATTATATCAGCAAAATATAAGAGAGTTACAGATGAATATAAATTAACTATGAAACAATATAATCATTCATTTAAAATGTCTAGTATATATAATACAGAATCTATATAAATATATTAAATTCTCTTATTAAATTTTTTTTTATATAATTTTATTAATTTAAAATTATTTTCAAATATATAATTATAATGATTAAAATTGGTACAGATTGTTCAGGTATTGAAGCACCAATTGAAGCATTAAAAAATATATGTGAAAATAATAATTTATCATTTGAACACGAATTTTCTTCTGAAATTAGTGAATATGCTACAGAATATATAAAAAATAATCATAATCCTAAAATATTATTTAATGATATGACTAAAAGAAAAGTAAATGAAATACCATATATTGATATATATGTGTCTGGATTCCCTTGTCAACCTTATAGTAGAGCAAATAAATTCAAAACAGCAGTTGATCCAAGATTAAATTTATTTGAAGATTGTATTAGAGTAATTCAAACAGTTTCACCTAAATTTTTTATATTAGAAAATGTTAAAACTTTATGTACTTTAAATAATGGTTCATATTTTAATGATATTTTAAAAAGATTAAATGATATTAATAAATATTCTATTTATCATAAAGTAATTAATTCAAAAGATTTAGGTATACCTCAATGTAGAGATAGATTATATATAATAGGAGTTTTAAATAAATATAAAAAAATAGAATTTAATTTTCCAGAAAAAAGAGAAATGTTAAATATAAATGAATATGTAGATAAATCTAATAAATCTAAAAATGAAATAAAAGAATCTAATAACTTATTATTTAAAAATATACCTAAAGATTCAGTATTTATAGATACAGGATTTAGAGGTGCTAAATTTCCTAATTCTAATAAATGGTGTCCATGTATTACAGCACAACCTAATATGTGGTGTGTTCCTATGAAAAGAAAAGCATCTGTTAAAGAATATTTCTGGTTACAAGGATTTAATCCGGATGATAAAAAAATAACGTTATCAGATCATAGAATGAAAATATTAATAGGTAATTCAATGACTGTTAATGTTATAGAAGAATTATTGACAAATGGATTAAAATCATTAGAATATTTATAAATTTATTGTTCATTATAAATTCTTCTCACAAATTCTATAAAATTTAGATTATTTTCACGCGAATTAATACTTATTTTATCTTCTAAAATTTCAATTATATCTTTTTCATAATAATTTTTTAGTTTTATATCTGCTCCAAGTGATACTTGTAGTTTCAGAATATTCATACCTAGTTCTTCTGATAATTCAATCGTTTTATCACCATAAAAACAAGTATCTGGATAATCAAATAGATAAGATTTACTATAATCAGATCTATCACCTACTAGAAAAGATAAACATATTATATGTGGTGAAAACCATGTGTCTTTCGAAGATCTATCATTAAGACATGTTAGTTTTATACCATTGTCATGTGCTATAGTAAGTAAGTTATAATACTCAACTGGATCTTCTTCTAATAGACCAGTTGTTAGTAGTTCATTAATATCATATAACTCATGTTCTTGACCAGAATAACTCCAGTAAAAAGTGTTTTGTGAATCAGACATTATTACTTATATTTTTATATATTAAATATTATGTAAAGTTTCAAATTTATATATATACAGTTTCGTATAAATTACATCATTTAAAAAAAAATATAAGTAATTATATCATTATTAACATAATAAATAAATTAATATTTTAAATTTTTCTTTTTTTTCTATTATAACAACAACAACAACTAATTAATTTTAATATATAATATAAGATTATCATTGATAATATAGTAGAAATCACTGTGAAACTTATTAATAGTTCATCATGTGTAAAATGTAATAAATAATTAAGAAATTTTTTAATATATGATGTATAACCTACTTCAAATTGACCTCTATATATATCTATTTGATTATATATATTATCATCTTTTTCTATAGTGATTATATCTTCCTTTTTAGAATCATAATCTAATTTGATAGAACAATATAACATAGTATAAATAGAAGTTATTGTTAATGTTTCAATTATGAATGCTTCACAATATTTAATAGTTGAAATGAATACAAACATTGTGAATATCATCATTTTACAGATGTAATTTAATTTTAATTATCAAAAATTTCAAATTTCAAATTTTAAAAAAATAGGAATGAAAAAGTTATATTTTTTCCAATAACCAAGGTTTTAAAGAACTCATTTGAAACCTTATACCTGAATTAGCATCATGATTAACTTTTTTATCTTGTTTATAAAATGTTATATCATATCCTAATTTACTATATTTTTTATAATATTCTTCAGCAACTTCAAACCCAATTGTATCATCACCTTTTCCATGAGTAACCCATATATCTTGTTTAACACCTAAATGTTTATCTATATCCATATTTATATGTCCTTTAAATCCTATTATACCTCCTATTTTTTTAGGATAAGATAATCCTGAATCTAGTGCTAAACAAGCACCTTGAGAATATCCTAGTAAAAATAATTTACTATAATCTCCATTATATTTTTTAACTTCTTTATCTAATATATTGTGTATTCTATTACATTGTTCTAGTAAATGTTCTGAATTAATATCATCATCTTCATTCTCTACCATTTCATTAATATAATCAAACCAAGCATTATATTTTGTTCCATCATAACAAGTAATTTTTCTTACAGGAGGTTTAGGATAAATATAGTTTATTTTAATATCTTTAGGAATAAATTTATTAATATATTGTGTATAATACTTCATATCTTGTGCTTTCATTGTAAAACCTGTAAGCATAATGAAACTATGAGTATATTTCATTTATATATATATATATAAATACTATTTTAAATTATTTAGATTTAGATTTAGATTTAGATAAAATTTTAAATTTTTTAATAATATTTTCATCATCTAAATCTTTATATTTAATATCTGTAAATTCAAAATCAATTAAATATAATTTTTTAGAATT
>Ga0115565_10003894_pt1 | contig 10409 bp, 7 predicted proteins | sample COGITO_mtgs_1105_FD_87199 | JGI IMG/M metagenome (GOLD analysis project Ga0115565, IMG submission 87199) | Pelagic marine microbial communities from North Sea - COGITO_mtgs_110530 | ecosystem: Environmental > Aquatic > Marine > Epipelagic | place: Germany:Helgoland, sampling site Kabeltonne... | reverse complement strand
AATAGCATTGATACCATTTTGTCTTGGTCTGGAATATTGTTCTAGAGATGTTTTTTTAACGGTGCCCTTTTTAGTAGCCATTATCACATAATGACTTTTTACGTAATCTTCATCTTTTAAATCTTGAGTACAAATAAATGCCTTTACAGTATCATCTTGTTCTATATTAATTAGATTTTGAATGGCCCTGCCTTTTGAAGTTTTACTCCCTTCTGGAATTTCAAAAACACGCATCCAGAAACATTTCCCTTTTTGAGTAAAAAATAACATGTACTGGTGATTGGTGCCTACGAACAAATGCTCTAAAAAATCTTCTGTTCTTGTAGAAGATGCTTTTTGACCTACTCCTCCTCTATTTTGCGTTTTATACTCAGACAGTGCCGTTCTTTTAATGTACCCTGCTCTAGAAATGGTAATAACCACCTGCTCGTTAGGGATCATATCTTCCATACTTAAATCACCCCCAGCAAAGTTAATTACAGAGCGTCGTTCATCTCCATACTTCGTTTTTATTTCTAAAAGCTCTTCTTTAATTATAGACATTCTACGTACTTTATCTGCTAGAATATCTTTTAAATCTGCTATGGCCTCTATAATTTCATCATACTCTTTTCTTAACTTATCTTGCTCTAGACCAGTTAACTGACGCAATCTCATCTCAACAATAGCTTTAGCTTGTATTTCTGTAAGCTTAAAGCGCTCCATTAAGTTGGTTCTAGCCTCGTCTGCATTTGAAGATGCTCTTATTATAGCAATGACATCGTCTATATTATCAGATGCTATTATAAGCCCCTCTAAAATATGCGCTCTATCTTCTGCCTTCTTCAACTCAAACTGCGTACGCCTAACTACTACCTCGTGACGGTGTTCTACGAAATGATGAATCATTTCCTTTACATTCAATAACTGAGGTCTTCCTTTAACCAGTGCAATATTATTTACACTAAAAGATGTTTGTAGCGCAGTGTACTTATAGAGTGTATTCAATACTATATTTGGTATCGCATCTCTTTTTATTATATAAACAATACGCATACCGTTACGGTCAGATTCGTCTCTAATAGTAGAGATACCTTCGATCCTTTTCTCGTTGACAAGGTCTGCCGTTTTCTTTATCATATCTGCCTTATTGACCTGATATGGTATCTCTGTAACAATAATACATTCCCTCCCTTGCACTTCTTCAAAAGTCGCTTTTGCACGCATCATCACCCTGCCACGACCTGTATGAAAAGCTTCTTTTACACCATCATAACCGTATATAATTCCACCTGTGGGAAAATCGGGTGCTTTTATATGAGTAATTAATTCATCTATTTCAATATCTGCATTATCAATGTAAGCAATAGTACCATCTACAACTTCAGATAGATTATGCGGAGGCATATTCGTAGCCATACCAACCGCAATACCAGAAGCACCATTTACTAAAAGATTAGGTACTCTAGCAGGCAATACAGTAGGTTCTTTCAAAGAATCATCAAAATTTAATTGATGATCTACAGTATCTTTATCTATATCTGCAAGCATATCATCCGCAATTTTGCGCATTCTTGCTTCTGTATAACGCATTGCAGCAGGGCTGTCACCATCTATAGAACCAAAGTTCCCTTGCCCATCTACTAGCATATAACGTAGGCTCCATTCTTGAGCCATACGAACCATGGCATCGTAAACAGAGGTATCTCCGTGGGGGTGATACTTTCCTAATACCTCCCCAACAATACGCGCAGATTTTTTATGAGAGCTATTACTACGCACACCCAATTCATGCATACCAAACAACACACGCCTATGTACAGGCTTTAATCCGTCTCTGACATCTGGTAAAGCTCTTGACACGATAACTGACATTGAATAATCAATGTATGCAGATTTCATCTCGTCTTCTATGTTAATAGGTATCAATTTTTCACCGTCTGCCATTATAAAATTTTCTGTTAATAATTAGTAAAAAAACAAGGCAATATACGAAAAATCAATTCCTTCAAAGAAAGTGCATGCTATTTTATTGCATATTTTATTAACAGTTTTCCGAAAAAAGTGCGTTATAAATATAAGAGTTGCATGAAAATTTGTCATTTATTGCTTTTACCACAACTTTAACGATTATAGGAATGGTATTTGCTAAAAATTAAATGAGATTTAGTAAATTTAAAGTTGATAAGATATTTTATGGATGATAATTTTTCACCTAGGGTAAAGGACGTGATAGCTTACAGCAAAGAAGAAGCGCTAAGACTAGGACACGATTTTATAGGAACGGAACATTTGATGCTTGGCTTACTTAGAGATGGAAATGGAAAGGCAATAAGCATTTTAGATGCTTTGGAGGTAGATTTAGACCACCTTAGAAGAAAGGTAGAAATACTAAGCCCCTCTAACCCAAATATGAGTAACGTTCAGAAGGATAAGAAAAACCTGCATTTAACCAGGCAAGCAGAGAGAGCGCTTAAAACAACTTTTTTAGAAGCAAAACTTTTTCAAAGTTCTTCTATTAATACAGCTCACCTGCTTTTGTGCATTCTTAGAAATGAGAATGACCCTACTACTAAGTTATTACATAAACTACAGGTAGATTATGATGGTGTTAAAGAACAATTTAAATTTATGATTACAAGCGATGACGATATTGTAGACGGACCAACCTCTGAGTCTTTTTCTAGTGATGCTAATGAGGCTCCAGAAGGGAAGGATAACTCGCTAGGGGCGAGTGCCAACCAAAAAGGAGGTAAAAAATCTAAGACACCTGTTTTAGATAATTTCGGAAGAGATCTTACTCAAATGGCAGAGGAAAATAAGTTGGATCCTGTTGTTGGTAGAGAAAAAGAAATTGAGCGAGTTTCTCAAATACTAAGTCGAAGAAAGAAAAACAATCCACTATTAATTGGAGAACCGGGCGTTGGTAAAAGTGCTATTGCTGAAGGTCTTGCATTAAGAATTATCAATAAAAAAGTTTCTAGAATACTTTATAACAAACGTGTTGTAACCTTAGATTTAGCTTCACTAGTTGCGGGTACAAAATACAGAGGACAATTTGAAGAGCGGATGAAAGCCGTAATGAACGAATTGGAGAAGAATGATGATGTTATACTTTTTATAGACGAAATACACACGATAGTAGGTGCTGGTGGTGCCACAGGAAGTTTGGATGCTTCTAATATGTTTAAACCTGCATTAGCAAGAGGGGAAATACAATGTATTGGTGCTACAACATTAGATGAGTATAGACAATATATAGAAAAAGATGGCGCGCTTGAGAGACGTTTCCAAAAGGTAATCGTTGAACCAACTACGGTAGATGAAACAATTGAAATACTTCATAATATTAAAATAAAGTATGAAGAACATCATAACGTAAATTATACTGATGCTGCAATAGAAGCTTGTGTAAAGCTTACAAGCCGTTACATGACAGATAGATTCCTGCCAGATAAAGCAATAGATGCTTTAGATGAAGCTGGTTCAAGGGTGCATATCGTAAATATGAACGTGCCGAAGCAAATCCTAGAATTGGAGAAAAAGCTAGAAGAGGTTAGGGAACTAAAAAATACGGTTGTAAAAAAACAAAAGTATGAAGAAGCAGCCAAACTTAGAGATGATGAAAAAAATATAGAAAAAGAATTACTAATTGCTCAAGAACGTTGGGAAGATGATAGTAAATTAAATAAGGAGATCGTTTCTGAGGACAACGTGGCAGATGTTGTTTCTATGATGACTGGGATTCCTGTAAACAGGATTGCTCAAACAGAAAGCAATAAACTTGCTGAATTACCTGCATTGATAAAATCTAACGTAATTGGGCAGGATGAAGCAGTAAATAAAGTTTCTAAGGCGATACAACGTAACAGAGCGGGTCTTAAAGATCCTGATAAACCTATTGGTTCCTTTATTTTTCTGGGACAGACGGGTGTTGGTAAAACCCAATTAGCCAAAGTTTTGGCAAAAGAATTGTTTGATTCTGAGGATGCTCTCATACGTATAGACATGAGTGAGTACATGGAGAAGTTTGCTATCTCTAGATTGGTAGGTGCACCTCCTGGATATGTTGGGTATGAAGAAGGAGGACAATTAACAGAAAAAGTACGCAGAAAGCCCTATGCTGTTATCCTTTTAGATGAAGTCGAGAAAGCGCACCCAGATGTTTTCAATATGCTTTTGCAAGTTCTAGACGATGGTTTCTTGACAGATAGCCTAGGTAGAAAAATTGACTTTAGGAATACAATAATTATAATGACTTCTAATATAGGAGCCAGACAGTTAAAAGATTTTGGACAAGGCGTTGGTTTTGGAACATCAGCTAAAAAAGATCAGGAAGGTTCTCACCAAAAGAGCGTAATTGAAAATGCTTTGAAAAAAGCTTTCGCTCCAGAATTTCTGAATCGTATTGATGATGTTATCATGTTTAATGCTCTAGAAAGAGAAGATATTCATAAAATTATCGACATTGAACTTGCTAAATTATACGATAGAATAAAAAATATTGGTTACAACCTAATTTTATCAGATGAGGCAAAAGACTATATAGCAGACAAAGGTTTTGATAAGCAATATGGTGCAAGACCTCTAAAGAGAGCTATCCAGAAATATATTGAAGATGCACTAGCAGAAGAAATTGTCAATTCTAAATTAGCAGAAGGTGATAGTATTTATCTAGATTTAGATAAAGATAAAGAATCCCTAAAAATAAAAATTGAAAAATCTGAAGCCTCCAAGGAGTCTTAAAGATAATTACTATTAATAGTTTTTGAAGGGGATCTCTTACAATAGATCCCCTTTTTTTGTGTAAAATTTTGGTAAATTATGACAATTCCATACAGCTATTAGCTTCAATGTCCATATAAACGATATATGAGTCTTTGATCTAAAATTTTCTAGGTTCGCTAATCATAGCTATAGATTTGTTGCGGACGCAATAATTATTTATCAAATGAGCCTAGAATACGTAAAGAAGAATAAAGTAATTGTACGGGAATATGAACTAGAAATAGGAAAGATTCAAGTATTTGAAAATTATATGGTCTCCATCTTTGATGAAGGAGCCACGTTAACACTAGAAAGAGTCTATCAAATTATTGGGATTTCCGAAATTCACTTTAGAAATAAAAACTTCGGATTTATAAGCTACCGAAAAAATTCGTTCGCTATAGACCCTACAATATATAATTATTTAAAAGGTTTAGAAAATTTAAAAGCATTTGCTATCGTATCAATCAAAGAGATAGACATGCATAATTTCAAGATAGAAAAATTATTTTACAAAAAACCAATGAAGTTTTTTATAGAATATGACAATGCGCTTAAATGGGTTAAAAGTAGAACTAGAGTAAAAAACGTTGACAAAATAAAATAAGAACTTGCCAAAATTTATCTTGTATTTTTACAATAAATTTTCTGAACACATCCGATCACTTATAATTCTTTAAAACTATGACTTAATTACTGAGTCAAACTATCTAATGTAATCAGGTCATATGTAATTCATAGCTTGTAGATTACGATTTGTAAGAATCCTATGGCGCTCTACAAAACTGAGACTATTTGTCTTTATCAGCTTAAACTCAGGGCTATCTCATTATTTAAAGAAGGAGGTGTAAACCGTTTTACCTGAAACTATATCTTGAAATAATTATACAATCTTCAAGAACAGAAAAAAACTAGTTCGTAGATGCAATTTTGATTACAATTGACTGTTTATTTAATTTGAATAAAGTCTAGTTAATTATGGCAAGTGAATTCGTTTGAGCGGGTATGTCCTATTTAATAGATAGCGGCCTTATATGATTTTCATCAAGAGTTCCTTTAATAAGTCTGACTGATTCATACTGGCTGCACCTACCCCTTTTCCCTTTAAATCCATTTCTCGTAAAGCGGAAAGAATACCGCTAACCTTCCGCATAGGATAATTCTTCGCAGCAGTTTGAAATTCACCCACAAAATAAGGATTTATGCGTAATGCACCTGCCACACTTTTAGGAGTATGGTCTTTTAAACCATGATATTGCAGTAGTTGTGTAAAAAATATATTTAATAAAGTTACTGTTAATACAAACGGATTATCTTTAGGGTTCTGAGCAAAATAGGTGATAATCTTGGTTGCCTTTAATACATTGCGTTCTCCAATAGCCTTCTTCAATTCAAAATTATTATAGTCCTTGCTTATGCCAATATGCTCTTCTATATGATTTGGGGTAATCTCTATAGTGGTGGGGAGCACCACCTTCAGCTTTTCAATTTCATTCTGAATACGGCTTAGGTCTGTTCCCAGATACTCAACTAGCAAAATAGCAGCCTTGTGTGAAATAGTATAATTGCTAGCAATTACAGTTTTACGTAACCAATCTGCTATTTGGTTTTCATATAATTTTTTACTTTCAAATAAGATATTTCCCTTTTTCTTAAGTGTCTTATATAATGCCTTTCGCTTATCTATTTTCTTGTATTTGTAACAAAAAACCAAAACTGTAGTTTCTTGCGGATTCTCAGCATATTTAGCTAAGCTTTCAATACTCCTAGATAAATGCTGCGCCTCTTTAACTATAACCACTTGCCGCTCTGCCATCATAGGATAGCGCTTGGCGTTCCCAATAATATCATCTATAGTTACCTCCTTTCCGTAAAGCACTACTTGATTAAAACTCTTTTCTTCTTCAGCAAGAACATTTCGTGCAATAAAATCAGCTATTTTATCAATAAAATAGGGCTCTTCTCCAAATAAAAAATAGATAGGATTTAATACCCCTTTTTTAATATTCGCAACAATTTGTATAGCTTCGTTCATTCAGAAAAAATGATGAGATTTAACAAATGCAACCATTACATTTCCCTGAGTACACCTTTCGCTTCAAAAATAAACAAAATAATACCTTAATTTTTGACGTAGTACGGAAAAAATTTGTGTTGAACACACCTGAAGAGTGGGTTCGGCAACATGTAATTCGCTTCTTAAATATAGACAAAAAATACCCCTTAAGCCTCATTAATGTTGAAAAGCAAATTGAGGTAAATGGGCTAAAAAAAAGATATGACATTATTGTTTTTAATATCGATGGTAGTATTCATATTCTAGTGGAATGTAAATCTTACAATATTGCTATAAACCAAACTACGTTTGACCAAATTGCACGCTACAATCTTAAATTAAACGCCACTTACCTTATGGTGACCAATGGTCTGGCTCATATCTATTGTAAAATGCTGATAATAGAGGAAAAATATGATTTTTTGAGAGAGATTCCTGATTTTAGCCGTTAATTTGTCACTGTTTTGAAAATTGCTATCGTCATATTAAATTGGAATGGAGAAGTGCTTCTAGAGCGTTTCTTGCCTTCTGTTATTCAGTATTCTGAAGGCGCTACTGTATATGTTGCCGATAATGCCTCTACAGATTGTTCAATAGCATATTTAAAAGAAAATTATCCAGAAATCACCATTATCCAAAATAGTAGTAATGGTGGTTTTGCTAAAGGATATAATGATGCCTTAACCCACTTAACAGAGGAGCTTTTTTGTTTATTAAATTCAGATGTAGAAGTTTCTGAAAATTGGCTACAACCAATTATTAATGCTTTTCATACCTTACCAGAGGCCGCTGTTATACAACCAAAAATTTTAGATCTCTTAAAAAAAGATCATTTTGAATATGCAGGAGCCGGTGGTGGATTTATAGACCAACTTGGTTATCCTTTTTGTAGAGGACGTATTTTTCAGACATTAGAAAAAGACGAAGGGCAGTATAATGATACTACAGAAATTTTCTGGGCTACAGGAGCTTGTATGTTTGTAAGAAATAATGTTTTTAAAGAGTTAGGTGGTTTTGATCCAGATTATTTTGCGCACCAAGAAGAAGTAGATTTTTGTTGGCGTGCTAAAAATTTAGGATATAGTATTTACTACGTAGGTACTTCGCATATATACCACCTAGGCGGCTCCACACTCAGTAATATGAATCCTAAAAAAACCTATCTTAACTTTAGAAACTCGCTCTTCTCTATCACAAAAAATTTACCTAGGCGCAAAGCATTTCCTATAATTTTAATACGTTTGCTACTAGACGGTATTGCAGGTGTACGCTTCATTTTACAATTTCGTTTTAAGCACTGTCTGGCTATTGTAAGAGCGCACTTTAGCTTTTACAGGCATTTGCCAACCGTTCTCAAGAAACGCAATAAATCAAGAGCAATTATTAAATACTATGCAACAAGATCCGTTGTATGGTCTTACTTCGTATATGGTATTACTAGGTTTAATACTTTAGTAAAAGATTAACGTAGTACGCACAGAATCATTCCACTAAATATATAATTTTGGTGCGTTTTGATGTGAAGATTTATAATCAAAATAAACAATCAACTAGTAATAAATAGAAATTACGCCTTATGAAAAAAATGATGTTAGGATGTTTAAGCGCATCCATTTTATTAGCCTCTTGTGTATCTCAGAAAAAATTTACAGACTTGGAGTCTAAGCAAAAAGAAACGCAAGATTTATTAAACTCTGCTACCGTCAAGTTAAATGACTGTTTAGACGAAAAAGCAACAGCTACTTCTAGATTAGAAACCTTAGAAAACCAGAATGCGTTTTTGAAGTCTAACAATCAAGGATTGATAAACAACATGGGGAATTTAACAACCTTAACTACGCAGGGTGCTCAAAATTTAGAAAAATCGTTAGAGAGCTTACAAGAGAAAGATCTTACTATTCGTAAATTAAATGATGCTATTACACGTAGAGATTCTGTAAACCTTTCTCTAGTACAAAGCCTAAAAGGTGTTTTAGGCAATATGGACGATGAAGATATTGAAATAAGCGTTGAAAAAGGCGTTGTATTTGTTTCTATATCAGATAAATTATTATTTAGCAGCGGTAGTTATAAAGTAGCTGGTAGAGCTAAGGAAATACTTGGGAAAGTAGCGAAAGTTGTGAACAACAAACCAGATTTTGAATTTATGGTTGAAGGTCATACAGACAGCGATCCTTATAGTAGTGGAATTCTAGTTGATAACTGGGATTTAAGTGTTAAGCGTGCTACTGCTGTTGTTCGTATTCTACAGAACGATTTTAATGTAGACCCTAAACGCATGACGGCTGCTGGTAGAGCAGAATTTATTCCTGTTTCTGCTACTGAAAAATCTAGAAATAGAAGAACAAGAATTGTTGTGCTACCTAAGATTGATCAGTTTTATAGTATGATTGAAGAGGGAATGAAAGATCCTGCAATTAACGAAGGAAAATAAATATTAATAATTTACTCAATCAAAAAGCGACCGATATCGGTCGCTTTTTTTTGTATAATCATATCAATTGATTCCATATCTATAGACAATCTAAACTCCCCTTCCCTTCACGAATAACCTCTGGGTAGCCATTGGAAACATTAACTATAGTAGATCCTATATTTCCTCCATAACCTCCATCTATAACAACGTCTACCAGATCTCTCCATTTTTCAAAAATGAGCTCTGGGTCTGTAGTATACTCTAGAACATCGTCTTCATCTCTAATAGATGTAGAAACAATAGGGTTACCTAAAGCTTTAACCACAGCCTGTGCAATATTATTATCTGGTATGCGTATTCCTACTGTTTTCTTCTTCTTAAAATCTTTAGGCAGATTATTATTTCCAAGTAATATAAAAGTATAGGGTCCTGGTAAAGCTCTCTTTAAAATTTTAAATGTAGCGGAATCTATTTGACGCACATAATCAGATAAATTACTTAAATCTGTACAAATAAAGGACCAATTGGCTTTCTCTAATTTTATACCTTTTATCCGGGCAATTTTTTCTAATGCTTTAGAATTGGTTATATCACATCCTAAACCATATACTGTATCTGTAGGATAGATAATGAGTCCCCCTTTTTTTAAAATAGCTACTATCTTTTTTATTTCCTTAAGGTTCGGATTCTCTTCATAAATTTTTATAAACTCCGCCATCTTTTTTAAGTAAAATTACTCAATAATTAAAAAATAAGATTTATTTCTACACTGCAAAAATTGCAGTGTAGACTACCTAATAAATATGGTACTATTTTTCGAGGCTATTTTTTATTAAAACCTCTCAATTTTGTTTCCATTTCTAGCGGCGAGAGATAACCTAAACTAGAATGTATTCTTTCATTATTATACCAACTAATATAGTTGTCAATGGATGTATATAGCTGATTGTATGACTTAAAATTAAGACGATATAACCACTCGTGTTTAATTGTTTTAAAAAAGCTTTCTGCCACAGCATTATCCCAGCAGTTTCCTTTTCTACTTATAGACTGAGTTATGTTTCTATCAAAAGAAAAGATCTTAGTCATTATATTGGCTGTATATTGAACCTGGCTATCTGAATGAAATAGAAAGTTATTTGTAATAGTTCGTGTTTGTCTGGCATTGGACCAAGCTTTTAATATGGTATT
>Ga0115565_10003893_pt1 | contig 10410 bp, 9 predicted proteins | sample COGITO_mtgs_1105_FD_87199 | JGI IMG/M metagenome (GOLD analysis project Ga0115565, IMG submission 87199) | Pelagic marine microbial communities from North Sea - COGITO_mtgs_110530 | ecosystem: Environmental > Aquatic > Marine > Epipelagic | place: Germany:Helgoland, sampling site Kabeltonne... | reverse complement strand
CACGTTCATATTCATATGTTGGTGACCCCGCATATTGTCCACCGACAGCCGCATGAGCCTGCTCATGGGTTCGCACTTCTTGGTCGCGAGCCTTAAGTTCGGTGACCTTCTTTTGTTCTTCTTGCGCTTGTTGCTCTGCTTGTGCGTCTTGTTTACCCGCTGATTGTTGGCCAGCGTCATTTTGAGAGGCTTGCGCGTCTTCTTGCCCTTGATTGGCAAATATAGATTCGGATTCACTTAGCGTAACAAACGGCTTTTCGTAGGTAGGTTGATTGAATGCGTTTTTGGTAGCGCGTTCTTGATCGGATGCTACCCCTTTTTCATTAGCGCTTTTATCACCTTGAACTACCGCTGGAATGGATTCTCTGTGAGCGTTATCACGGCGCGCTGCATCGGTCCCGGCATTATTTGTCGGAAACCCATATGCAATTGGCATTGGCGTGACTACGTTCATAACTAATTAATATCCTCTAAAAACTCAGACACGCTACGCTAGAGTATCGATCAAACTGCCCAGCATCTTGTCTGACATTCCTATCACCTTCATAGACGCCTGTGCTTGGAGTGACCCTGCTGTCAAATCGACCACGCTTGCATTTAGGTTGCTATTTGTGGGTCTTGTTGCGATATCTGAAGCAGCTTGTGTGACTTTTTGCTGCGCATTTTGATAACCTTGCAAGCCTAAAGACATTGTTGATGTACCGCTATTTACTGAAGAAATCATGTTAGAACCTCTCAATCTAAACGACTTTCAAAATACAACCTTGCTTTAAAGTATCGGCTAAAAACGAACAAAAATAAAGCAATTTTGATAAACGTTGGTAAAGCTAGTGACGTAACGCAGAATTTTGCCAACAATTATTGACACTCAAAAAACAAATAGCCTTATTTATTAAGCAGTTGAAATTCAGCTAAAAAGGCTTTTATGTCCTCAGCAATTTGAGTCGGTTCTGTTACAAAAGGCGCATGCGAGGCAAATTTATACACAATGGTGCGACTCTGAGGGTGCAATTCAGAGATTTTCAGCACCGCGGCTCGCGGTACTAACGAATCTAATCGGCCATATAAACGCAGGGTGGGCACCTTGATGTTTTTCAACATGTCACGCACGTCGGCATGCGCTAGGATATCTAAGCCCTTTTCCAAAATTTGCTTGTTAGGTTGGGGACGAGATATAAGACGATGCGACAGGTCTTTTATCGCTCGCTTTCGAATTGAGATATCGGCAATGCCTTGCATTTGAATAGCCAAAAATCGAGATAAGGTCTTTTGATGATCATCGCTTAATTGCGCATGAAATAATGACAATACTTGTGGCTGAATACCTGGCCATTCCGCTGTTTTTTCAAATTTCGGCGTTGATGCTATACAAATTAGTGATGTAATGAGATGTGAGTGATAAGCCGCAATGTATTGAGCGACTAGGCCTCCTAAGGACCATCCGACTAAAATACAATGCTGAGGTAATTTATTTGCTACCCATTGTGCAACACTCCTCAAATTGTAATCTGCTGCATCAATATCAGCATCGACTGCGTCACCATAGCCTGGCAGGTCTATACTCACACATGTTATCGAGTCATCAAGACAAGCGATTAAATCATCCCACACGCCACTGTTCATGCCCCAGCCGTGCAAAAAGACCAAAGTATATTCAGGCGTTTGGTTCAGGTTACTTATTGGCTTCATTGGCATACTCTTACAAACTCAATCATAGTGACAAAGCACTTTTAATCGCACCTTGATGGCTCATTGTTGTTTGCAAAATACGGCTTATAAGATGTTTAATCAACTGTTCAGACGAATACACGACAAAATAGGTCATCGACATTGTTATATCTGCCATCAGTTCAGTGAGCTTTTGGTGTGCCAATACTGCAGCAAGGAGCTAGTGTTTGAAGACTTTCATCTACGCAGAGAGCTAGACACTGTCTCTACAACGGTCAACACAAATAACTTATTGTATCGCTCACAGATTACAAAAAACCTCCAACCACCGGCCTATAGCGGCTTATATGCGTTGTCATCCTACACATGGCCAGTTGATAAAATGATCATGGACTTGAAGTTTTCTGGCAAAACGATGTGCGCAAATATTCTTGCAGCTTGGTTTGCTCAAAAAGTAGGTATCGCGTCATTTGACCCGATAGACTTGTTTATCCCCATCCCTTTATCCAACATGCGTTTTATAACACGGCAGTACAATCAATCTGCGTTGTTGGCTCAACACTTAAGTAAAGAGTTTGATATACCGGTATTAAATGCCCTATCGCGAAAAAAGTGGACGTCTGCACAAGCAACTTTGAGCAGGCAGGGTCGTTTTGAGAATGTCGCAAACGCGTTCAGCATCAGTAGCGATGGTGTGCGCTATTTGGCAGATAATTCGCTACTTAAAGTGAACCACGTTGCGTTAATAGATGATGTGTTGACGACGGGTTCAACGCTTAACGCGGCCTGTGATGCGTTACTACAACACACCCCAGACCTGCAGATAAGCGTTATCGTAATGGCGCTGGGCCTTACAAAAGAGGCGACATAAAAATACTGTTAGCCATCAGTTTATTAGTACCGTCCCAATATCCTCGAAAATGGATATTGTCGACAAAGCCAATGACAACGCCTTGGCCTTGTTTCTTAACAACGACAGCCGTCGTGTTACCAATTAATGCCTGCAACTCATCGGCGGTATAACCAGCAACAAGTGGTTTTGGCTTATAGATAGCGATATTTTCAAATGGGTTACCACTTGTCTTTAACACCATATTATTGGTTTTGAAAAAGGGCAACTCGGCCGTCTCATAACCAAAGAAGAGAGGATGTGTAAGGTCAATCGACGCTCTATAAACGGCCCCCGCAATTAGCTTCTTCGCTGCCAACGCTTGTTGATCCCCATACTGCATATCTTGGGTCGAGAATGCATTATCGATATCATCTGTGGTCAACGCATTATTATCAATCCACTTGTTACTTGCGAACCATGATACGGCGGTCTTTTGGCCTATCAGAGTACCGCCATTTTTGACCCAGTCATTGAGCTTTTTCAAAGTGGCCTCGTTGACTGAAGAATAATGACCCGACGAAAAAATAATATGACTATAGCGATCGATGTCTCGAGAAAATAAGTCAGCTAAATCCCAAAGTGTTGCCGGAATGCCAATACGTGTATCAAGGTAATGCCAAATCTCCCCCATTTCATACTGTGAAGTACCCTGGCCGCCAATCATCAGCACCTCGGGCTTGATAGCAGGTTCAAACTGGCGACTGCCTAGATCAATACCTCTCGTCGTTAGGCCACTGCTAATCGCATGAATTTGAATATTTAAGTCAGCCGCATGCTTCGCAATCAACGCAACCCATTGTCCTGGCTGTGCAAGGGCACGCGGCATTAACACGGCCCCAGCAGCAAAATCCCTTTTCAAATTTTGCTGTCCGTCTTTTGCGCTCATCGTTGCGGTAAATTCGGCACCTGCAATACGGATGTTTAGATCTTCACTTAACAAGCGTTGCAACAAGGCCGGGGCATTCGCGTCATGCCAATCAAATGCGTATGCATAGGCGTCTTTTGCCAATGTTTGCACCTGAGCTTTTTGACTAGATTCCGCATTATTTAATGCGAGTTTGCGCACGTTACGTTGACTTAAGTCTAAATATTCTAAATTAAATGCAAGCGGCAAATTCCAATTTGAAACGTCATAAAAGGTATTGTCTAAAAAGCGTTGGCGCTCAGAAAACAAAGAACGAATCAGTCTATACTGTGGCTGGTTTAGTGGCACAAAAATACTTTGATTCGCCAAGAAACTTTGTTCATCTTCTTCATAATCTTTAGCTAAACTTGAAAACGCTATCTGGTGGGCTGATAATATCGACTTAGCTCGCTCAAAACGCGTGTTGTCTTTGCTCGCTTTAATAAGATAGCCGCCTAACTCATCGTCTTTTATAAGTTTTTGAGTATCACCGTAAAACTGTTTTTGATAAGCCAAGATAGAGGCTTTGTTGGCTAACGACCCCTCAAAAGTTGATAACGATGTGGTGACTTGGTTTTGTATTGTCGCTGCAAAACTCAAGTCACCGTTAATTGATTCTTGTAGGTGACCTCTGCTACTAGCTTGCTCGAACAAAATACCGATGCTGCCATGTGCATCCGGGTATGTAGATCCTTTTCCATAATAAAAATCATCGAAGCTTTCTTGGGTAAAGTATAGCTGATTAGTCGAATCAAGTGCTTTGGCATGAAAATCACCTAGCGCAGCCGTCAAAGTGACATTGGTATCCGGCGTCCAAGGATTTTTGCGCGAACTGATGCCAGGCTGGAAAAAGTAAGTGCTGTCAGTACCCATCTCATGAAAATCTGTTAAGACATGGGGACGCCAGTTATGAAACTGTTTAATTCTGGCTTTTGATTCTGGATGAGTCAGCAACAACCAATCGCGGTTCAAATCAAACCAATAGTGATTGGTTCTGCCAGAAGGCCAATGCTCTTCGTGTTCTCTATGGCTAGGATCACTTACTAGCGTTTTGCCTCTATGCATGTTTGCCCATTGTGCAAATCGTGACAAACCATCTGGGTTTAATGAAGGATCCAACAAAACGATGTTCTCACCCAGCAGCTTGGTAACTTCAGCGCTTTGTGAGGCCGCTAAATGGTAAGCAACTAGCAGGGATGCGTTCGCACCAGACGGTTCATTGCCATGAACGGAATAACCCATGTACAAAATCAGTGGTGCATCTTGCGCAACGGAGTTGCCCTTTTCAATATCAGACAAATGCTGCGTTCTTAGCGCTTCAATATTTTGATGGTTACTTGGGTCGGTAATGGTCAGCAATAGCAAAGGCCGCTGTTCATGCGTGCGACCCGTTTCAGTAATGGTGATGCGATCAGACGCTGCATCTAGTGCACGCAGATAGCTGACAAGTTGATCATGACGAACGTGCCAAGTGCCTACCGGATAACCTAAGACGTCAGAGGGCGTCGGAATATTTGGTAAATAATTTTGATTTTTTGGTAAATAATCTAAATCGGTTTGGATACCGTTGGCGTGCGTCATTGATGTAGAAAAAATGGAAAAGGAGATTGAGCAAACCAATGCGAATAATACGCTACGTGATTTATGCCAAGTGTTGCTTGTTTTTATCATATTGAGGACCTACTCATTCTTAGTTAGCCCTTAATGATACTGCATTGCGTAGTAATGTTTTACAAAAGTATTATATTTACATAAAAAAATAATAATACTTGAGTGTTTTACTCAGGTAATTTTGTTATTATTACTGTCACAAGCGTAAGCAACACGCGCACTTTTATTTAGACAGAGGGTCAGAGGATTCAAGTTCAATGATAAACATTTCTGAAACAGCGCAAAGTCATTTTGCAAAATTACTATCGCAACAAGGCGATGGAACTCACATTCGTGTATTTGTAGTCAACCCTGGCACCTCAACGGCAGAATGTGGGGTCTCATATTGCCCACCTGACGCCGTAGAAGAGACTGATGTTCGCTTAAATTTTACCGGCTTTGACGCCGTTGTTGACTTAGAAAGTGCACCATTTTTGGAAGAAGCTGAAATCGACTTCGTAACCGATCAAATGGGTTCGCAACTTACCCTAAAGGCGCCCAACGCCAAAGCACGCAAACTAGACGATGACGCGCCTCTTATTTCGCGTATCAATTATATGATCGAAACAGACGTAAATCCGTCTTTGGCCAATCATGGCGGCAAAGTCACCCTAGTAGAAGTCACTGATAAGGGCGTTGCAGTATTGCAGTTTGGCGGCGGATGTAATGGCTGTTCAATGGTCGATGTTACGCTCAAAGACGGTATCGAAAAGCAAATGTTAGAACAGTTCGCGGGAGAGTTAACAGGTGTCATGGATGCGACTGAGCACGAAGCAGGTGAGCATTCCTATTACTAAATTTTACAAATTGTTTTAACGCACACCAGACCTGTATCTATCCTACTGTCTTGTGGATGGTATGCAGGTCAATCAAGCAGTGCCGCCGAGCGTGTGTTGAGCTGAAGGTAGTACCAAATTCCTAAGGTCAAGCCACGCACTGCCAAAAACCCCAACATGGCGTACCAAAGTGCTACATTCCCAAGGTCTTGAAAAACCCACCATATTGGGAAAAAGCCAAGTGCCGCGCTAATTAACATCGAGTTTTTCATCGCTGCACCTTTGGTCAAACCAACAAACACGCCGTCAAACAGGAAGCACCAATGTGACACTACAGGCAGACAAACAACCAACCACAAGTACGCATAAGTGCTTTGCCGCAATTCGCTTTGATCCGTCAGCAAATTAATAATGTTTTGACCAAATACAGTAAATAGAAGGCTGTAAGCAATGGCGAAAATGCTTGACCAAAGCAGACCAATTGTCACCTGTTTATTGATTTGGTCTATTCGCTGCTTACCTTTAGCTTCTCCTACCAACGCTTCTACCGCATTGGCTATACCGTCCAAACCCAATGCGATTAGCGCGAAAAACTGCATTAAAATTGCGTTCGTCGCTGCCGTCGTCTGACCTAATTGAGCGCCTTTAAATGTGACAAATGCTAGCGTGATTTGTAACGCTAAATTTCTAAGCAGAATATTTGAATTTAGATTAAGTAAAACTTTGAGTGACGCTACAGAAAACCAAGAGCGTAACCAGTCAACTTGCTTAAATGGTTTAAAAGCAAACATTAAGGACATCAGCAGCAAGCTATAATCTGCAAGTACGGTGCCGAGAGCAACCCCTTGAATCCCCCAATCAAACCCGTAAACAAAGAGTAGGCTGAACAAAATGTTGAGCAGGTTTACGACCACCTGCAGCACCAATACTAACGATGTTTGTTGCTGACCTATAAACCAACCAATTAGTGCCAAGTTAATTAGTGAAGCAGGCGCACTCCAAATACGCACCATAAAATAGTCCGTTGTACTTTGTTGCACTTCGCTGGCAGTTTGCGCAAACCACAATCCCGCCTTTAGGATCGGCCACTGCAGCAAACAAAGCGTTAGCCCAATAATCGCACCCAAATAGCAGGCTTGAGTAAGTACCTTTAACTTTACCTGAGCGTCAGCATGTTTTGATTGTGCACTAAGACCAGTAACTGACATCTTGATAAAGCCACAGACCCAAATCAGTTGAGTAATGATAAGGCTGCCTATGGACGCGCCGGCTAAATAGTATGTGTGCTGCATATGTCCCAATATAGCGGTGTCAACAAGACCCAAAAGGGGCACCGTGATATTTGCTAAAATTAGCGGAAAGGCTATTTTGATTATATTGAGATGATCATTGCCGCGGGATTGGGTATTTGTCATTGCTGCCTATTGACACTTCATTGTTTTTTAAGGTTAAGGCTGCACGCAAAATATCGTGGGTAATTACTGCGCATGATTGGCCGTCATTCAGCAATTATCAGCAAAAAATATATCCGCGCTCAGACATGAGTTATCATTGTAGGCCAATGACCTCGTTTCATAAACTATCATTTTAAAAAGGAAATGCGATGCTTTCTTTAATCGATTATTTGACAATCAAATTTATAAAACAACGACAGATCTTTTTTTGCCTCCTACTGTCCGCGGCAACACTGTTTGGCGTAAGCGCGGCCTCTGCAGCAAGCAATAATCCGCATGTAAGCATTCTCCAATATCATCATGTGTCTGAAAGTACACCCGCCGTAACATCAATATCGCCCTCACAGTTCGAGGCGCATATGGCCTATCTTGACGAATTTCATACTGTAGTCGCGCTCGAAGATGTTGTGGCGGCCTTTGCCAACAAGACAATGTTACCAGAGAATGCGGTCGCCATAACGTTTGACGATGGATACAAAAACATCTTAGAAAATGGGCATCCGATTTTGCAAAAATATGGATTTAAATACACCATTTTTATTAATCCATCAGAAATCGGCAGCAGCCAAGCGCAACTTAATTGGACCGAGGTAAAATTAATGGCGTCGCAAGGCGTTACATTTGCCAATCACACACTGGATCATGCACATTTATTGACACGCTACCCACGTGAAAGCGACGAAAATTGGCGCAAACGAGTGCGCAAGGACATTACCACTGCTGAAACTCTCATCCAAGAGCAAGTGGGATATAGTCGAAAGTGGTTAGCCTACCCCTATGGAGAGTTTGATTTGGCATTACAGGCACTTTTAGAAGAAATAGGTTTTGTTGGCTTTGGCCAACAATCCGGAACAGCAGCATGGTATTCCAACCAATTTGCGCTACCAAGGTTTCCTGCGGCAGGTCGTTATGCAAACTTAGATACCCTCATTACAAAAATGCGTAGTTTGGCAATGCCGGTCTTGCACGTTAAACCGATGGAACCTAAAGTTGCCGTTGGTCAGTCTCCCGGCAACGTATCAATATCAGTCGATACAGATGGCATGAATGTGCGCCAGTTTGCGTGCTATTTTAAAGGTGACAAACTTGAAATCAACACTAGGACGCTCTCAGCACAAGAAACCAGCCTACTTCAGAACCGCATATACCAAGGCGCTCCAGAAAGCGCTGTTGTTGAGTTTAGTTTTGACATAAACGAAGTGTTGTCACCTGGCCGCAGTCGCGTTAATTGCACCGCGCCAAGCACACAAACGAATGGGCGCTTTTTCTGGTATTCGATGCCTTGGTTTACTGCTACCGAAGATGGTGAATATTTAGACTAAAAACCTAGCCATCCTAAAAAAGTCGTACTGGGTGTTTGCTAGGCGACTTTTCTTTTCCAACTCAAAGCCATTTTTCGTATAGCATGAGATAGCAGCCAGATTGCTACATTCAACATCTAGCACAAGTTTACTTTTTCCTAGTTTATCGGCTTGTAACACAGCATGCTCGATTAATCGCGTCGCGAGTCCTAGCGTCCGATAAGCAGGCACAACGCTGACGTGACCTAAACATAACTCTGACGCTTGAGGAGGTGCGAACACAGCTAACAAATCTGAGTTTATCATCATGACTCTGCGCAGAGAATCAGCCGACAGGTTGTTGGCGAGAGAGGTAATAGTTTGCTGTTGAAAGCTGCTACTGTGTTCGCTATGCCATAATGCAATGCAGGCAACCAAGGCTTGCGTGCCAGAATGGCTGCTAAGTAAACAGTCATGATTATCGTAACCGAATTGCCCATCTTGATTGGCACTTGCCTGTAATAGAAGGCTATTGGCAACTGTGTCTGTTTCAAACATATAATCAAACAAATGACGGCCAGAATTGTAAATTAGCTGCGCCAAAGTACATGAGTGTATTTTGGGTACGCCTAAACTTATCGATACGTTCATAGCAGGATTGCGTTAAACGCCAAGTAAAATCGGCATATCCTGCAATATCTGTTGGCTATCACTAACGGGCAGTTGCCCAGGCACTTGTTGCGGTTTGAAACGCCCCACTACCTGTCCTTGAGGATTTATAACCACAATTGACGCACTGTGATCGACGAGGTAATTAGGGTTATCAGTGCTTTCGGACGTTGCATACATCATTCCCATACTTCTTACCAATGGGAACAACTCTGTATGCGGACCTGTGCTGGCAACAAATGAGGGATTGAAATAGTTGATGTACTCATTCAATCTCTCAGTTGAATCACGCTTTGGGTCAACCGATAAAAACCAAACCTTCAAAGGCGTTTCGGTCTTGATTTTTGCTAATTCGGGATACACTTTATTGATTTCTGCAAGCGTAACTGGACAGATATCAGGGCAATAGGTATAGCCCACAAATGCTAGGGTCCAGTTGCCTTGCAATGACGCATTGGTCATTTTTTGGCCCATGTGGTCCGTCAGCGTAAATTCATTGAGCGCTCTCGCCTGTGGATACCATGTCATATATTCGGTTCGCTCATGGGCCGGCTTAGTGTTTTTTTCTAGCGTTGAAGCGATAAAACCACCTGCTAAAAGGGCGACTAAGGCGATACCGATAACCCACTTATTGTTCATTTTTTATGTATCCAACGCGCTTTTTAATATTCTATAACCAGTATAACCAAACAATGAAATAACGTTCAAAGCGTTTCTCAATTTACTTATAGTGCAATGTAATGATCAGCAAGCAACACAATAAACAATACCATTAAATGAATAATCGAAAACTTGAATGTATCCATCGCCGTCGTTTCTGTAGCCGCATACTTAAGCTTAACGGCGTAATACAAAAAGCCTAAATTAAGGGCAGTGGAGCCTATCAAATAGATTAAGCCGCTCATATCAACCAAATAAGGTAACGTACACACCAAGCATAACAATAAGGTATACAACAACACACATGTTTTGGTGAACTCAATACCATGGGTGCACGGTAGCATCGGAATTTCTGCTTTGGCGTAATCTTTTTCGCGATGAATTGCTAACGCCCAAAAGTGAGGTGGAGTCCAAGTAAAGACAATCAGGACCAACAACAGCGCATAAGCATGAATGT
>Ga0115565_10003887_pt1 | contig 10422 bp, 13 predicted proteins | sample COGITO_mtgs_1105_FD_87199 | JGI IMG/M metagenome (GOLD analysis project Ga0115565, IMG submission 87199) | Pelagic marine microbial communities from North Sea - COGITO_mtgs_110530 | ecosystem: Environmental > Aquatic > Marine > Epipelagic | place: Germany:Helgoland, sampling site Kabeltonne... | reverse complement strand
TTTCAATTCTATCATATAAAATATTTTTAGAGAAAGGAGTAAGATTAAAAATTGAAACAAATATTGATATAGATTCTTTACAATTTGCTGTAGATATTTATGGTATTTTAAATGATACTTTAATTTCAAAAAAACCAATAGTATCTAATGAAGCCAACTTAAATCATCTTGATTTTGAGGTTTTTAAAACGGGTTATTACAAAATTGTGATGTTTCCAGAATCAAATAAAAAAGTCGATTTTAACATTGGAATTTACACAGAGCCTGTCTTTTTATTTCCAGTTGCTGGGAAAGGAAATAAAGATATTCAAAGTTATTGGGGAGCTGCAAGAAGTGGAGGCAAAAGAAAACATGAAGGTATCGATATTTTTGCTAAAAGAGGAACTCCTGTAATTGCTTCTGTAGATGGTTTTATTGCGACAGCCAAAAATAGTGGTTTAGGTGGAAAACAAATTTGGTTAAAAAGTGGTTTTTTTGGCAAAACGCTTTACTATGCACATTTAGATAGTATTCTTAAAACTTCTGGTAAAAACGTAAAAGTAGGCGATACTTTAGGTTTTGTTGGCAATACTGGTAATGCAAAAGGAGCAAGTCCTCATTTGCATTTTGGTATTTATAATTCATCTGGAGCTATAAATCCATTAGCTTTCGTAAAAAAATCTGATTTACCAAAGATGAAAGAAGAAAAAGTTTTTACAAACGGAATTACAAAATCAGCTAAAAATGAGTTGAGAATTGGCTCTGGTGTTGCCTATAAAAAAATTGAAACTTTTACTGAAAACACGCCAATAATAATTTTAGGGAAAATAGACAATTGGTTTCATGTGCAATATTCTAATACTATTGAAGGTTTTATGCACGAGAGTTTAATTGTCGAAAATATATAATGTTATCTCAACTTTTTCTTTTTAGTTTGTAAAACCCAAGTGGCATTAAATCCAAAATGAAAATTACCATCTTTTGCGTTAAAGTTATTGGTGGTTTGTGTTACAAAAGTATCCTCCACAAAATTTCTGGCATTCGTCATTTGAAATTGGAGCAATAAATCGCCCACTTCCCAATTAACACCAACCATAAAAACATTGTAAGTATCAACAGTTTTTAAAGGATTTGCAACATAATAATATTCTGATACAATCGAAGCATGATTACTAATTTTATGTCGTCCACCAAAAGCTATTGCAAATTGATTATTTGGATCTTCTGTTAATGGGTTTTTTGCTCTATGGATAAAAGTAGGTGCAATTTGTAAAGAGATATCTTGATTGATTTTTCTTGCTATTAAAATTTGACTTGTAAACCCGTATTTATCATCAGAACTTGTGGTTTGATTATAAATGTTTCCATTTGTATTCTCAAGTTTTCTGTGCGAAACAGTTTGTAATAAAGTAATACTCACAAAACCTTTTTTTGAATTTTGACGCTGTTTTAATAGCTTATATTTTAAAAATCCATCAAAAATTTCATCATGATTTGTGTAACCCAAACCAAATGTAAAATTGTCTGAAAAAGCATAATCCAGCCCAAAACGTGTGCTTACAACATCTGCTAAAAAACGTTGTCCTTCAAAATTTGGAATGTTCCAATATCGGTTGTAAATAGCAAGTTCTAAAGCGCCTTTTTTTCGGGTTTCGATGGAATGTCCTAAACCAATTCTTGTCGTTTTAAATGTGGCAATTTCATAAACGGGTTTGTCTGGAAATTCTTTTTCTAATTTATCTAATAAATCTTGTGCATTTATAGAAGAGGTAAAAACTATAAAGAACAATCCAATTAGATTAAAAATATAATTATTCTTCATAATGTTGGTATTGAAAGTTGAATTTTATGGAAATAGATTTGGCGATATTACTTGATAATATTGGCGGAATTTTAATTTGAAAATCATTTACAAAAACTTCAAATTCCCCATAAATTGTATAGGATTCCCCTATTTTTTTGATGGTAGCTTTTATATCAATTTCTTTTGATATGCCATGAATATTTAAATTCCCTCGTATAATTTTTGTTTGTTTTTCGGAAGTTTTTGTATCAAAATTTAAAATTTTTCCTCTAAAATTTGCTTTTGGATATAGGTCAGATTCAATGTAACTTTCGTTAAAATGCTCATACATTAAATCTTTTTTAAAAACAAAAGCACGCATCAACATACTAATAGCAACTTCTTGTGTATCAGTATCTAAAATACTTAAAACTTGGTTGTTTTTGGCTTCAATATTTTCTACGGATGTGTAAGAAAAAAAGGTAACTTGCCCTTGTCTTGCTATAAATTGATTTTCATTCTTATTAAAATCAGCAAAAGAGAGTAACATTAAAAAGAGTGGTAATAGTTTATTCATTTGTCATTAAATCTATAGAGCAGTTTAGTAAAATAACGTCTTTTAAAAAACCTTTGCAAATGCCTTTTACACGTATTTTTTGATGAAGTTTTAAAGCTTTAATTTTTTCCTTTTGATTTGAGTTGATATCGCAAATTACTCCAAATGTTTCGTTTTCACTATTTAAAATAATAGTATTTGTATCATTTAAAAAAGTAATTTGTTTTACAAAACCAGTAACTTCAATAATTTTACCTGTATATAGTTTGTTAGATTTTTCTTCATTATTTACATAATTATGTATTAAATCGTTAGAACTTAAGGTAAGTTCAGCAACTTTATTTTCTAGGTTTTTTTCTGATGCTTCAAAAATTGGCTTTATAAAAATCACCAATAAGAATATAATGAATAGAAAACCTACAGCAAAAAAGATTTTATTTTTTGATTTCATACTTCTTCAAAGTAACTGAAAACGATTCATTTTAGAAAATAAAAGCGTGTAAAAAGGAAAAATTAGGCTTAAAGAGGCATAAAATGAAGATAAAAAGAAAAGAATAAGTGGTATATTTCAGCTCTTAAAAATCATCATGAAAAAAGACAAACTTTACTTTTTAACCTTTTTATCTATAGCAGCAATTTTTTTGTTGATTGCGCTTGTTGCGTCTCAATATTTTATAAAAGTAAGCGCAAATCAATTGATAGAAGTGCAAGTAGAATCTAGTAAAAGAGAAGCAAATGAAGTTGCGAAATTGATTGACTTTCAATTAGCATCAGGAATTGATAAAGAGAAAATTGTTTTAAATATTCAACAAATTATAGAAAAATCAAATACAGATAGTTGGTTTATTAGCGTTTTTAATTGGGGTGGAAAAGAGGTTGCTAATCCCAATAAAACTAAAGTTGGGCAGTTGATAAATTCGAACGAAAGTTTATTAGCATCTTTAAAAGAAAAAAATAATTCGGATGATTTATACGATTTACTAATGAGTAAAAGTAGCGAGGCTTCTTCTGAAATAATCCATATTTCACCAATTAAAAAGTCCGATTTAATTGTTGCTGCAAACGTAAATATGAACAATATTAGAAATCAAATGAATACTTTAAAAAGTAATTTTTATTTGATTTTTTTAATTATGGGTATTTTAGTAATTGTACTTTCTTTTGTGGCTGTTAGGATTATTGGTAGTGCTTATGAAAAGCAATTGGAGTTAAAAAATTCGTCTTTAACATCCGAAGTTATAAATCTTTCTAAACTAAATACAGATTTGGTTTCTTACAAAGAAAAAGTAGCAGAAATACCAGCAAATGTCAATTTAGAAGAACCTTTAGAAAAAGAAAAAGAACGAATTTTAACCTATATAAGAAACGAGTTGGTTCCTATAAACATTGTTGATATCGCTTTTGTGTTTACAGAAAATACAATTACGTATGTGGTTTGTTTTGATGGTAAAAAATCTACAACAAATATGAGTTTAGATGATATGTATGCCACTTTAAATTCCACCTTGTTTTTTAGAGCAAACAGGCAATTTATTATTAGCATTACAGCTATTGATAAAATTATAAAATACGGAAATAGTCAATTAAAAATTTTACTACAATCTAAAACATCCGAAGAAATTATTATCAGTAAAAATAAAGCTGCCGAATTTAAACAGTGGTTAAATATGTAGTAACATTTTACAGGTTTTAATAAAAATACTGAATACTTTTAAACGATATTTTTCCTTTTTTAACCCATTTTTTTTCCTCTTTATAAAGTTCTGTGCTTTATAAGTTGCTTTATTTTAGTTACTTTACATCATAATTCAAAACCGACTAAAATGAACAGCAATCTAAATTTCACAAAATTACTTTTAAGTATCTTTTTACTTCTCCTTTTTTCGTCCTGTTTAACAAATGTAGAAACACCAATTGTGGAGGAAGACCCAACAATAGATCCTTGTGCAGAGATTACATTTTCTCAAAATGTAAAACAAATTATAGATAATAATTGTGTGCAATGCCATGGTTCTGGAGGTAATTTCCCAAATTTAACAACCTATAATGGAGTGAGTGCAAATGCAGCACTTGTAAAATCGGAAACTGTTAGCAGAAGAATGCCACAAGGAACTTCTTTAACAAACGAAGAAATAAGTGCCATAAGTTGTTGGGTAGATGCTGGAGCTTTAAATAACTAAAACTGAAAATATGAAATTTAAAAAAATAATTCTCGGAATTTTAGTTGTAGGAATCGTTGGTGCTTTTGTTGCCTATAAAATTTACAACAAACCACATTTAGATATTACTGAAGCTTCTGCAGATATAACCATTTCTGCAAACAATTTAATGCAAGATTTTTCTTCGGATGAAAATACAGCCAACACAAAGTATTTAGATAAAATTATTCAAGTAAAGGGAGTTATTTCTGAAACCAAAATTGAAAACGAAATAGGCATCATCACTTTAAAAACAAACGATAATTTTGGGAGTATTTTGTGCCACTTATCAAAAGAAGCTACCAAAAAAATAAACACCTTAAAAGAAGGGCAAACAATTACTGTAAAAGGTATTTGTACTGGCTATTTAATGGATGTTATTTTAGTGAAAGCAGAAATTATATAAAAACCAAAAACCAAAATATGAAACCAATTTTCACACTAATCTGTTGCTTTTTGTTGATAACAATTAGCAATAGTCAAGAACGTTATTTAACCAAAAATGGTGCTATTAACTTTTTCTCAAAAGCGCCAATGGAAGATATCACAGCAGATAATAATCAAGTTTTAAGTATTGTAGATGCTACCAATAATAAAATGGCAATTTCTATTTTAATGAAATCTTTTTTGTTCGAAAAAGCCTTAATGCAAGAACATTTTAATGAAAATTATGTAGAATCAGATAAGTTTCCGAAAGCAACTTTTAAAGGAACTATTTTAAATTTTGATGCCATAAACGAGGTTGCAAGCAAGCAACAAGTAAAAGGAATTTTAACCATTCATGGAGTTGAAAAAGAAATAACGATTGATGCAAATTTTACAAAAACAGTAGATTCAATTTTAGTTGATGGCGATTTTGTAATTAATCTAGAAGATTTTGAAGTAGAAATTCCTGCTGTTGTTGCAAAAAATATCGCAAAAAATATAAAAGTGAGTTTTAAATTTAACCACAAACCTTATAAAAAATAATAGCATGAAAAAATTACTACTAACCATTTTATTATGTTTCATAAGTATTGTAAGCTATAGTCAAGACGATTTGTTAGATATTTTAGAGGATGAAACTCCAGAAAGTATTTCAGCAGATATAATAACAGCCACTTTTAAAGGAACACGAATTGTAAACGGACATTCCATAGAAAACAAAAAAGACAAAGAATTAGAGTTTATTATTGGCCACAGATTTGGGAGAGTAAACACAGGTTTATACGATCTTTTTGGGTTAGATAATGCTAACATTCGGTTTGCTTTAGAATATGGATTGACAGATAATTTCACAATTGGAGCAGGAAGAAGTAGCTTTGAAAAAACTTACGATGGTTTTTTAAAATATAGTTTGATAAAACAAAGAAAAGGTAAAAATTCGTTTCCTGTTGCTATTTCTCTTTTTGGAAGTGTTGCTTTAAAAACATTAAAAGCAGAATTCGGTTTTGAAGAAAGAACTTTTTCAGAAAGTTTGTCTTACGTTGGTCAGGTTTTAATTGCTAAAAAATTTAATTCGTCTTTTTCGATGCAAATTACGCCAACCTATATTCATAGAAACACTGTGCAAGTAGTAGAAGATCCTCATAGTATTTTTGCACTTGGTTTAGGAAGCAGAATAAAATTAAGCAAAAGAGTGGCTTTAAATGGTGAATATTTTCTTGCTTTTAATGAATCTGAATCTATAAACGCAAGAAACTCTTTAGCATTTGGTGTTGATATAGAAACTGGAGGCCATGTTTTTCAAATTATAGTTTCGAATGCAATTACTATGATTGAAAAAAGTTTTATAGCAGAAACTACAGGTAACTTTTTTGGTGGCGATATTCATTTAGGATTTAATATTTCAAGAACGTTTTAGGTTTTTTATTGCTGATTTTATCAAAATAAATTTCAGTAAAAACTATCAAAATGTACAAACAAAATCAAAACGTAAGTTCGAGTGAAATTTCTTTTTCAGAAATTTTGTATCGAGAACTAGTTTATTAGTACAATTTATTTTGATGATTTCAACCATCAACCATGAACCATGAACCATGAACCATGAAACATGAAACAAGAAACAAGAACCATGAACCAAGAAACTTCCAACTTCAATTAAAAACAAAACAACCAAACTTATGTTTCAAAGAAATTATAAAGTAAAAGGCGAAGATGTAAACGATTTTATGGTGATGCAAAATGCTGCCTATTTAAATTATTCATCCAAATTGTTCGAAACTTTTTTATTCAATAAAGGATTCACCAAGTTAAAAATGAATACTTTAAAAGTAGGCTTACAGAAAACTAAAGACAACATACATCAATACAAACCACTTTTATTTACCCAAGCTTTTTCTGTGGACCTAAAATTTAAAAGCATTGCTTTCTCCAATCAAAAAATGAGTGTTTCAATTCATTTTTATAATGATAAAAATGAATTATGTACAACAATTACAAGAGAACTATTTTGGTTCGATTATTCTTCTTGGCAAGTAGTTTCGCCACCTAAAACAATTAGTGATTGTTTTGTTGATGAAATTAAGTTTGGTAAAGTAGGCTAAATTTGAATGCCCTACCTTAAAATATATCTATCCGTTAAAATTGTATGTATGTTTATAAACTATATATTTTTTTAAATCTAAAAATAAATGGATTTTAACTTTTTTAATAATGCGTTTTTTTTTGATGAAAAGTAGAAGACTACGTAAAATTTTAATTGTTATATCCTGATGTTGTGTGTCGTTTCTATTGTTCTTAATTAGGTGATAAATTATGACTTAATTCATCTCTCAATTTTTCCAACTTTTCATTAGGGTAATGGTAAAGAATTATTTTGGCTACACAATTACAGTGCAAAGTTAGAACATGTAAAAGAAGGCTAATTTCGCTCGAAATATAATCCATTTTAGATTTATCATTTGTTGGCCATTCATTTCTTAATTGAGTCAAGCCTAAGGCAAACATAGAGCCAAAGATTGTTCCATGTAGTATTTCAGATGAATGACGATAAATAGAGTAGGATGCCATTGCCATTGCTGTTCCAGCTCCAATACCATGTTTTTCAGTAATAACTTCAAGTTTTTTGTAAACACTATCTGTTGACCATGAATTTGATTCTTTCCCTTTTTTAGTGGTAAAACTGTCAATAGCTTCTTTTAGTTGGTCAGAAACTTTAACCTTTCCTATATTAGTTAATCCAACAAAGATTTTTATATCTCCAATTTCTAATGTTCGATTTAAGTCCCTATATGATTTTTGATGAGCATGTTTAATTGCCGATTGGATTGCTTCATCTCCTTTTGATGATAGATAACCAATATTAAGACCTAATTCAAATACCATTCTTGCTAAGGCAAAACAATCTCTAAGTTTACCATGTTCTGATAAGATAAGAAGACTTTGCATTGATTCAATCATTGGCCAAGTCAACATAGAGAACATGATGCTTTGACTATCTTTTTTATTAGGTAAATCAGAATTTAACTCTTCGAGAAGAAGCAAATGTTTTAATAATGATTCTTGATGAAATCTCAAGGTTTCATTTGTTATAAATTTGTTCTTTTCTTTCATGTTAGTGGTTAAGTTCTTCAGTTTTTAAATGACACACAACTCGTTATATAGTAATTTTTATTACACATATCCCGAATATAAAACAGGGTATCATAATTTTTGTGCTATAGTTGTATTGTAAATATAATTTATTTTTTCTAATGTTAAATCTGCTCTAAAGTTTTTACATCCACCTTATATAAAGCATTAAAAATTTCAAAAATATTTTTAGCTTCTTTTTTTCTAATAGAAACTACAAACTCGCAAGCCAATTCCATTTTTTGATTTTCGAGCGTAATGTTTTTTTCTTTGATGATTCGCATAACTTTGTTCATCATGTCATACTCAAAGTTGAGTTGGTAAAAAATATCAATGGTTTTTTCTACAATAGTTAAGGTTTCTATAGTTAACTGAGCAGAAGTTTTATAGGCATGTATCAAACCACCAACACCTAATTTTGTGCCACCAAAATAACGTACAGAGACTATTAAAATATTGGTAACATCAAAAGATTGAATTTGTCCATAAATTGGCAAACCTGCAGAATTGTTGGGTTCACCATCGTCATTTGCTCTGTATTTTAGTTCTTCAACACCAATTTGGTACGCGTAGCAAAAATGACGAGCAGAAGTGTGTTTCTTTTTCAAATCTTCTAAAGAATTTTTTACATCCTCTTCATTTAAAACAGGAAAAGCGTACCCAAAAAACTTGCTTCCTTTATCTTTAAAAAGCGTTTCTTTTGAAGGTTTTAAAATTGTTTTGTAAACATCGTCTTCCATTAAGCTAAAGCTACAATAACAATTCCTAAAATAGCCAAAGCAACCCCAATTTTATTTTTGATGCTAAATTGTTCTTTAAAGATTAAAATACCAACTAAGGTTGATAAAATTACAATTCCCACATTATTAATTGTAAATAAGGTAGAACTTTCAAAACCTTCTGTTTGTAAGGCTTTTATTAAAAATATAATTGAAAAATAATTCGGAATTCCTAAAGCAATCCCTGCAATAATATTTTTAAAACCAAAAGTTTCCCTTTTTTTAATAGCTTTTATCAATAAAATAGAAAGTGAAAAAATTGCTGCAATACCAAACAAACTTCCAGAGAAAATGGAAACATCTGTTTTTGGCACAAACATAACTTCCACATATTTTAATGTGGTATCAATAGTTCCTGAACCCAAAAAAAGCAAAATAGGGAAGAGCAAACCTGCATTTTTTGCGGCTACTTTATCTTCTTTTACAGAAGCTAAATACACAGCAATTAGTGCAATGATAATGCCAATAACTTTTAAAAAGGTTACAGATTCGTTGTATAAAAATACCCCAAAAAAAACGGGAATTACTACAGACATTTTTCCTGCAACAGAAGCTACAGAAACGCCATTTTTTTGAGCTGTCATTGCCATTACAAAAAAGATGGCTACAAATAAAGCACCTAAAAAAAGTGCACCAAAAAACCAAGGCTGACTTGGAATTTCCGCCAACGAAAACTCTCTTTCTGCAAATGCAAAACCTAATGAAAAAGCCACAATATAATTAACAAAAATGGCTTTTAGAATATCTACTTTATAAATACCAAAATATTTAAAAATAACAAATAATCCTGTGGATATTAAAATGCTAAAAAAAAGGTAAATCAATTAAAGTTGTTTTTAGTAAATAATTCAGTAACATCATCTTCTTCTGGCATTAAATTCCAAGTTTTTATACCTAAAGTACTTGCTGATAGTGTGTTTTCTTCCAAATCATCTACAAATAAAGTTTCTTCAGCAATTAAATTATTTTCTTTTAAAACAAACTCAAATATTTCTGTATCTGGTTTTCTAAAATTAATTTCATGCGATAAATAAAACTGCTCAAAGCAGGTTTTAAAATCATTATAAAATTCATCACCTAAAGAATCTTGCACCCATTTAATGTGTAAATCGTTTGTATTACTCAGTAAAAATAATCGGTATTTTTTACTATCTGCTAATTTTTTTAAAAAGCCTAAACGTTCTCTTGGGAAATCTAATAAAACAGCATTCCAAGCATCAATTAGTTTCTCTTTGGGAATTCTAAATTTATCGTGGAAAAAGTAAAGAAATGCATTGGTTGTCATCAAACCTTTTTCATAGTTCTGATACACTTGTATCATTTCGTCCGTAATTTTTGTGACACCTAAAGCAGCCATGGCTTTGTAAGTTCCTTGTTTATCTAAGTTGATAAAGATATCTCCAAAATCGAAGATGATGTTTTTAATCATTTGTATATATTTTTAAAATGTCGTTTTTTATATTTTCTTTGGATGTTATTTTTGCTGATAAAATTGGTGCTTTTATGCCATTTCCGAAGAAATTATCTCCAGTAAAAACTAGTGCTTCATCCCAAAGGTTGGCATCAATAAAAGTT
>Ga0115565_10003883_pt1 | contig 10427 bp, 10 predicted proteins | sample COGITO_mtgs_1105_FD_87199 | JGI IMG/M metagenome (GOLD analysis project Ga0115565, IMG submission 87199) | Pelagic marine microbial communities from North Sea - COGITO_mtgs_110530 | ecosystem: Environmental > Aquatic > Marine > Epipelagic | place: Germany:Helgoland, sampling site Kabeltonne... | reverse complement strand
GGGTAATATATTAGATGTCATTTTGGCTATCTCTGTAAAAACGATTAGTAATTACACCAACCATGTTTTCAAAACAGAATTAGATACTGTTTTTAAGGCAAGAAAATGGAGTGCTTATAAGGTATCGAGAAGTATACTGAATTTTTTTAGAAGTCTTGTTTAATAAAAGAGCCGTTACACTTTATAAAAGTAAAACTGTTTTATTGAAACTTCTTTGTTGATCGATCACTGGGTGTAGATGGTGTAACTAAAATTAACTAGCTGCTCCCAAGGAAAGAGTCTTGATTTCTTGTAAGGTTTTTGAAATAATACGGTAAACCATGGACGCTTTTGAGGGAGTTGTCGTTCATGCCCCCCCACGTAAAAGTTACTAAACAAGGGTTTAGTTTACGCTGACAGTCAAGAGGTCATGGGTTCGAATTCCATCTTCTCTACATTGAAAATCAACCACTTACATTATATGTAGGTGGTTTTTTTATTATAAGTTTCAGTTAAATATACTCATTCTTTGGCCGTTATTTGGCCTCTATTTCATAGGAGATAGGGTGCAGTTGTCGGCCAGTTTAGATCCAGAAATTCTCAAAGCCGAAGGACAGGCTTTTCTGAAGGCCAAAGGCACTACTATGCCCACCGTGTAAGGCGCCTGACCAAACTTCTGGTAGCGACCTGCGAGCGTATCGAACATAGTCCGGTCCAAAGCAAAGATTTCTTGCAGCTGCTGAAAAAGGAGCTCAAATTCTTTAAAAAACTACAGGGACCTTGGTTACTTACCCTTTAACCTACATGTTGCGTCTGTACTGACCCCCAACCGAGAACAAGGCATGGGTGATTTGTCCTAATGAACAGAATTTACTGACTTCCATCAAAGCCTCAAACATGTTACTGTGATCAATTGCGGCCTTCTTCAGTTGTACTAAGGACGCGTCTAAACTTTCGGCATGTAACTCATGAAGCTCCTTGAGAATAGTGATCTGAAATTGTTTTTCTTGTTCAGTCGCCCGAATCACCTTAGAGGGTAATAGGGTGGGAGAGCCTTTACGACTCAAAAAAGTATTGACCCCGACAATCGGATATTCGCCAGTATGTTTCACCATTTCGTAATGCATGCTCTCTTCTTGGATCTTACTTCTTTGGTACATGGTTTCCATCGCTCCAAGCACACCCCCACGTTCGCTCAAACGGTCAAATTCTAATAGTACTGCATGCTCCACAAGATCGGTCAATTCTTCAATGATAAATGCCCCCTGTATGGGATTTTCATTTTTGGTCAACCCAAACTCCTTGTTGATGATGAGTTGAATCGCCATGGCACGACGCACACTATCTTCTGTGGGCGTGGTGATGGCCTCATCATAAGCGTTGGTGTGCAACGAATTACAATTATCATAAATGGCATAGAGTGCCTGAAGCGTCGTGCGGATATCGTTAAAATCAATTTCTTGCGCATGCAAGCTTCGTCCAGAAGTTTGGACGTGGTATTTGAGCATTTGCGCACGCTCATTGGCCCCGTACTTTTGCTTCATTGCTTTGGCCCATATTTTTCTGGCAACACGACCAATAACGGCATATTCAGGATCGATCCCATTACTAAAGAAAAAAGACAGATTAGGGCCGAAATCATTAATATCCATGCCCCGGGACAAATAATATTCGACGTAAGTAAATCCATTGGACAGGGTAAACGCCAATTGCGTGATCGGATTCGCCCCAGCCTCGGCGATATGATAGCCCGAAATACTCACCGAGTAAAAGTTTCGGATCCCATGATCGATAAAATAGGCTTGAACATCACCCATCAGTCTCAAGGCAAATTCAGTCGAAAAAATACAGGTATTTTGTGCTTGATCCTCTTTAAGGATATCGGCTTGTACGGTACCCCTAACCTGAGTCAAGGTGCTTACTTTAATTTTTTGATAGACCGCTGCGGGCAATACTTGATCACCGGTAACCCCCAAAAGCATGAGGCCTAAACCGTCATTGCCCAAAGGCAAGTCGCCCTTGTAGGTCGGTCTTAACTGACCCTTGCCTTTATAAAGACCTTCTATCGTTTTCTGAACTTCTTCTTCTAGGCCGTGCTCTCGAATATACTTTTCACAATTTTGATCGATCGCAGCATTCATAAAATAGGCCAAAATAATGGGTGCAGGACCATTAATGGTCATGCTGACGGATGTCTTAGGATCCGTCAAATCAAAACCACTATATAGTTTCTTGGCATCATCCAGACAACAAATTGATACCCCTGCATTACCAATTTTTCCATAAATATCAGGGCGGTGGTCAGGGTCATTACCGTATAATGTGACACTATCAAAGGCAGTAGACAAACGTTTGGCCTCCATATCCCGACTCAAGTAATGAAAGCGGTGGTTGGTGCGCTCTGGGCCACCCTCTCCGGCAAACATGCGCGTAGGGTCTTCCGCCGTGCGTTTAAACGGATACAAACCAGCCGTATAAGGAAATTGACCAGGGATGTTTTCTTGCAACATCCAACGCAGTAAATCCCCCCAAGCCTGGTATTTAGGTAAAGCGATTTTAGGAATGGCCGTTTGTGACAATGACTTTGAATGCGTGGGAATACTGATTTGCTTGCCACGTACTTCAAAGACATAATCTTGAGCACGGTACCTTTGTTTGAGATCTCCCCATTCCATAATCCTCTGCCAATGATGTGGGTCGAGGTTCATCTTTAGGGTTGTAAAAGATCTTTCTAAACCAGCGACAAGTTTCTTTTGGTCCTCAGAGACATTGCTATCTGTCCATGAGAGGCCTTGAGTGTTTAAGCTCACCGGAGTCTCAAGAATCCCTTCAATAGCTTTGTATATGCCATAAAGTGTTTGTGCATAACCACACTGCTGATCAACGAGCGCGTCATAAGCTCTGATGTTTTCTGCGATTTCCGATAAATAACGGGTTCGGGCCGGCGGTATGACGAATATTTTTTCACTAGACTCATCGGTACTTTCGAAATGGCTCTGTAATTTGGCCTTTGTTTTTTCTACAATGGCAGTAATAACGGCACCATACAATCGATTCATACCTGGGTCATTAAATTGTGAGGCAATCGTACCAAAAACAGGTAAATCCGAGTCTGCAATCTCCCACAGCTGATGGTTCCGCACATATTGTTTTTTAACATCGCGCAAGGCATCTAAAGCACCGCGTTTATCAAATTTATTGATGGCTACCAAATCGGCAAAATCCAACATGTCGATTTTTTCGAGTTGGGTAGCTGCCCCAAATTCTGGAGTCATGACATATAGGGATACATCACTGTGGTCAATGATCTCAGTATCACTTTGACCAATCCCTGAGGTTTCTAAAATAATAAGATCAAAACCAGCCCCTTTGGTAATATCCACCGCCGCACTGACATACTTAGAAAGCGCTAAGTTGCTCTGGCGTGTCGCCAAACTACGCATATAAACGCGTGGCGTATTGATGGCATTCATTCTGATGCGGTCGCCCAAAAGAGCCCCTCCTGTTTTTCGCTTGGATGGGTCTACTGAAATGATGGCCAAGTTTTTCTCGGGGAAATCCATCAAAAAGCGACGGACTAATTCATCGACCAAAGATGATTTTCCGGCTCCACCAGTCCCCGTAATTCCGAGTACAGGCGTGTCACAATCTTTGATTTTGACCCGCAGCTCTTGTAAAGCATCGGTCATGATTTCTGGAAAATTTTCTGCCGCACTGATCCAACGGGCAATGGTCTTGGGCGTATGGACATTGAGATCAACTACTTCAGCTTTGAGGTTGTCGCCTATGGGTACATCGCACTGCTGCACCAAATCATTGATCATGCCTTGAAGACCCATGGTCCGCCCATCATCGGGTGCGTATATCCGCGTAATACCATAAGCCATCAATTCCTTAATTTCTTCAGGAAGGATGACCCCGCCACCCCCACCAAATATTTTGATGTGTCCGGCACCCCGCTCCTGAAGCAAATCATACATATATTTAAAATACTCCATATGACCGCCTTGATAAGACGTCATGGCGATAGCGTTAACGTCTTCTTGAATAGCCGTATTGACCACCTCATCTACACTACGATCATGACCAAGGTGGATCACTTCAACTCCGGTACTTTGGATGATGCGCCGCATGATATTGATGGCGGCGTCGTGGCCATCAAAAAGAGAGGCAGCGGTAACGATACGTATTTTATGCTTCGGCAGGTAAGGTTTTGATTGCTGCATTAATAAAATAACTTAGATTTTACCTAGTAAATTTACAGAATTCGTACCACAGATATTTTTAAACTTAAATTTTATCAAAATATAGAGATTTACGAACAGATAACTCATAGACTCACATGGGTTTAGCGAGATGTACTACGATTAAGAATGAAATTATTTTGAATCTCTTTGACCTCTACTCAATAAAAAATAATATGAGTCTTATCAAGATTCTTATAGATACTCGGAAAAGTAGTAAAAGTAAAACAACGATTAAAATTAGTTAATGACTAATATCAACCATTTAGTCAACCTCAAATCTTGTTTGTTCAGTTTTTTTAACTCATGATGCACTTAAAGCTTTTAAGTCAAATATATTCCTAGACCGCCTTAGTAGAATGGGATTATCTCTAGTCGTTAGAGATGAATGAAAATAATTCAGTAAGTATGACGTTTCAAAAATAACTATGAATATGTTTGAAGACACTTTTAACAGACCAAAAAGTCTACTAAAATATTGTTAGAAGGTTCCCTATTCCATCATACAAATCTTTGGGCTTTTGAGGACTAATATCAATTTTTAATTAAAATAATCTCAAATTATACTTTTTAAAACAACAATGTCAAATCGTAAATTTTAAAATAAAGTAAAAAGGTTCGCCTTTAATGAGTTAATTACTTTATTTGATTTACCATGAGAACTGTATCTCGTTATTTGATTTTGAGTAGTCACCGCAATTATCCAATTATCGTTATTAAACAACTCTTTCATATCTTTTAAGCTAACTTTTGTGGTGAATCTTGAAATATAATTTGACCTTCTATTTTCAAAAAATAATAACTCAATTTTACTGCTTTTTAATTCTATATTTTCATTGGATAGATTGAGGCTATCAATAGTTTTGTAAGTGACAGAGCTTTTAATGCTAAAGTTAAGAATTACTGAATCCTTAATTTCATTTTTGAATCTGAATGTGAAATCTACTAGAAGTTGGGCCTTTGATTTTTCGCTTTTTAATAAAAAAGGTTCAATGAAATACTGGATCCCATCTTCACCAACATAAAATGTCCTATAATATTTTTCTCCTGAGATAACAGTTGATGAATGAGCAGAGAAAACACTACTCAATACCAAAAAAAGTAAAATGAACTTAACCATTTTGCCTTTTGAAGAATCGTTACAAAATGTCAAGTTGATCTTCATAATTTACTTAATAAAACGAGATGAAAAAGAATCTAAAGTCAATAAAGAATCTAATATTTGAGCTGAGTTTGACGCTGCCAGAACATACACTAAATTATTGTCGTAATTCTTTATGTAAACTGCACAATACTCATTTACACTATTGAATGTTTTAAATAAATAGTTAGTTGAATCACTTTCAAAAGAGGTTTGATTAAAATTTTTAGCAATTTTAAGTTTCGCTAATTCTTGGAGGGATGTATTAAAGGGAAGGCCAATATATACCGTATAATTATCAGTTTCAACACATCTAAATAATGGGATTTGTAAAGCCTTTTTTTTGAAATAGGAATTAAAAATTTGGCTTTTTATTGATCCAATGGGAACAACTTTCTCACTATTGATAAGTTTAAATGATAGGTTATTAAATAAAGGGACCCTTTTAACATGCTCCGTAGTACATGAAAAAAGCAAACCACAGATTAATGAAAAAACAACAGTTTTCATATTAAAATTTCATTGAAGCCAAGGAAGCTGATCTCCTTGGCTTCAATGAAATTATTTTCCTGTTACAATTGTTTCGTACGTCAAAATAATATTAAGGATATTTGTTGTCTTAACGTCCACAGTTGATATTTCAGTAATCCCTCCATTTTTGGCAGCCGTCTGAATACTAGCATCTGCATTAAAAAATAAGATACCAAGAAATCCTGTTGCTTTCGCTGAACCTACTTTGTTTCCTACGGGATTGCTTGTAGCATTTATTGGCATTGTCAATGCACAACTTGAAACCATTGCTGTAATTGCAAGTAATAGGAATATTGTTTTAATCTTATTAATCATAATAAATTTTATTTTAAATGCTCTTACTCTTTTTTTGTTGGCTTTTCAGAATCCGCCATTTCAACATAGAATTGTGCTTTCAACATCATTGATGAATATTTAATAACAGTGAAGAAAGAACTTTTCTATAAAAATTGTAAATTATGGATTATAGATGTTCTTTCAAAATAGTATTCAAGTTAACGAAGGAGTTTTTTTACATTGCACGAAAAATTTCTAATATATCGAGATGTTACCCTTCTGAAATAAGATTCAATAAACTACGAAAACCACCCTCATGAAAGTCGTTAAATTACAGTTTACGTTACTTTGGAAGTCAAGAAGCCGTCGGTTCGAGCCCTATCTTCTCCACATTAAAAATCAACTAGTTACTTTATATATAGGTCGTTTTTTTGTTTGTAGATTACGGTTAAAATCACATCCATCATGAAATCGATCAGTTACTACCTCATCTTAGGTATCCTCTTCTCGCTCGCCTCTTGTAGTGATGCAGATCAAGAAGTAGTTCAAGATATTTGTTTAACCGATCCCCCAGATCCAAATGAAGTTTGCATTGAAATTTATCAGCCCGTATGTGGTTGCAATGACGTCACTTATAGCAATTCCTGTTTTGCCGAGGGTATTGTAGTTTCCTGGACTGAAGGAGCCTGTTTGAATTAGTCCACGTTGGTAAATACCCACGTTCCCTCTATATAAATACAGACTTGACCTAATTATATTTCAGAGATAAATAATATGAGTTTGAAAATTTTTCTAGCTTTACGGTTTTTTCACATCAAAAAATAAAAATGGCAAAAGCTTATGTATTGGGTAGTTTAACCGTTAAAAATCGGGCATTCACCGCAGATTATGCTGCCAAAGTTGATGCTACCCTCCCCCCTTTTGAGGGCAAGTTCTTGGTTCGCGGTGGTACCATTCATTATGAAGAAGGCAAACGAAGCAACGTCAATGTGGTACTTGAATTCCCAAGTGTGGAACATATGAACAATTGGTTTAAAAGTGAGGCCTATCAAAAAATCAGCCCGATCCGTCGATCTACAAGTGAGGGAGAATTTCTTTTGATCGAAGGTGTGTGAATTTTAGCTTCTACATAACTAGGAACTATCCTGTCATTATCCCTGCTTTGCTGAAATTTTTCAGTTCAGATTCTATAAAATTCTTGAGATAGGTAAGAAGTTTTCAACTTAATATGTAAACTAAAAATAGGCCCTCTTAACTACCTTTTAAGGGTTATTTAATGATTAAAAAATTAACTTTTTTTAATCATTAAGGTAGGGTATTCCCTGTCCAAAGCGGTTGTTCAATATAATGTTTAATTTTAATTATTATAAAAAATGAAAAAAATATATCTTGATAGGCCCATGAAATACTTTCTTTTATTAAGTCTAAATTGTTCACTCTTCTCATTTATCCATTGTAGTGATGACGATAGTGATAAGACGGCTACAAAGGACGAAGGTTCAGATAAAACGTCAGCAGATTTTACAAATACAAATGCAGATACGATCATCCATGATGGCCTCATCAGAGAATATGTATTGTATGTGCCTGAGGCCTATGATCGTTCCTCTGCAGTTCCTCTGATGCTTAATTTCCATGGAAATGGAGGAAGTGCAAGCGGACATCTAAGTTATACAGACATGACGGCGGTAGCTGATTTAGAAAATTTCATACTCGTTTATCCGCAAGGTTCGCTATTGGAGGGTACTTCTCACTGGAATAATGCATTGGTAACTTCAACCAATAAAAGCAGTGCAAAAGATTTTGAATTCACCAATGCCCTCATCAATAAATTAACTGTCAATTACAATATTGACAGTTCACGTATCTATGCCTGTGGTTTTTCAAATGGTGCTGACTTTGCCTTTGCACTTGCTTGCTACAATAGTGATAAAATAGCTGCAATAGGTGCTGTTTCTGGCCTGATGTACCAAGAAACAATAGATAACTGCGATCCACTACACCCAACCGCAATTATTGAATTTCATGGGACTTCAGATTTCATCCGTCCTTATGATGGTATTAGTGAGTATTATGCATCGGTAGAAGATATGTTGAATCATTGGACTTCCTTCAACCATACGAGTAAAGATCCTTTAACCAATAGCATCACTGACAATGGTACCCTAATAGAATATTATGCATATCATGATGGAGACAGCGGTACTTCAGTGGAACATTATAAAGTCATCGGAGGGGATCATGTTTGGTTTGATCTTTCCTATGAGGAAGCAAATACCAGTCAGCTCATCTGGGATTTTGTTTCGAAATATGACCTCAATGGTTTGAGATAAAAATAATTTCAGGGAAGTAAATAATTCGATTTTCAATTGTATTTAATTTATTATCTACCCTCCTTATGGAAAGGAAAGATAAATTATCTGGGTTGGTTAATCGCTTCTAAAAGGTCAACCAAAATTCATTTTTTTGATAGACATTTGTCGTAGATAAAATCATAAAAGAAGAAGCAACCCTTATGCCCAAAAAAATAGATGTCGTTTATACTTGGGTTGACCATGAGAATAAAGCATGGCAAAAGGAAAAAGACCAACACATCAAAAAAAAGAGTGCTGCCAATAATACGGCTCGTTTTGACTCAAGCCTGAATGAATTAAAGTATTCCTTAAGGAGTTTAGATCTGTATTTTTCTGAATACATCCATAAAATATATTTAGTTACCAATCATGGTTCTATTCCGGACTTTGTAGATCAAAGTAGAGCTGATCTTGTTATCATCAATGCAAACGAACTTTTAAAGGGCATTTCCTTTTGTTCTTGCACATTTGAATCGGTGCTGCACGAAATCCCAGGTTTAACCGAAGACTTCTTGTACTTCAACGATGACATGCTTTTGACAGCGCCCCTGTCACTGAAAGACTTATTCGACACTACTGGAAAACCCATTTGGTACCAAGAATCTGATAAATTATTGAGATTCATTAGCAGTAATTCCTATTTAATTAACCCTTTTAATCTAGATGGTCAAGTTTCTAAGGCAAGAGAAAATACCTTTCAACAGTTAGGTCTCACCAAAAAAATGCCCCCACCTATTGGACATAGCCCCAGGACTTTGAATAAAACTTATATTAAAAAATTCATTGGCCTTCATACGGAGGCCATCGGTATGCTCCGAAATACTTTGTTTCGATCGGAAGATACCTTTTGCTTTCTAGACGCCTACTGCTATTACTTCTCACATCATAAAATGTTGAACTTTGTGAAAGAGAAGAAAACTTTAATCCTTATTCAATCTGATTATTTTTCCCGTATCATTAATAAACTGAGAATCTTTTTGGCCTTTGATTTTTCGTTTATCTGTGTGGCCGACCTCCGAAATGAAAATAAGCAACCCTGTCCTGAAGTAAGCAAGTATCTAGAAAAAACGTTCCCGAAGCCGTCCCGGTGGGAAAGTACGGATAGAAAAATCTAAATACCTATCCAATAAATCTATTTTTAATACCCTTTTTTCAATAAGCTTTATCCTCAATGCTCAACCGTTTGAAAGCCCTTATGAATTAGGGGAGCAGTATCTATGCTGATCGTATTCAATTAAACCGCCAGTTACCCTAGCCCAGTAGGGAACCGCTCGAATCGCTACAATGAAACCTATTTAATAGCCCCTTATTTCGTTTTTTGGCTAGTAACGTGTTAGCCAACAAAATGCTGCTTATTTTTGAGGCCTTAATACAAGGTTTGATTCTCCCATATATTAAAAAATTTGGTTATATCTAATTATTATTTAAACCAAACACTCAAATGAAAAATTTTCTACTGATCATTCCCCTAATTTTCTCAAGCTATTTTGGGTTTTCGCAATCAAGCCCTGATGCCGAGTATTGGATCACCTTTGAATATACCCCCAAGAAAGGGATGGTTTCAAAATTCGAGCAAGCCATTGCAGAAAAAACAAAACTGTATAACAAAACTCAAGAAACATCTGCCTATACAACTAAACTCACAAGTGGAGCAGATGCTGAAAATGGTCGATATGAACGGATTATGCCAAGAAGATCCATCGACTGGTTTTTGATGGATAATCCAGCCCAAGATAAGTTTTGGATGGATAACGTAGACAAGTATGTCCAAAATGGCGAAGGACCCTATGTTTGGGGACGTATAAAAGAGTTGAGCTTAAACTTTGAAAAACCAGAGCCTCAACGATACATGAGAAGCTTGACTAGGGTAATGAAAAATGGCAATCAGGATCATTTTTGGCG
>Ga0115565_10003880_pt1 | contig 10429 bp, 11 predicted proteins | sample COGITO_mtgs_1105_FD_87199 | JGI IMG/M metagenome (GOLD analysis project Ga0115565, IMG submission 87199) | Pelagic marine microbial communities from North Sea - COGITO_mtgs_110530 | ecosystem: Environmental > Aquatic > Marine > Epipelagic | place: Germany:Helgoland, sampling site Kabeltonne... | reverse complement strand
TAGATTCAATAGAAGCTTTATGAAAGAAAATATTTTTGATAACTTACTCAACAGAGCTATTGCAATGAAACCGGTATCAAAAAAGACAATGTTAAGCAATATAGACTAAGTGCCTAAATCAATTATTTTAAACGTAGTGCTTTATTATTCTTCGCTAGAGATATCTAAAATTAAAATATCCATAAATTTAAGTTGACGAACTAAACATAATTTCTAGTTCAATTCTTTTAACTCAGTCTAATGCAAATCTACAAATCCAAATAGCTTAGAAAACTATTGCCCAGAGCTAAACTTTTGTGTTTATAGAATAATAACAAGAATTCTTTTTCTGCTTGAGTTGTAAGCAATGGCACTATATCTTGAATTAGGTACTGAATAAATTCTTATCTATTGCCTTCTGCAATTCCCAAATTAGTTCTTTCGGAGAGTTCGCAGTCCTATCATAAAACTTATTTAATGTATCGCTATCTATTAATAACTTCCCCTTGAATTCTAAAATATCTTCCGTCTTTTTATTTGATAGATCAGCTGAGTGCTTTATTGAATTATTCACTTTACGAATATCATTTACGTCTTGATAGTGCGAAAACACTTTCAATTGAATATTTTTTAATTTGAGGAAAGAAATCATTTTTTCCCAGTTATAAAGATTTTTTGGATTCTCGTTATATGCCACTAAAAGTAGCTTTTTGAGATAGATCTCAAATTGCATAAAGGTATACGCTATTCTCATCTTCGATAGCGTAAGAATCTCTTCGCTCAAAAAATAGACTTGCATTTTGTGCATGGAATGCTTTTCTAAACCCTTATTATTTTTATGAATTAATTCATTTTTTTCTACAATAATTTGTTCTGTCCTTGCCCTAAATATTGAATCAAAATGATTACAAGGAAAATGATAATAGAATGAATGAATCTCATGCCTCTTAGTTTCTTCGTCATTCATCTGAAGAGATTACAATTCTAAATCAAAGACTAACATTTTTAGTGCAATAAAAAACGCTTACCAAGTACAGTAAGCGTTTTTTTAAATTTATAATTTACTAAAAATATTAATTATTTAATGCCTCAGCGCCACCTACAATTTCTAAAATTTCATTAGTAATGGCAGCCTGCCTTGCTTTGTTGTAGGTTAATTTTAACTGATCTCTCAACTCAGTAGCATTATCTGTTGCTTTATGCATTGCCGTCATACGTGCGCCGTGCTCACTTGCAAAAGAATCCCGTATGCCTTTGTACAATTGCGTTTTTAATGATTTTGGTATTAACTCTGCTATAATTTCTATTTTCGAAGGCTCAAAGGTATAATCGGTAGCAGTTAGTACCGCTCCTTCCACAGGGACAATTGGTAAAAATTGCTCCGTCATAATTATTTGAGTAGCTGCGTTTTTAAACTTATTGTACACCAGTTCAATTCTGTCATATGCTCCTGATGTAAAATATACCATTAATTGTTCTGCAACTACCGCTGAATTATCAAAAGTAAGATCATCATACAAACTGCTATGATTAGCTAGTACTGTATAACGTTTACCAAGAAAATCATTGGCTTTCTTCCCAATAGCCACGAAATCTACTTGTTTACCTGCATGAAAATCTTCCGCTAAATAAACTGACTGTTTTAAAACATTGGTATTAAAAGCTCCACAAAGACCTCTATTGGATGTGATAGTAACAATCAAGACCTTTTCAATCGCTCTATTAACTGAAAATTCAGAACCAGAAGCTCCTTCTAAACTTGCGCTTAGACCTTGCAGGAGTTCTGTTAGTTTATCTGAATAAGGTCGCATTGCCGTAATAGCATCCTGAGCCTTCTTTAACTTAGCAGCAGACACCATTTTCATGGCACTGGTAATCTGCATCGTAGATGATACGGAAGATATTCTATTACGTATTTCCTTTAAATTAGCCATGGCCTGTTATTAAACCTATTATAATTTGAACTGAATGTCTTTATAAAGACATTCCCAATTAATACAGAAGTCTATAAATACTTAGCTGATAATTCTTTACAAACAGCAGTTAACGTATCTGTAACTTCGTCTGTTAATTTGCCAGATTTTAAAGTATCTAATACGCCTCTATGCTTTGCATTAAGGAATTCTATATAATCTCTTTCAAACTCTTTCACCTTATTTACGGGAACATTACGAAGTAAGTTCTTAGAACCTGCATAAATAATAGCTACTTGGTCTTCTACTGTAAAAGGGTCGTTTTGAGCTTGTTTTAAAATCTCAACATTTCTACGTCCCTTTTCTATTACATTAAACGTAGCGGCATCTAAATCTGAGCCGAATTTAGCAAAAGCCTCTAATTCACGAAACTGTGCTTGATCCAGTTTTAAGGTACCTGCAACTTTTTTCATCGCCTTGATCTGGGCATTACCTCCAACACGTGAGACAGAAATACCAACGTTGATTGCAGGGCGTACCCCTTGATTAAATAAATCTTGCTCTAAAAATATCTGACCATCTGTTATAGAAATAACATTGGTAGGGATATATGCAGATACATCACCAGCTTGTGTTTCTATAATAGGTAATGCCGTTAAAGAACCACCACCTTTTACAATTGGCTTTAACACCTCAGGCAGATCGTTCATGTTCTTAGCAATAGCGTCATTATTAATAACCTTCGCAGCACGTTCTAGCAATCTAGAATGTAGGTAAAATACATCTCCAGGGTATGCCTCACGTCCTGGCGGTCTTCTTAATAATAAAGAAACCTCACGGTAAGCAACTGCTTGTTTTGATAAATCATCATATATGATCAGTGCTGGTCTACCAGTATCTCTAAAATATTCGCCAATAGATGCGCCAGCAAAAGGTGCGTATACTTGCATTGGTGCGGGATCTGAAGCGTTGGCTGCTACAATGGTTGTATAAGCCATAGCTCCTTTGTCTTCTAATACTTGTGCTATACCAGCAACTGTAGATGCTTTCTGCCCTATAGCGACATAAATACAATACACTGGCTTCCCAGCATCAAAAAATTCTTTTTGATTTAGAATCGTATCTATACAAACCGTAGTTTTTCCTGTTTGGCGATCTCCAATAACTAGCTCTCTTTGCCCTCTACCTACCGGTATCATAGCATCAATAGCCTTGATTCCAGTCTGCATTGGCTCTGTAACAGGTTCTCTAAAAATAACTCCTGGTGCTTTACGCTCCAATGGCATTTCATATGTCTTACCTGCTATTGGTCCTTTACCGTCTATAGGCTGCCCTAGTGTATCTACAACACGACCTACAATTCCTTCACCCACATTAATAGATGCTATCCTTTGTGTACGCTTTACTGTAGTACCTTCCCCAATTGTTCGTGAATGACCTAATAAAACAACACCTACGTTGTCTTCTTCTAAGTTTAATACAATACCTTCTAAACCTCCGTCAAACTCGACCAATTCACCATACTGCACATTAGATAAGCCAAAAACTCTGGCTATACCATCACCTACTTGCAATACCGTTCCTACCTCATCTAGTGTTGCATTTGCATCAAAACCAGATAACTGTTGCTTTAAAATTGCTGATACCTCAGCGGCTTTTATTCCTGACATTTTAATAGGTATAAGATACAAGACATAGAGACAAAAGTATCTACTGCCTTATACTAGTTATTATATATTGTTTGTAAATTCTCTATTCAACGCTTGTAATTTACTTGCGATGCTTGCATCATACTGTAAATCTCCTACTCTTAAAACAAACCCCCCAATAATACGTTCGTCTACTTTGTTTTTCACAGTAACATCATTACCAGTAAGCAAGGCTACCTGCTTCAACACTTTCTGCTCTAGCGCATCATTTATAGGGACTGCTGTAGTAATATATGCGGTATCTTTTCCTTTACGTTCTTGGTTTAAAATCACGTATTTTAAGGCTACTTGATCAAGAATGTCAATTCTTTTATTAACTACCAACATCTTAATTAAGCCCTTAGAAATTTCATGGCTATTACTAAAAATCTCTTCTAAAATAGATTTTTTAACCGCACCTGATATGACAGGACTTACTAATGTGTCTTGCAATTCCTTACTATCTGCTATTGTATTTATAATAGCATGCATATCTTCTTCAATTGCAGCTGTAGCATTATTATCTATAGCTAAATCTAAGATTGCCTTTGCATACCTAATAGCTGCTCTAGTGTTACTCATGATTTAGTTACTTTTAATATCGTCTAACAATGTGTCTACCAAACTTAGCTGCTGCTCTTTGTTGGCAAGCTCTTGTTTTATAATTTTCTCTGCAATTGCTACAGATAAGCCAGCAACGTGACTTTTAATATCTGCAACGGCAGCTCTCTTCTCGCCTTCTATTACTTCTTGCGCCTGCTTTACTATAATATCACTCTCAACTTTTGCCTGCTCTTTGGCGTCGTTAATTAATGTTTCTCTAATTTCTCTAGCCTCTTTTAGCATGGTTTCACGTTCTGCGCGTGCTTCCTTTAAAAGGGTATCGTTATTAGCTTGTAAATTTTGTAATTCTTTACGTGCATTTTCTGCGGACGCTAATGCCCGATTGATACCTTCTTCACGCTCATTTAGCGATCCTAAGATAGGCTTCCATGCAAACTTAACTAGCAATAAAATAAGCGCTAATAATAATATAGTTTGAACAATAAATAATCCTGGTGAAAAATCATTTAATAGCGTTTCCATACTTATAAAATTTACTTCTTGTTTTTAATTAAAATATTTTCCCGCAACCAACCGTTACAGGAAAATATTCCTGATCTTTTTTACTCTTATTTTCCTAAGAATAAAGCACCAAAGGCCAAACCTTCTAAAAGTGCAGCAATAATAATCATTGCAGTTTGAATTTTTCCAGCTGCTTCTGGCTGACGAGCAATACCTTCCATTGCTTTTCCACCAATCTGACCTAGACCAATACCTGCTCCAACTACGATTAAACCAGCTCCAATTAAATTGTACATAATAAATAAATTTATATTAAATTAAAAAACACTCGTTAGATAAAATTTTCACGCACATCTTCTGTGTCCGCTATCTCATGACCCTTTTCGTCATACTCATGGTCATGATCATGCTCTGCAACGGCCATTCCAATAAATAGCGCAGAAAGCATTGTAAATATATACGCTTGAAGAAAAGCAACTAGCAATTCTATTAAGGTGATAAATAAGGAAAGCACAAAGGATAGCAAGGTAGCTCCTGCAACACCTAAACTCTCTTTTAATGTGAACATAATAGCAATAAGACTCATAACAATAATATGTCCCGCAGAGATATTAGCAAAAAGCCTTACCAATAAAGAGAATGGCTTAATAATTAAAGCACCTACAAGCTCTATGACCGCAAGCACTGGCCTAATTAAAACAGGAACTCCTGGCATCCATAAGATATGCATCCAATAATCTTTATTACCACTTGCCGTATAAACTACTAAAGTGAAAATTGCCAAACAGGCTGTAACTGCTAATTGACCCGTAACATTAAAACCGAAAGGTGTTAGCCCCAAGAGATTTAGTATCCAGATAAAGAAAAATACCGTTAATAAATATCCTGTGAATTTTTTATAGTGTTTCTCCCCAACATTAGGTCTTGCAATTTCGTCTCTAACATAAATAACTAGCGGCTCTAATACACGACCAAAACCTGTTGGTACTTTTTTCTGCTGGTATTGTCTCGCTAAAGAAGAAAAAGCCAGAAGCATAAATAAGCCAACTAATAGCACCCCTACAACGCTTTTTGTTATCGAAAGATCTAGAAGCTTAGTTGCATTTATAGGATGATTGGTTTCATCAAAATCAACTGTACTTGCATCGCTATCTAATTCATACAACTTATTATGTGCCTTAGCTATTTTAACACCCTTCTTCGATACCACCACTTTACCGTCATCATCATGATGAAATGCAGACGACATAAAAGAAGTAAGCCCATTACTAGTCCAAACAATTATTGGAAGTGGAAAACCTACATGTTTACGCACTCCGCTGTCACTTGTGTACGAAAAAAGATGAAAATCATGTGAGTCTTTAATGTGATGCTGAATGTAGTCATTCACCTCATCTTTAGTATTCAATTTATTATCGCCTTCCGGGCTGGAATTGGCGTAACCGCTGGTACTCATTAAAATAATGAATGCGGCTGTTAATTTGCTAAAATAAATAAGTGCTTTTTTCATTGCAATCTCTCAAAAATAGGTACTCTTAAAAGTCGGGCAAAGGTACTTATTTAAAAATACTTTAAAAGTATTTTGAGACAATAAATAAAAGTTCTTCTTTAGTTGGTAACTCTTATGAAATAGGAAGCTAAGAAAATTAAGTAGTATTTACATTACACCGTACGCTAAGGACCTTTAGAGGCGAATCTATTTTGCTCCTAAGCGTACAAATAAGAATTATTATAGCAAGATCTTCTAGATGGTCTTAGGAATTCTTAATTGATGTGTTAATACCCTAACATTTTGTCAGTATTCAAGAATAATAAAAGTGAATAATGTGGTTGTACTAAATGTAGTATAACTAAGAGCACTACCTCTTAATTCTCATTCTACCTTATCATCTTTTGTATTTAAAATTTTGACTACAAAAAAAACTTCTGGAATTAGAAATAGTAGGACTGGTACTAATAACGATAAGCGTTCATTAAATAGCAATGGCTCATTGGAGGAAAGTAGCAAAGGAAAGAACGCAAAAAATAAAAAAAACTTAAGTAAAAAGGATGCTAGATAAATAAATCCTAGTTGCTCTTTAATAAATTTAAGATTAGCCCCTAAATAACATAAGGCACAAAGCATACCGGAAAAGAAGGCATGAAACAAGTACACTTTATCTATAGAAATCCCCGCAATAATATGGTAGGATTTTGAAAAATAAAAATGCCCTTCTAGCCCTAAATAATAAAGCAAAGAAAAAATAAGTACGTAGCAGACGAGAACCTTTACCAAATGTTACTTACTTAATTTAATAGCTTGGTGAATAACGAGATACACAGATAAAAATATAGCTGCCAATGTGCAGGTAGTTTCCCAAAAAGTTTTAACATAGGCTGCATCTAGCCAAGTGCCTAATAGATTTCCTAGATAGATAGTAAGCCCCATTTGCAATGCTATACCAGAAAATTTTGCAGCGGTTCTTAGATTTTTACCGCTAGATTTAGGAAGCTTTTGCTGACTCATTATTTTTATTCATTGTAGGCTTAAGGCCTATAGTACCCGCAGAACTCTTCATTGTACAAGACGCATTAAAAGTAGCGCCCGGCTCTACTGCTAATTTACTTACAGAAACCACACCTTCTATCACAGCAGAGGATTTTAAAGATAAAAGCTCTGTAACCATAAGCTCTCCATTAAAACTACCTTCTATATCTGCATTTACGCATTCTACTTTCCCATGAATGTAACCATCCTTTCCTATAACTACTTTTCCTGAAGTTTTTACATTACCGTCTAGTTTTCCGTCAATCCTAAAATCTGCTTCTGAGATAATATCTCCTTTAATTCTAGTGTTTTTCTCAATCCTGTTTGGCTGGCTTGCTGTTTCGTTCATAGTTTTAGGTTTTTGTTTGTCTGAAAACATGAGTTAAAGTTTAGGGTTCCTATTAAATTTTAAATATTCTGGCAGGTTCTTATGTACTTGAATAATCTTATAATTGTCTGATGAAATTACAAAATTCTTATTGGCAACCTTATATAGCTTGTTATTTTTCAATAACTCAATATAGCCTAGAGCAAACTCTTGTGATGTAAAACCGTGTATTACTACAAATTGCTCCTCTATGTTATAAATGTCTTTAGATACGGTATTCCTGTACTTTAAATCTTCAATAGATTTTTCCAATAATTCTTTAAGTGCAATTACCTTTTCGTTATTGTTTCGGCTAAAAGGAAACATAACCTTCCAGTTAGCTACTTTATTTGTGTTGCTTTCTAAAGAAAACTCCTTCACCGCTAGTTTCGGAAGTTGGGTGGCGATCATTTCTTCCGCCTTTTTTCCTTCAGGATTATTTGGGTATGTGAGTGCAACATAATTTAGCGCTTCTTTAAAAGATACGTACCCCTGTAACCTACCAATTGCATTGGCTTTTAACATTTCAAACTTAGGCACAATAGGGTCTCCTGTAAACCTATTAATATTCTCTTCTGTTCCGGTAATAACCTTTAAAAATTCTTGATTTTTAAATGCATTAAAAAGGGCTTCGTATCTTTTTTCTGGACTATCTGCGTCTCCTGTTAATACAGCTTGCGGATTACGAAGTATCTCTGCATATCTAGAGTCTTTATGAACGGTTATAATATCCTCTTTCATTTGAGTCATTAACGGACTGCCTTCTTCCTCGTAAATTTTATACAAATTATATTTAGAAGGCAATATTAAGCGTTCTTCTGGGCTAGATGCTAGTACGTTTTCTAATTTATCTGCCGCCAAGAAATTCTCTTTAAACTTCTCTTTATAAATTAAACCTAATTGGTAATTAGCAAAATTGCGTTCTGCTTTTAAACTGTCTATAACTTTTACGTCTTGTGGTATCCTATTTACATAGAAGTCTGTAGAAAATTTTTCATCCTCTGTAAGTGGTACCTGTATTATTTCGTTTTCAATATTTTCTTCAGAATTTACAGCAATAGTAGAAACTGTTTTATTAGACCAACGCCAATCATCCTCTAACTCCCTATTTCCCCACTTGTTCTTAAATTCGTTTCGACCATAGCCTAAACTGGTAATATTATAGAAGTAAAATTTTCCTTTGTTTTCTTTGCCTCCTTTACTTTTTTCAAAAGAAGCAAAGCCAGCAGTAATTTTGTCTTTTTCTTTCTTTTGAGCGTTCTCTTGCGCAACCTTCAAATCTGAGATATAGGCATCAAAATATTCCTTTTGTGCTGCAACAGGCATTTCATATAATGTAATTACACTATCTGTATACTGCGCAATATCTTCATATTTTATAACGTCTTCTAAATTGTCTAATTTCTTTTTTATGTTCCTAGATTTTTTTGTGTTTTCCTCCAAATTTGTGAGTACGCTATCATAATAAGCTCCTGCGCTTTTATAACTATTAGCATCAAAATTGTATTCTGCTAAATTTTCGTAGTTTAAAGCGTTTAATTTAGACTGATTCTGGGTTGCTCTTAAAGATTTATTAAAATAGGCAATAGCGACACTGTCTTTATCTTGCCCTAATTGAAACAGTGCCACTTCTCTAAAAATCTTATCTAAAAAAGGTCTATTTTCTCTATTTTCCTCTAAGTCGGTTAAATACTCCAACATTTCAGTTTGATTGCTCGCCGTAATTTCAGTATTTTGTATTTTCTGAATTTCTGCATTAATCTTATAAACACGGGGCGATTTTCTTTTGAGTGCTATTACCTTATTATAAGCATAATCGGCACTGTCTTTATAACCTAGCTGGCTATACAATTGCCCAATTATATAGTAATACCTTCCTTTTTCTGCATCCTCTTTTGTGTAATGCGAAGCAATTTTAAGCTGTTGTATAGCGGTATCTTTTACTTGAAGATTAATATATGCTTGCGCTATCATAGCTCTGGCATCTGCATACTCTTGGTCTTTTAATTTCTCTTGTTTTAGTAAACGCTTTAGGTTCTTAATAGCTAATTCCTCATTTTCTAAGCGAATATTTACTTTCTCTCTCCAAATGGTAGCTTCATTTAATTTATCACTTTCAGAATACTTATTTAAAATGTAGTTGAAAGACTCTAGAGCGGGTATGTAGCGTTCATCAAAATAGCGGGCTTTTCCTAATAATAAAAAGGCTTCATCTATCTGAGGATTGCGCTCTGTATCCTTAATGTTCATACTATGCCGCTGAATAGCCTTTGTAGCTTTTTCTTCGGCTTTAATAAAATTAGGATTGTTATTTTCAGAATCTAATTTTATATCACCAGTAACGGTTAAACGCTCTACAGGCAATACTTCCCAATAGTCATCTTTATAACTGTCATTTAAAGCGGCAAGACCTTCTTCAAAAGCGATATTTCCGTTATAAAGCGTATTAAATTTTGTGTTTAACGCATGCCAATTACGGTTAATTAGCGCATCCTTTTTAGTAGAACAGGCATTGAACAGCACTATTGCTACAATTAGGGTAAAAATATATTTAAGTTGAAGTTTCAATATTATAGTATATACGTATGAATGATAAACTTGAAAACAGCCATAATAGTATATAGCAGTCTAATTATAAGATAAATCAAAAGTTTCCAAATTTTAACGAAAAGTACTCATTTTTGTAAGCATACTAGTTTTGTCTAGATAATTAAAGAAAAACACAACACATTATTACAGTTTAGTGATCTCAATTTTATCAAAAAAACTCAAATATTTTATAGTGATTAGGCAAAATTACTACTGAAAAGGAGAGCTATTTGACAGATTGTATTTATGAGCTCTTGTATTTACATCTAGACCGCTACTTTCTACCTATAATTTTCACGTT
>Ga0115565_10003874_pt1 | contig 10443 bp, 10 predicted proteins | sample COGITO_mtgs_1105_FD_87199 | JGI IMG/M metagenome (GOLD analysis project Ga0115565, IMG submission 87199) | Pelagic marine microbial communities from North Sea - COGITO_mtgs_110530 | ecosystem: Environmental > Aquatic > Marine > Epipelagic | place: Germany:Helgoland, sampling site Kabeltonne... | reverse complement strand
GGTAGGCACTGATGCCGCTGATCAGCGCGCACTGGATCAGGCCATGATTGATGCAGATGGCACGGATAACAAGGCCGTACTGGGTGCCAATGCTATCTTGGCGGTCTCTCTGGCTGCCGCCAAGGCTGCTGCCCAGGATAGAGGTATGGCTCTCTACGCCCATATCGCTGAGCTAAATGGCACTACTGGTCAGTACAGCATGCCTGTACCCATGATGAATATTATTAATGGTGGCGAGCACGCAGATAACAATGTGGATATTCAGGAGTTTATGGTTCAGCCAGTGGGGGCGAAAAGTTTTGCTGAGGCCCTGCAGGTGGGCGCTGAAATCTTCCACTCATTAAAAAAGGTTCTCGGCAGCAAAGGGCTAAATACCGCTGTGGGTGATGAGGGCGGTTTTGCCCCCAATCTGACATCCAATGCCGAGGCTCTGGCAGTAATTAAAGAGGCTACAGAAGCGGCTGGTTATAAGCTGGGTAAAGATGTGACTCTGGCCCTGGACTGCGCGGCCTCCGAGTTTTACAAAGAGGGGCAGTACAATCTCTCCGGTGAAGGTAAAATATATAGCTCAGAGGGGTTTAGTGACTTTTTGGCCGAGCTCTGCGACCAGTATCCGATTATTTCCATCGAGGACGGCCTGGATGAGTCTGATTGGGATGGCTGGAAATACCAGACTGAAAAGCTGGGCGACCGCTGCCAGCTGGTTGGTGATGACCTGTTTGTTACCAATACCAGTATTCTCAGTCGCGGCATTGAGCTTGGCGTGGGCAACTCTATTCTGATTAAATTTAACCAGATTGGCACATTGTCAGAAACCCTGGACGCCATCAATATGGCCAAGGCAGCGGGCTACTCAGTGGTGATTTCTCATCGCTCCGGTGAAACTGAGGATACAACAATTGCCGATCTGGCTGTGGCAACTGCTGCCGGACAGATTAAAACTGGCTCGCTGTGCCGTTCTGATCGCGTTGCCAAGTACAATCGTCTGCTGCGTATCGAGGCCGAGCTGGGCAATGCAGTTGCACCCTATCGAGGCCGAGCCGAATTTAAGGCTTGATAAACGATTAGGGTTGGCAAAAACTTCGCCAAAGCGAATAGAATAACAATATGCGATGGTTGCTGATATTACTGGTGGTACTTCTGGTGGGCCTGCAGATGCGTCTGTGGGTCGGCGAGGGCAGTCTCGCCCACAGAGCAGAGCTGGATGGGCAGCTTGAGCGTCAGATAGAAAAGAACCGCCAGCTTAAACAGCGCAATGATCTTATTGCTCAGGAAGTTGAAAGTTTAAAGAACAATCTCGATTCGATAGAAGAGAAAGCGCGCAAAGATCTGGGCATGATCAAGCAGGGTGAAATTTTCTATCTGGTGATCGACAGGGATGACAATGTGCTGGGTGGCCATGCTAACGCCACTTCTGAGGCTGATACTCAATGACCGATAGAATACCTAAATACTGGGCTATTGTGCCTGCTGCAGGAGTTGGCCAGCGCTTTTCCGCAGATATTCCCAAACAGTTCCATCAACTCAATGGCGCCCTGGTGGCACAGCATACCCTCAGCCGACTGCTGAGCCTGACTGTTATTGCCGCCATTGTGGCTCCCTGCGAGGTTGGCTCTGGCTACTGGGCCAAGGTGCCAGCTGCCGCAGACCCCAGGGTACGATTGGTTGCCGGTGGCAAACGGCGCGCTGACTCGGTGATGAATGGCCTAATAGCACTTCAGGAATTTGCCGCTGCTGATGATTGGGTGCTGGTGCACGATATGGCGCGACCCTGTGTCACTCCCGCCAATATAGCCAAGCTTATTTCTGAGTTAGAAGGGCATAGCGTGGGCGGTATTCTGGCGGCGCCAATTAATGACACCTTAAAAATCGTGGGTGCAGACAGGCGTATTCTCAGTACAGTGAATCGGGCCGAGTATCGAGCGGCACAGACACCCCAGATGTTCCGTTTCGGGCTGTTAAAATCTTCTATTCAGGCTATGCTTGACCAGCAGAAGTTACCTACTGACGAGGCCTCTGCCATTGAATTTGGCGGCTTAACCGCCCAGGTTGTCGAGGGCCGTCAGGACAATATTAAAATAACCCGGCGAGAAGATTTGGCAATTGCAGAAGCGATTATGAAAAATCAGGAGGCTGAAGCATGATTTATTCTCGCAGGCTGTCAGCGGAGACCAATCTATGCGCATAGGTCATGGTTACGATGTTCATGCTTTTGGCGAGGGCGACGCTCTGATATTGGGAGGTGTGAGTATTCCCTATAAGCATGGGTTTATCGCTCATTCCGACGGCGATGTGCTTATTCACGCCCTGATTGATGGCCTGCTGGGAGCCCTTGCCCTGGGCGATATAGGTCAGCTTTTTCCCGACACCGATCCGACTTACAAAAACAGTAACAGTCGGGATTTACTGGCTGTTGTAGTGGGCATGATGGCTGATAAAGACTATGTGCTGGGCAATGCGGATATGACCATTATTGCTCAGAGCCCCAAAATGGCCCCCTATCTAGAAGAGATGCGTCGCAATTTAGCGGCTGATCTTAGCTGCTCGGTCGACAATATCAATATCAAAGCCACCACCACTGAAAAATTAGGTTTTACTGGCCGGGAAGAGGGTATTGCCTGTCATGCGGCAGTGCTGCTGCAGCCCTCGGCTAATATTATCGGGGCCTAGGTCTATTAAATCTGACCATTTTGACTTTCACCAGATGCCACGCCTGCATGGTGCGCCTCTGGGGCGAGCATTATTCCGCAGCTGCCCCGAGGACTTTCAAGTTGATGAAATAGCGGACTGGCAGCCCAGCGGCCAGGGCGAACATCTATTACTGCATATTCGCAAACGGGACCAAAATAGCCAGTGGGTGGCTGGGCTTTTGGCCCAACTCGCCGGTGTAAAGCGCAATGATATTGGTTTCTGTGGTTTAAAAGATCGCTTTGCAGTCACCACCCAGTGGTTCAGCCTGCATCTGCCCGGCCGCGAAATAGACCCTGCTGAATTGGCCCACGCTGACTTCGATATTCTCAGCGCCCAAAGGCATCATAAAAAACTCCGCCGCGGCATGCATCAGGGTAATCAGTTTAATATTATCTTGCGCGACTTTAGCCCGGCCGCGGATTTGTTGGAGGAGCGTCTCAGGCTTATTCAGCAGCTTGGCGTACCCAATTATTTCGCTGAACAGCGCTTTGGTCACAGCGGCAATAACCTGCGCGAGGCTCAGGCACTAATAGAGGCAGATAGACTGAAGGGCAATAGACGGGGGACTGGACTCTATCTGTCTGCTGCCCGGTCCTGGCTGTTTAATCTTTTAGTAGAAAGGCGCATTGAGATTAATAGCCTGTCGGCCCCCATCGAGGGGGACGAGACGGCTGCACTCTGGGGCCGTGGCCGCTCGAATATCAATGCGACAGTTGCTGAGATTGAGGCCGCTGTTTTAGCCGACTGGCAGAGCTGGTGTTACGCTCTTGAGCACGCGGGTTTAAAACAGCAGCGCCGCGATCTGATACTAAGGCCCGAGAATCTGCGCTGGACCTGGTTGCAAAAGGACCAGTTGCAGCTTTCATTTGGACTTCCCTCTGGCGCCTATGCCACGGCATTACTCAGAGAAATAGCTGAATTATTCCGCCCCGAATTTAATGCCCTGTGATATATTGGTAACGTCTTGGGGCAGCGGCTTTGCGCCATTTAAGGGCGTTTAGTTTCCTGGTCTTTACAGGCAGTACTGAACCCAGTATTCAACACAAGATTCAATATAGGAGCAAGGGGTGAACTCGATCGAACTGGCTGGTATTGGCATGACCTCCCAGCGAACCAGAGAGAGGCTGATTCAGCGTCTTGTGGATCAGGGCATCAGTAGTCAACCAGTGCTGGATGTTATTCGCATGACCCCGCGTCATATTTTCCTCGATGAGGCTCTATCTCACCGCGCCTACGAGGACACCGCACTGCCCATAGGCTTCTCCCAAACTCTCTCCCAGCCCTATATAGTAGCGCGCATGACTGAGATTCTACTCAGTGGTGGCCCCCTTAAAAAGGTGTTGGAAATAGGCACAGGCTCTGGGTATCAGACCACTATTCTGTCGCAATTAGTCACTGAGGTATGTACGGTCGAGCGTATTGAACCATTGCTTAAAAAGGCTAAAGAGCGTTTTCGCAAGCTGGGCCTGAGCAATATCAAGGCAGAGTTGTCCGATGGCAGCTTCGGCTGGGACAGGCATGCGCCCTACGATGGTATTATTACAACGGCGGCCCCGCAGACCGTGCCCGAGGAGCTGCTTCACCAGATGGCTCCAGAGGGTATTCTGGTGATTCCGGTGGGCAATGGTGTCTCTCAGGATCTTCGTGTACTCCGCCGACTGGGGGATTCCTCTGAATTTGATGAAGAGATTGTCGAACAGGTTAAATTTGTACCGCTATTGGGCGGGCTCTCTCGCTAGTTTTTCACTGAGGCTGGTTGGTTTTATGGAAGGGTTCAGGGTATTAGCATGAGAAATTTTGCACAGCAGGCACTGCTGTTTTTAAAAGGTCTAGCCATGGGCGCCGCCGATGTAGTGCCAGGTGTATCCGGAGGCACAATCGCCTTTGTCAGCGGTATTTACGCCGAACTACTCAGAAGTATCACCTCGGTTAATCTTCAGGCTTTAAAATTACTGAGATCTGAGGGTGTTGCTGCCGCCTGGGTCCATATTAACGGTAATTTTCTCGCGGTTCTTATCGCCGGTATTCTGACCAGTCTGTTTTCTTTGGCTAGGGTGATGCAGTTTCTGTTGGCGGAGCATCCACTGCCGCTCTGGTCTTTTTTTACGGGCCTGATTATAGGCTCGGTGATTTACCTGCTGCGCCAGAACCCGCCCAGACGCAAAATAGACCAGCTGATGTTTGCGCTGGGGGTGGTTATTGCCTATGGCATCTCTATCGCGCCTGCAGTAGCTCTCGAGGGCAACCATATCACCATGTTTTTTGCCGGCAGCATTGCTCTCTGCGCCATGATTTTGCCCGGTATATCAGGTTCTTTTATTCTTGTGCTGCTGGGTTTATACCCTGTATTTATAACTGCGATCGCAAATTTCCAGCTGGATATACTGCTGGTATTCGCCTCTGGCGGAGTGCTGGGGCTAATGCTGTTCAGCCGCTTTTTAACCTGGCTATTAAGCCGCTTCCATACCATGGTGATAGCTACCATGTGTGGATTTTTAGTGGGTAGCCTCAATGTTATCTGGCCCTGGAAACTGGTCACTGAGTCAGTAATTAGTCAGTCAGGCAAGGTTATTGTGTTGGCATCAGAAAACCTACTGCCCGGGGAGTTTAGTCGCGCTGTGGGTCAGGACCCCTTAACGCTTCTCTGTGTTATTGCCTTGAGTTTGGGGCTGGTTCTGGTTTTAGGGCTGGAGTATATTGGCGTCAAATATAGGCAACAGGCTCCAGGGGGAGACTAATTTAATGCGACCGACTCAAATTCTACTGCTGATATTCGCCCTGCTAGTTGCGGGCTGTTCTAACTATTCAGCACCTATAGTCAGCCGCGAACAACCTCCGAGCACTCGTATTTCTAAGCATCAGGTGACCACCGGCGATACTCTGTATTCAATTGCCTGGCGCTATGATAAAGATGTTCGCCTATTAGCCAGGGCAAATGGTATCAGTCAGCCCTATAGAATTCGCAAAGGTCAGGTTCTATCGCTCAATACCAAAGGTGTAAAATTAAATTCGCGGCCTGCTAGTTCGTCGACTCCGAGCAGGGTCAGCAGTTCTAGGCCCGCTGCGGAGCCAACATCGGCGACCAAGCCCATGGTTTTCAGCAAAAATCTGGTTTGGCAGTGGCCGGTTAAAGGCAGTGTTGTTGAGGGGTACAGCCCCAAAGATCTGCGCAAAGGCCTGAGCATTAAGTCTAATATGGGCCCAGATGTCCGCCCTGCAGCGCCTGGAACTGTGGTCTATGCAGGTGACGGTTTGCGTGGATATGGTAAGCTGGTTATCATTAAGCACAGTGAAATCCTTCTTAGCGCCTATGCGCACAATGACAAAATATTGGTAAAAGAGGGACAATCTGTAAAAAGTACGGAAACAATCTCAAAATTGGGGTCTAAGGAAACGTTATACTTTGAAATTAGAAAAGATGGGTACCCGGTAAATCCATCTAGCTATATAGAGTAAAACTGAATTAGTCGGAAGCTCAATAAGAGTAAATCCAGATAAAAATTAACAGTAAAAAATAAAAACTGAAGATTGAAATTGGGGGAGAGAGAGATAAGTTTGTGAACTAAGGTTCTGGGTTAGCGGCGGGATTAGCTGCTAAATATTTGGAAGATCGTGCAAAAGGGATGCGAACGTGATGGATGAAGCGTTTATTTTAGATCAGTCAGCTCAAGCTACTGATAACAAGGAAGACACACCTGAGATAAGTCATCAAGTCATTGATGCAACAAGTCTTTATTTAAAAGAAATTGGCTTTGCGCCGTTGCTGACGGCCGACGAAGAGGTTTACTACGCCCGCAAGTTTCAAAAAGGCTGTGAAGCTTCGCGACACAGGATGATTGAGAGCAATTTGCGGCTGGTGGTGAAAATCTCTAGACGCTATGTCAATCGGGGCCTTGAGCTTCTCGATCTTATCGAGGAGGGCAATCTAGGGCTAATGAGGGCGGTGGAAAACTTTGACCCGGAACTGGGTTATCGCTTTTCGACCTACGCCACCTGGTGGATCCGTCAGACCATTGAGCGGGCACTTATGAATCAAACTAGAACCATTCGCCTGCCAGTTCATGTGGTCAAAGAGCTCAATGTCTATCTGCGCGCCTCAAGAACACTGGCCCAGCGCCTCGATCATGTGCCGACGCCGGAGGAAATTGCCGAGGAAGTGGGTAAACCAGTGGCCGATGTGCTTAAAATTCTTAGTTTGAGCGAGCGTATCTCATCAATAGATGTGCCTGTGGCAGACAAAGAGAAAACTCTGGTTGAGACCATTGCCGACGACCATGGGTTTAGCCCGGAAAATCAAATTGAGGGCGAGAACCTAACCACTGCTCTCAATGAATGGCTGGAGCAGCTACCGGAGAAACAGCGCGAGGTATTGATCAGGCGCTTTGGCCTGCAAAACCACCAGGAGGAGACTCTGGAGCAGGTGGGACGCGAGATTGGTCTCACCCGCGAGCGTGTGCGGCAAATCCAGGTGGATGCCCTGCGTCGACTGGGGGATGTGCTGCGCAAGCACGGTCTGAACAGCAATCTATTATTTGCGGATCTCCAGGACAGCTAACAGGCTCTCGGAGCTTTCGAGCTTTCGAGCTTTCGAGCTATTGAGGAGCATATAGGGAACAATAAAAAACCCAGCCAATGCTGGGTTTTTTTATATTATCTCGCAAGATCTGAATTATTCAGCCAGATAGCGCTCTCTGGAGGCCATAACTTCGGCACGGGCTGCATCTGCATTGTCCCAGCCTTCCACTTTTACCCATTTGCCGGGCTCTAGCGCTTTGTAGTTCTCAAAGTAGTGACCGATCTGAGCAATCAGCAGTTCTGGAAGATCAGTGGCTTCCTGAACATGGTCATAGATTTTAGTCAGCTTGCTGTGGGGGACGGCCAGCAGTTTAGCGTCAACACCAGATTCGTCGCTCATATTGAGAACGCCCACTACACGGCTGCGAATCACTGCGCCGGGCATGACTGGGTAAGGGGTAACTACCAGCACATCCAGAGGATCGCCATCTTCAGACAGAGTCTGGGGCACATAGCCGTAGTTGGCTGGGTAAAACATAGGCGTGGCCACAAAACGATCTACAAATATAGCATCGCTGTCTTTGTCTACCTCATATTTGATCGGGTCGTGATTGGCGGGAATTTCAATAATAACATTGATATCGTTTGGCAGGTCTTTACCGGCCGGTATGTCGTTGTAGCTCATTTCAAAGATTCCATTAGATTGCGTGGCTGTTGGAGGTGGCGGATTATAGCCAGTTGATCAAAACTTGACCAGTCTGAATGACTAAAATCCGCTATCCTCTGTCTATTGGCAGCAGGTTGTAGACTGTTACTGCAATCTAAAGGTGATCGGCAAATTTACCTCAAAGCTATCAGCCTTCATTTCTTCTGGTAACTCTGGAAATGGCGCGGCTTTCTTGACAGCCTTCAGTGCAGCCTGATTGAGCAGTCGATATTTGGATTCCTGGGTAGTTATGGCGCTGACCAATTTGCCTGAGCGATTAATAGTGACTCCAATACGCACAGTGCCTTGCTGATTCTTATCTGCGGCGCGATTGGGGTACCTGATAGCCTTGTAAATCTGTGCCACCACCAGTGGGGTGTAGTCTCGCTGGGCCAGGGCTTCTGACAGATTAAAGTCTGCAATCTCCTCTTCCTGTTCTGCCCCTGGGCTGTCGGTTAGTGGCTCGGCTTTTGCCTGGGCTGTTGCCTGTACGCTGCTTGCCAAGTCTGTTTTCTCAGTCTCTAGCTGGTTGGCGGCGTCAGTCTCTGTGGTCTCAGCTGCTGCCATCTCAGCTTCTGCCTCTGGGTTCTCTTTGGGCACCTCTAGGGCTAACTCTGGGGCTAACTCAGCTTCAGGCTGCGAAGAAGCAATCTCTGGAGCAGTTGCCATCCATGAAGCTGCCAGTGCTATTCTGCTGCTCTGGGGCTGAATATCATTGAGTAGCTCATCAGCATCCATATCTATGTTGTCACCTAAAAGCTGGGCCTTAAACGCGGTTGAAGGGGGTATGGGGCCAATCCAGGTGCGCAATAGAATATTAAAGACTTCCGGAGGGTAATTGGCGATCAGTTCTGTGCCATTAAAGCGCACCGAGGTGCCTAGCTCGGGGTCGAAAAGGTACTCGATCACATCGCCTCTTTTTGGTGCAGACTTGGGAGCGCGCATAATATCAATGACCTCCTGTGCCGAGCCCGAAAAGCTCTCGCGGTCATTGTTGATAGAGATACTCTGCATCCACAGGTTGAGCCAGCGGCGCTTGGAGTAGTCATTGATAATCCTAACCTCCATGCGCTTGGGGCTCTGTTGCAGTTGGATGCTATTGGCATTGTTACTCAGATCATCAACAAAAAGTGCAGCTACAAACTGCTGCTTGCCAAGATCCTGGTAAATAGCACTGCCGTTAAGTTTTAGCTCAGCCTGTGCGCCACTGGAGAAGATTAATAGCAAAGACAACATCAACCCAGCTATAGTGCCGAAAAGCTGTCTGAGACCAACTGCTCCAGTAGACCGATTCAATTGAGCATGACTATAAATGTTCATTAGGATAGTTCCTTTCCTGGTTACTAAATATTCCAGCACTCAGGTCGAGGGGTAAAAGAGTTGCTGAAACAGTCCTTTTCCTAACTTTCGCAAGCTATTTTGGGCTGGCTTAACCTCTGTGCAAGCGCCGATTGAAAAAAATATCGACTCTATACCCAGTCGATTGCGCCCTTTGTGCGCACCATCACATTTACAGTATAGATTTGTTAATTGCTTAGAGTGAGAAACCCCATTCGATTGGCGTTATAAATGCCAAAATATCTTGGTTCAGCAATACCAGACATCCGCATTTTTCGTAACAGAAGGGCTCAAAACCAAGTAAACTACTAGCCTAGCCGACCCGTAAAACAGGCTGAAAAACTTTAACTACTTACCAAAGGCAGCTAGCTGTGAACAATAATCTCCGTCTTGCGCTTATCTTCGCTCTGGCCCTATTAGTATGGTTTTTTAGCGGTCTGCTGCGCACTACTGAGCCATCGGGGACTTTGTCCTCGGAGGTGGCGAGCACATTGACCAAGGTGCAGGTGGTAAACTCTGTTGAGCAGGTGTTCAGGCCCATTATTTCTCTGCGCGCCAAAACCAAGGCCAATAGAGATGTTCAGGTGCTAGCTCAGGTCTCTGGTAAGATTTCCGCCACATTGGCCGAAGAGGGCAGTTATGTCACCGCCGGACAGGGAATCTGTCAGATTGATGCAGAGGACCGCCATCTGCGCCTGGCTCAGGCCGAGGCCTCTCTGGAGAATGCAAATATAGCCTATCGCGGCGCACTCAGGTTAAAAAGTGCAGGCTATCAGTCTGAATTGGCTATCTCCCAAGCTAAAGCCACTCAGGCTACCGCAAGGACTAACTTGGAACGCGCCCGTCTCGACGTTCAGCACCTGCAGATAAAGGCTCCATTTGATGGCATTGTTGAGTCAAGGCCCGTTGAGATAGGCGACCTTATAATGCCCGGCCAGCTCTGTGCCCGGGTGGTTGAACTGAGTCCCCTGAAAGTTGAGGCCCTGGTAGCTGAAACTGAGATAGGCCGTCTGGCGCTGGGTGACAGTGCCCTGGTCAATATTGCAGGGCAAGACTATCAGGGAGCCGTGATCTCATATCTGGCCTATCAGGCGGATCGGGCAACCAAGGGCTATAGAGTGGAAGCCACCATGCCCAATCCAAATCAGGCAGTCAGAGCGGGCATCTCCGCACGATTAAATATATTAGCTCAG
>Ga0115565_10003873_pt1 | contig 10444 bp, 7 predicted proteins | sample COGITO_mtgs_1105_FD_87199 | JGI IMG/M metagenome (GOLD analysis project Ga0115565, IMG submission 87199) | Pelagic marine microbial communities from North Sea - COGITO_mtgs_110530 | ecosystem: Environmental > Aquatic > Marine > Epipelagic | place: Germany:Helgoland, sampling site Kabeltonne... | reverse complement strand
CGACGACCCCTGCTTTGCGGGCGCGCCCCACAATGCTTTCGCTAAAAGGGCCTTTCAATAAGTCGGGAACGGCAGAAAGGATGTCAATGCGCATGGTTCAGTATTCGGGATGAGCGGGAGCGTTGTCGAGGATGCCCTCAATCCGCTCCATGACTTCGTCTGTCAACAGTGGAACGACTTCAGTAGCCTGAAGGTTCTCTTCCAGCTGGCTGGGCTTGGTTGCGCCGAGCAGAACAGTGGAGACGCGTGGGTTTTTGAGGCACCAGGCCAAGGCGAGTTTGGCAAGGCTGGTTCCCAAATCTCCGGCAAGTTCTCCCAGGGCCGCGATCTTTTCGAGGTTCGCTTCGGTGAGCAGGCGGTCAGCCATCCATTGAAGCTCCTCTCTTTTTAGGCGCACGTCTGCTGGTGCACCGTTGTTGTATTTGCCGGTTAAAATACCAGATGCCAATGGGCTCCAAATGGTGGTGCCCAAGCCCACAGTGCGGTAAACGTCGGCGTATTCGACCTCAACCTTGCGGCGCACAAACATGTTGTATTGTGGCTGCTCCATGACCGGTCCGATCAAGTGGTGACGTTCTGCAATGCGGTGGGCGTCCATGATTTCAGCGGCACTCCATTCACTGGTTCCCCAATACAGGATTTTTCCTTGTTGGATCAATTGGTGCATGGTCCACACCGTTTCTTCCATGGGGGTTTGTTTGTCTGGCCGGTGGCAAAAGAACAGGTCCAAATAGTCGACCCGCAATCTCTTGAGGGCGTCGTGACAGGCCTCGGTCACGTGCTTGCGGTGCAGGCCGCGTTGGGTGGGCAATTTTCCTCCTGCGCCAAAAAAGACCTTGGAGGAGACGCACCAAGTGTCTCGAGGCCAGTCACGTTGTGCCAAAAGTCTGCCCATCACTTCCTCCGAGGCGCCATGGGCATAGACTTCGGCATTGTCAAAAAAGTTGACCCCGGCATCGTAGGCCATGTCCAGCAAACGTCCGCTGGTGGCATCTTCAATCTGATTTCCAAAGGTGATCCAACTGCCAAAAGAGAGTTCAGAGAGTTGCAATCCACTGTTTCCAAGCCTGCGGTATTCCATGAACGCGAATTTACGGGGGTGGGCTTGGGGAACATGCGGTGCGTTTGCATTGTAGTTTTATAGCGTCGGCAATGTTCCGGCTCCCCCAATTTTCTGACCCCATGGAGAACACGCCCTACACCGCGGCCGTTGCCCGCCCTTTCGAGGTTTACAACAGCATTTTTTTGACGCTTCCGTTGGATGGAATCCGTGGAACTGGTGTGCAGGTGCCGCTTTTCCAGGAGACGTGTCGCAAGGCTTTGGCGAACGGAGACTCCCCAAGGGAAGTGGTCGAGGGGTACTTTAAGCAAGCTGGCGTTGCCTCAGAGGACCAGATCGGCGTGTTGTTCCGCTTTATTCAGTACATCGAGCGCCAAGTGGTGTTGGTGGATGCGCTGGAGGATGCCCGATACGAGCGGTTGAACGACTTGCAAGGGGCAGAATCACTCACTGGACTGCTCCCAAGGATAGAACGCCGGGATCTCCAGAACGAACTCAAGGAGGCCATGAAAGCCCAGCGCGTGCGCATTGTGCTGACTGCGCACCCCACCCAGTTTTATCCGGGTTCTGCCTTGGGCATCATCACGGACCTGACTGAAGTGGTGCGTTTGGGAGATTTTGAGGGCGCGCGCGATTTGTTGCATCAACTTGGCCTGACACCGTTTTTCCAAGAGCAAGCTCCTACGCCTTATGATGAAGCGGTGCGCCAAGGTTGGTATCTGGAGAATGTGTTTTATCCAGCCTTGCCCGCATTGGTTATGCGGATGGGGGCCGCTGCAGATGTGGATCCTCTGGAGGTGGCTGCTGCGTTTGACATTGGTTTTTGGCCGGGCGGTGACCGGGACGGCAATCCGTTTGTGGATGCGGCGACGACGCTGCGCGTGGCCAGTCGGCTGCGTTTGATGTTGCTCCGCTGCTACCGCAGAGAGTTAAGGGCGTTGCGCAGGCGCATTACGTTCAAAGGGGTGCAAGGCAAGTTGGACACCGTACAGTCTCTGATTGAGGCGGCGCTGATGTCCAAGGACGTTGGATTTGATGTGGAATTGGCTTTGTCCGACCTCGGTGAGGTAGAGCAACTCGTGCGCCAGCACTACGGAGGATTGCATGTGGTTGAGATTCAGCGATTGCGCGTGGCTTTGGCCATTTTTGGTCAGCACTTTGCGTCGATGGACGTGCGGCAAGACAGCCGTGTGTTGCGGCGGGCAGCCGAGGCGATGGGCATTGAAGGAGACGATGTCCCGTCCCTGATGGCGACACGCTCTCGGAGTAATGCTGCTGATGTGGCCGATGATGTTGAGCGCGATGCTGTTGAGGTCATGGCCGCCATTCGAGAGATCCAGTTCTCCAATGGAGTCCAGGGCTGTCACCGATTCATCATCAGCAATTGTCGGGGAGCCTCAGATGTAGCGCGACTGTATGCCTTGGCCCGGACCACTTTTGATGGGGACACGGTGCCCTTGGATTTGGTGCCGCTTTTTGAAACGGTCGATGACCTGGCCGCTGCGCCAGCTGCGATGCGGACTTTGTTGTCTGATCCGGCGTACCGTGCCCATGTTGCCCAGCGGGGTGACCGTCAAACCGTGATGTTGGGCTTTAGCGATGGCACCAAGGACGGTGGATATCTGCGCGCGAATTGGTCTATTCACCAGGCCAAGGAGACCGTGTCTCAAGCCTGCTCGGAAGCCGGTGTTGAAGTTGTGTTCTTTGATGGTCGTGGAGGTCCTCCAGCCCGTGGCGGCGGCAATACCCACCGTTTCTATGCTTCGCTCGGTCCGGATGTGGAAACGCGAGAGGTCCAAACCACCATTCAAGGCCAGTCCATCAGTTCCAATTTTGGAACCCCCCAAAGTGCAGGGTACAATTTGGAATTGCTGTTTACGGCGGGCTTACAACACCGATTGATCGACCCAGAGAAATCCAGGTGGACCCCGGAACAGCGCAACTTGATGAACCTTTTGGCGGAGCGCAGTTATGCCGAGTACAATGCGCTCAAGGCCCGGCCAGAGTTCATGGATTATTTGCAGACATACGGCACGCTGAAGTACTACGGAGAAACCAACATTGCAAGCCGTCCAACGCGGCGCAAAAAGTCGGGTCCGTTGACTTTGGACGACCTCAGGGCGATACCCTTTGTGGGGTCTTGGAGTCAACTGAAGCAGAACGTTCCGGGGTTCTTTGGTATCGGAACGGCGTTGCAGGTTTTAGAACAGGAGGGGAAGTTGGACGATGCGGCGGCCTTGTACCGCGAACAACCGCTGTTTGCTGCCCTCGTGGAAAACAGCATGCAGAGCATGCGGAAGTGCAACTTTGACTTGACCGCCCATCTGCAACACCATCCCGACTTTGGGGGGCTGTGGCAAACGGTAAAGGACGAGTTTGACCTGACCCATCGCCTGTTGCTCACGATCACAGGGCAGTCTGCCTTGATGGAGCGTTCTCCTGACATTGCCGCGTCCATCGATTTGCGTGAGTCTATCATTCTGCCGCTTCTCGTGATTCAGCAGGCTGCGCTGCAGTGGATCGATGGGCAAGGCACACCGCCCGCAGCCTCGGAGACCCTCCAGAAGTTGGTGGTGCGCAGCATGTTTGGCATCGTCAATGCAGGCCGCAACGCCGTCTGATTCTTCTGTGGTATAGCTGGTGCCGGCACGGCTAAAAAGAAAGCCCCGCCGGTGAGGGCAGGGCTTTCGTTAGGGTGTATGGATGTGCCGATCAGCGGCCTCCTTCTACTTCCTCGATGGGGCGTGCCATGTCTTTAGGAAGCTCTTTCATAGGATCTGGAGATGCGGTGACGAAGTCGATTTCGTCGATCAGATTCTGGGCGCCGGCCATCTTGTCGATCACCCACATGACGTAGCGGATGTCCACGCTGATGGTGCGCTGCAGTTCTGGCTCAAAGGCGATGTCGCCGCTCATGGCCTCCCAGTTTCCATCGAATGCGAGACCGATCAGGTCGCCATTCCCATTGAGCACAGGGCTGCCTGAGTTTCCACCTGTGATGTCGTTGTTGGAGATAAAGCACAATACGAGGTCACCTTCTTCATCGGCGTAGCGGCCAAAGTCGCGCTGACGCAATAGCGTTTCCAATGTTCCGTCGACCACAAACTCTGGGTTGGAGTTGTCCTTCTTCTGAAGGATTCCGTCCGAAGTGGTCACGAAGTCGTAATGCACGGCGTCTGCTGGATCGTAGTCGCCTACGGTTCCGTAGCTCAAGCGCATGGTCGAGTTGGCGTCGGGATACCATTTCTTGTCAGGATTCATGGCGCGAAGACCAGCGGTGAGCAGGCGGTAGCCCTTGTCGTACTTGCCTTGTTCTGGGGATGCAAAGTATCCGCGGTAGGTTTCAATGAGGCTCATGGCCGCTGCTACAGCGAGGTCCTTGTCCAGGGCCTTTTGGTCAGGGTTGGCCACAAAGGCTTCGAACCGCTCGGGGTCGGTCAAGAAACTCTTGGGGTACATCTTGTCCGCATAACGTGCAAAATCTCCCTTGTACTTGGAACGGACCGTCTCGAAGAATGCAGGCTGTTGGTCCTGGTCAATGTCCTCCATGTACTTGGTCATGAGCTGAACGAAGAGGTCGCGGTCAGTTTCTTGGTCGTAATCCTTAAAGAATCCAGCAGCACGTCCACGCAGACTCGCAGCGGCGGCGGCGGCACGATCCGCATCCTCGCTGAAGAGGCCTTGAGCGCCCATGCCTACGCGGAAGGCGAACAGCATCAGGTCGCAACCAATGAGGCCAGCCTCGAGGGAGTACACTTGTCCCTTGACGGTGGCGTTGGTGTTCTCATAGTAAGTCTTGAGCAAGCCCAGTGCGGCCCCATACTCTTGCTTGAGCTCCGGTGAGCTGCCTATCCATGCGGTAAACTCGTCTTCGATCCCTTTCTTTTTGCCGTATACATCGAGCGCCTTCAAACCCTTGGACTGTCCGATGTAGTACTTCCAGTAGTTGGCGGTTTGGGCATATTTCGCAGCGTACTGAATGCGGACCGCTGGATCAGCATCCATGTGGGTCTTCATGGTCTGAAGCTTGAGGTCCCGCACGTCCACAACGCTGGGGTTGTATAAATCCAAAGCCTGCTGGATACCATGGCTGCTCAGGAAGCGGTCCGTGCTTCCGGGGTAGCCCATGATCATGGTGAAGTCGCCATTGTCGACGCCTTCGAGGCTGACCTTGAGGTGGCGCTCTGGAGCGTAAGGGATGTTGTCCTCGCTGTAATCGGCGGGGTTGCCGTCAGCGTCCGAATAGATGCGCAGCAAGGAGAAGTCTCCGGTGTGGCGCGGCCACATCCAGTTGTCGGTGTCGCCACCAAATTTTCCGATGCTTTCAGGCGGGTTGCCCACGAGACGGATATCGCTGTAGTCGCGGTACACGAAGAGGTAGAACTCGTTGCCGTGGTAGAAGCTCTTGATCTGTGGGCGGAAATCGGGACTGATGCCTTTCTCTTCCTCTTCGATTTGACCTATTGCGGCCTGGATGGCGGCCTCGCGGTCGCTGTCGTCCATATCGGAAGTGACGTCGGCCAAAACACGTTCTGTCACGTCTTCGATGCGCTGCAAGAAGGTGACGCTAAAGTCAGGAATGGGCTTCTCTTCGTCCAGTGACATGGCCCAGAATCCATTGGTCAAAATGTCGTCTTCCACCGTGCTGAATCCTTGGATGGCCCCATAGGCACAGTGGTGGTTGGTGAGCACAAGACCTTGGTCAGAGATGATCTCTGCCGTACAGCTTCCACCGTTTAGGGTGATGACCGCGTCCTTGAGACAGGCTTGGTTGAGCGAATAGATGTCCTCTGCGGAGAGGTTCAATCCCATTTGCTGCATTTCCGCTTCATTGATGCGCTGGAGCATGTGAAGGAGCCACATGCCTTCGTCGGCACGTGCTGTGGTTGCGGCGAGTTGGAAGGCTGCGAAGAGCAGCAGAAAGATGCGTTGCTTCATGATGTTGTTCGTCGTTTGCGCCTGTCCATTGTCTCGAACCGATGCGGCGCGAAAATAGGAGGCGAAATGTTTCGGTGGTGTTCTTAGTGTTCAGGTTTGGCTTCTGGAGTCCAAGCTGTAGCCTCAATCAGGCTGTCGAGCGCGACATAGAGGCGATCGAGGTCTGGCCCATTGATGCGGTCCAAAACTTCATGACCGCCAAAACTCAACCTTTTTGAGGGCAGGTCTGTGACCAGCGGATTGTCATAAACGCCTGCTTTTTGGTCCAAACGGAGATCCGCCGCTATTTGAGCGAGGGCGCTCAGGTTCGGTTCAGACCACTGACCGGTGTGCACTCCAATCCAATCGACGTTTGCTCTGCCGGTGTAATGTGCCTGTCCATTGGCCTCAACCGAGAGTGAGAAGGCAGGACAGGGTCCAAAACACATGGACCGGGAATAGGAGAGCAGGGGCCCTTCTTTGACGGCCAAATAGGATTTTGGACCATGACATGCCGTGCAGCACACCAGCACGAATGCCCATCGCCAAAAGCCCAGAGCGGTGCAGACTTGGGCGCAGTGGAAGGGGGGCTTCACTTCTTGCGCTTTTGGTTGCGGGACTTGCGCGTTTGATCGCGCTGCTTTTTCATGTCTTCTGCCCGCTGCTGCTGTTCCTTTTGCATGGCTTCGAGCCGCTGTGCAAACCCACTTTTCTTCTTCTCCTCCTTCGGTGTCGCTTGATTGGCTTCAATCTTCTCCCGGATTTTATCCTCGTTGATGAAGAATTTCTTGACGGCGGTGACCTGTCCGATGGTCACGACATTGGCCATGAAGTAATACAGGCTCAAGCCACTGGCGTAGCGGTTAAAGAAGAACAACATGAACAGCGGCATGATGCGCATCATGATCCGCATATCTGGCATCCCAGGTTGGGTGGGCGCTGCCTGCTGTGCCATGTTTTGGTTGGCGTAGATGAACATGGAGCCAGCCATCAGCAAGGTGAATCCCGATACGTGTGCCCCATAGAATGGGATTTCAAATGGCAGGTTCAGGATGCTGTCGTAAGCGGCGAGGTCATCGGCCCACAAGAAGGATTTTCCGCGCAGCTCGATGTTGGCCGGGAAGAACCGGAACATGGCATAGAGGAGGGGGGCTTGAATAAGCTGTGGGATGCAGCCTGCGATGGGGTTCACTCCGCTGTCTCGGTACAGCTTCATCGTCTCCTGCTGCCTTTGCATGGCATCCTCTTGGTCCGGATACTTCTGGTTGATGGTTTCTAAATCCGGTTTGAGAAGGCGCATTTTGGCCGAGCTCACATAGTTCTTCCAAGTAATGGGGAAGAGGACCGATTTGATCAGGAGGGTCATCATCAGGACAATGAGTCCTGCGGAGCCGATGTACTGAGCCAAAAATGAATACACCCAGAAGATGATGTTGCGGTTGATCCAGCCGAAAATCCACCATCCAAAGTCAATGACCCGTCCAATTTCACCCCACCCCGTGGTGCCAAGGGCGTTGACATCATTGGGGCCAAAATAGAATTGCACTGCAGCGATTTCCCGACCGTCGATGTCCGAAGTGGGCAGGGTCACGTCCATGCCAAACCTCATGTTGATGGTCGTGTCTTCTTCGTTGACCGGTGGAAGGCTCCGGAGTTTGCCCGAATTGAAGCCTGCTTCGCTGCCTACGATGGCAGAGAAGTAGTTCTGTTTGAATGCCACCCATTCGACAGGATCTTCAATTTCTGCTTCGTCGTCTCGTCCCTCATAGAGGTAGTCGCGTCCGTGGCCTTGCTCCCGGTAGTAGATGCTGCTGCGTTGGCGCTCCCATTCCAGGCCTTTCTCGTTGTGGCGCCCATCGGCCTGCCATTGGAAGCCCACTTCGCCTCGGGCGTCTTTGAACTGTGCCTGCACATCGAGGATGTAGCCATCAAGGGTGTAGGTGAGTTTTCGCAATGGACCGTCGCCACGGGCGGTAAGGACCACTTTTTCTGGCGTCGATGTCTCCACGTCGAACCGCTGGTTGTAAGAGGCTTCTCCGCGCGACACCCAGTTCACATCCGAACCGTTCTCTGTCCACAGTTGAATGGGCTCTTTGCTCCAATAATCCAAATAGCCGTCCTTCAGTTCCGCCTTGACGAGATTGGCGCCATCCGTAGAAATCTCGACTTCAAGTTCTGCAGATGCCAACAGTAATGTTTGAGACACATACGTGCTGTCTGCGAGTAAGGCGGCCTCCGCGCTGGGCAGATCGATGACCTCTTCAGGTGTCTCTGGCGCAGGCGCAGCGGTGGTGGCAGCGTTCTCCGATACTTCGGGGACGGGCACGAAATACAGCTGATACACGATGACCATCGCGAAAATCAGCACGAAACCAGTAATGGTATTGCGATCCATAGGGCGGCAAACTTAAGGGTTCACCACGCGTGTGCGCGGTCATTCATCCACAGTCCTTTCACTTTCATGGCCTGTTCGAGGATATCCCTCACACAACCAGCGCCTCCGGGAATGGGACTCACGTAATCTGAAACGGCGCGCACCTCGGGTACGGCGTCATGCGGACAGCAAGCCAAGCCTGCTGCGTTCAAGACGGGAATGTCCGGGATGTCGTCGCCCATGTAGCAAACCTGCTCGGGTTTCACTCCCCAGCGCTCGCAAAGCGATTCAAACTCACCCAGTTTTTCGGCGGCCCCCATGATGACCTCTGTAACGCCCAGTCCATTCATGCGCCTCACTACCTCTTCACTGCGCCCACCAGAAATCATGGCCAGCTTCATGCCGCATTTGGCGGCGTGCTGAACAGCGTAACCGTCCCGGGTACTGGCGGTGCGCACTTGCTCTCCTCCAGGCATCAAAAAGACGGTTCCATTGGTAAAAACACCGTCGTTGTCAAACACAAAAGCTTCAATCTGCTGAAGCCTTTGCTTGAAAGGGTGGGAGGAGGTTGTGTCCATGGTGGTGCAAGATGCGGTTGGTCAGAATGCGGTGCAAAGTGGCGAGGTCCGACTGCTCTTGTGTGGCGTGCGTGAGGACTTCGGCTTGCTGGTTGAGGGTGTCCCTGTCGTTCCGAACGGCAGGTCCAGAGACTGTACTGAGTGCCTGTCCTTTGAGCGCGTTGGCGACGCTTTCCAGTACAAGGGGAGCGAGCATGTCCAATGAAAGGCTGTGCTTTTCTAGATAGGTTTCGACGGTTCCGAGCCAAGCGGCCGTGAGGTTGCCGGAAAGAACAGCACCCAGGTGCAGGGCGCTGCGGGATTCCGACGTGAGGGAGAATGCCAAAGGGGTCAATTGCTGGGCCCATTCAAACCAGACAGGGTTTTCCGTTTCTACTGCCAAGGGCATGGTACTCCAGTCTGGGGTTTGTCCCGTTACGAAGGTCATCGGGGGCCACATGACAGCGCGGTCTTGCGGCGGCACGGGCAAAGCACTCAAGGGAACGGCCCCGGCATGGTGGGCGATCAATGTGCCCGGTTTGAGTCCGGGAGCAATCTGCTGGGCGACTGGGGCAATGGCGCCGTCCGGAACGGCAATGAACACAGCGTCGGCCTCCACGTGGTGTTGCCACTCGCTCAAGTCCCGGACATCTCCAGAGGGTGTCCGTCCCCAACGTTGGGTGCGGACGCCCAAATCGAGCAGTCGGTCTGCCCAATGACGTCCCAAGCGCCCTTGTCCTATGACGTGTGCGCTTTGGATCATGAGTCCTTTTGACGGGATGGTCGGAGACGTTGGGTTTTCCTGCGTTGGCGCACGGCCATGAGGGCACCACTTGTCATGATCAGACACCCCAACCACAGCAGGTTGATCTGGGGAAAGACAGTGGCTTGCATCACAATAAAGTCCCTGCGAATGGAGAGGTTTTCCCACACCACGGTTTCGAATGTGGCTTCTGCCGGTCGGAAGCCGTCAATCCGCAGTTTGACCCCGCGGTTTTCGAGGGTGACCATGTCCGGAATGACCAGGCTGTCTCGCACGATGTACAACGCCACAAAGTTGGTGTCAGCGCCACCACCCGCGAGCCTGAAATGGGCAGCAACAGCGAGATCCTTGTCCAAGAGCCCATAGGAGGGCTTCTCCTCGAGCTTCACAGCTGAAATGGAGTCCAGGGCCAACATAGACCTGCCGATCACCAGGCTGTCTCGCCTCATGAGGTCGTGCTTGCGTCCATCCATCCAGCCGTTTTCGTCGGCTTCCGGTTCCGAAACGCGGCCCCATTTGATGTGGGTGTAAAGGTCGCGGTTCCAGAATCGCTTGGTGTCCGGCTCCGGGGCATTGCCCATTTGTTCATTGAGCTGAATGCGTGGTTCTAAGGTGAACGCATAGGGCCCTGGTTTTCCTGCAGACCAAGGTTTAGATTGGGTTTTCTGCCTTTCGTTGGGGATGGGTACAAAAGTCCAGTGGTCTTCAAGGTCCTCGGTGAACCGGGGCGAAGCGGTGTGGTCCTCCGTGCACTGAAACAGGAACCCTTCGTT
>Ga0115565_10003867_pt1 | contig 10456 bp, 8 predicted proteins | sample COGITO_mtgs_1105_FD_87199 | JGI IMG/M metagenome (GOLD analysis project Ga0115565, IMG submission 87199) | Pelagic marine microbial communities from North Sea - COGITO_mtgs_110530 | ecosystem: Environmental > Aquatic > Marine > Epipelagic | place: Germany:Helgoland, sampling site Kabeltonne... | reverse complement strand
GTATTATTTTAATGTTTAATCCATCTTCGGTCTCTGATTTTACAATGAAATTATCTTTAGGAGTATTATTTTGATAGATGTCATTTATTTTCTTTAGAGCAATCTGAACTAACATACTAATGTCGTTATAAGATGCTTTAAAAGTAGGACTCCAACATCCAGTTGGATTATAAAGGTCTTCAATGTCATTGTCAAGTATTTCTGAATACTGCTTAGTTACAAAATCATAAGTGTTAGGATGAAATGCACAAACCAATTCTTTAGCGTGATTTGTAATAGATAAATTTATGAGGTCACTTTTCAGATTTAGATTGTCTAAAACAAACATTAAATCATCATCGGTTGAACAATCAATTATTAAATCATAGGTGCTTAGAAAATCTTCCAATTCATTCCTAGACTTATCTTCTCCAAACAAGGCTTTAGAAATTATTTCAAAATATGGTTGGTTGACAGTATGTATATTGACGAAGGGTGATATGTGCGATAGTACATTACTCATTTCTTCAATTTTGTCGGTTCTTCCCGATGCAAATTGAAACTCGGCACGACATACGTTTTCAGGCTCTTTTACGTCATAGTCAGTCAAATCAATCTTTGTACATCCGCATTTTACAAGTGTCCTAGCAACATTACTTCCTACAGCACCAATACCTATAATCAGAATTCGTTTTTCTGTTAATTTCGAACTGAATGCTCCTCTGCCAAAAAAATACTTGTAGGATGAATTTCTAGACGTAGCCCATATAATATTTTCATTTAACAACTTGGATATCCAAATTTGATTCTCTTTGGTTCCTTCTATGGGGAAATTTCCAATTTCTATAGTAGCAACTAACCAATGTACTTCTCCATTCGGTATTTCATAGCCGATGTAAAACGGCACATATTGTCCATGTCTCTTTTTCTGGATATATTTTTTTTCGCAATGGTGTAAAAATTTTAGGAAATCAGTTGTGAATACATTAATAAATTCCTTCCAATTTGAATATGCAAATCTATTATTAGTAGCAGGTTGCTTTTCAGCATAAAAAAAGATACCGTGATTCGGACGAGCAAGTTTATTATACACCTCACTCCACTTACAATGTGCTATATCTTTTCCAAATTTATCTGTAAAACCCTTTGTCAAATAATTATGAATAGGCTTCTTTCCGTTTTTTCCTTCACTTAACAGAGATAAGTTTACAAACCCGAATTGATTACGATTGAATGAATAATCTACATCCGTAAACATATAGGATGTGACTATACCGTTAAAGTCCGATTCTCTGGTTATGAGGTGTTCATAGTGTAAGTCGGAGTTTTTATTGATATAATATTTCTCAATCCAATTTTTCAGTGATTGAAAGTCAATCAGTAGTTTTTTTACAATATCGGGATTGTGAGAAGTGTGTATACAGACGGTACCATCACCCATAACGTGATTGTATTCTAGGTAATCTTTATTTATGAACTTGATAGTTTCTGTGTCATAAGTCCTAAATGGATATTGAGGATAAATGACGACATTAAATTCTAATGATTCTGATAATCCATCAAATTGTATTGATACTTTCCCTTGTATATTTACGTCACCATAGAAAGGTTCATTCACCTTCACATAGGGTATGTTTTCTAATGTTTGTACTATATTATCGAGTCGATTTTCTTTCATTAACCAAATCGTTGATTTTGCGTTGGTACTGAAAATGTAGTCGCTCCAGTTTTCACACCATAACCTTCATTAGATTTAGTATTGTCTTCTTCTTTAAAATCTGGATTTACAGGAAAATATATTTTAAGATTATCAGAGTTGTCTTCGATTCTATCTAGCATATTTTCCATCTTAGAAGATAAATTTTCTTTCTGCCACGATTCTAAAGTGTCCGCAACATTATTCCCGCTATTACCTGGGTCGCTTAGTGTAAATCCATCTTTGGTAATATTATCCCGTATGTACTCCATCGTAGATTCAAGCATTTCCCATAAATCACCAGAAATACTATCCTTATCAAAAGCCTTAATAGTAATTAGTTCCATTAAAAATGATTTGTAATCTTCATTATTTGAGGATTTCCATATCTTTAGTAAACGAATGATTTTTCTTTCGTTGTCTCTACTTTTAATGTGTTCTATTTGAGCTTTTATATTAGTTAAAAGATGAGTTTTTTCTGCTAATAAACCATATTTAGAATGAACGTATAAGTTGAGCTTATTATCCTCATTATATTGGTCTTCATTTAGCTCTCGTCCAGGTACAATGTCTATGCTTATTTCGTCTCCGTCATTGTCACTATAAAATATAATACCAATGGAAACTTTTTGTTTCCTTACTGTTGCTTCTGTACCATAAGTTTCATTAAGGAAATCGAAAACATCATCAAACATTTCTTCTAGAGTAGAAAAGGATTTTTTCTTAAACGGTACCACAACATCCAAGTCAAATTTAGTATTGATAGCAGTGTGCTTAGCATACGAACCTGAGTTTAAAGGGCTGTATATTTTGTCCTTATAATGCGTTTCAAGTTTTTCTTTAATCTCTTTTCGTCTCTTCCTATATTTATCCATCAAATCGTCTACCTTAGACATCTTGTGCGTACCAAGAACTTCTTGAAGATATTCCTTTTTATTTAAAGCCATAATTACAATTTTGATCATTAATTAACAATAAATGAGCCAATACATTCCGTCTGTCAAGCGGTTTTAATTCTTTTAGACCAAATGCTAATAAACAATGTCTAAATACATAATAAGAATCTTTAACTGTCATCTCAGATGAGAAAATAATGTACTGATGATAATCCCTAAGATCTATTTCTTGATTTCATACCATAATTTCTCCATTCAAACTTAAAAAGAACAAAAAACTAATCTTTACGGAAACCCGTAACTCAAAACTAAATACAAAACTTCCACCCCAGCCCAATTGGTAAATCCACCTCACATTTCCGCGAAAGCATTAAAACCCCACTCCATCCTAACTTCTACCCACCCACTAAAATTTTCGCGAAAGCGTACTCAATTAGAAACTACCAAATTTTAATCCGCTCCTCCTCTGTTTTAAAATTATCCTGCCCTTCCTTCACCTCAAACGCCTCGTAAAAAGGCGTAAAGTTCATCAGCGGACCATTGACACGCCACATAGGCGGCGAGTGAGGATCTGTAGCGACGTAGTTGCGGAGATATTCGTCGCGGGTTTTTACACGCCAAATACGCGCGATAGACATAAAGAAACGCTGATCTGGTGTAAATCCGGTAATGGTCGCGGTGTCCTTGCCCTGCTCCGTCATTTTAAACGCATCGTAAGCGATGGCAATCCCACCATTGTCGGCTGTGTTCTCACCCACAGTGAGCGCGCCTTTAAGATGAATACTGTCTAATACGGTAAAGCTGTCGTACTGCTCAATGATCTGCTGTGTTTTGGCTTTGAATTTTGTGTAATCCGCTTCGGTCCACCAGTCTTTTACATTTCCATCTTTATCATACTGCGCCCCTTGATCGTCAAAGGCGTGGGTAAACTCGTGACCGATCACCATCCCAATCCCTCCATAGTTTACCGCATCATCTGCATACAGGTCAAAATAAGGCGACTGTAAAATCCCCGCAGGGAAGACAATCTCGTTAAGCGATGGGTTATAATAAGCCGTTACCGTCGACGGGGTCGTGCCCCATTCGTCTCTATTCGGAGGTTGATTTAGTTGTTTAAGTCTGTAATTATAACTGTCTTTGCTTAAGGCGACTACATTTTCAAAAAACTGATTTTTGTTAATGTCTACATCGTAAGTTCGCCAGACATCTGGATAGCCTATTTTCTTATTGATGGCATACAGTTTTTCTACCGCTTTTACCTTGGTGCTATCACTCATCCAGTCCAGATTATTGATCCGAACCTCTAATGCTTTCTGAAAATTATTGACGAGATCGAGCGCTCGTTTTTTGGCCTCTTCATCAAAATAGCGCTTTACATATAACTGTCCCAGCGCAAACCCTAACTTCTGGTCTACATTGCGCGCCATACGTTTGGTACGTGACTGCTGTTCAGACTGCCCAGAAATCACCTTAGTGTACGCAAAGGCCGCTTCTTGAAAAGGGGTGCTTAACAGATTATCGTAAGAACTAATCGTGTGTGCTTTTACATAAGTTTTCCAATCTTCCAATGGTACACTCTCGAGCATCATATTAAGTTTGTCGTAATAAGCTGTCTGACGTACATCTACCGAGTCTACCTCTGCTCCCAATTTTTCTAGTATTGCAGGCCAGTTGATGTTTGCGTGGCGTTTGTCTAATGCTGTAACTGAGAATTTGTTGTAGTTTTCCTGAATCACGCGGCGCTCGATGCGTGTTTTATGTGCTTCGGCGAGTTGTTTCTCTAGGTTGTATGCGGTTTCCGCTTTCGCGAAAGCGTTCTCTTCCCCAGTCAACTCAAATAACTCTGTGAGATAATTTTTATACGCTTCCTGTATCGCTATGGACGATTTGTCCTCGTTGAAATAGTAGTCACGGTCTGGAAGTCCTAATCCGGTTTGTGAAAAGTGCAGGATGTTAAGTTGGCTATTTTTCTGATCTGGCGAGATGTATGGACTTACCATCGAATAGTCGCCTGATTTAATTTGTTCTCCAACAAAAGCGAGTAACGCTGGCACGTCTTTAATTGCATCAATATCACTTAAGATAGGCTGTATAGGCTCAATACCTCGCTTATTGATACTAATCGTGTCCATCCCTGAAGCATAAAAATCACCCACTTTTTGCTCAACACTCCCTGCTGGATGCTTATCTGCCGACACTTCTTCTAGAATATTCTTTAATAGTTCTTGCTGTGGGATGTTGAGAAATCGGTAAGCCCCTACGCCTACTTGATCATCTGCAATGACGGCGTTGTCGTACCAAGTCTTGTTTACGTGGTTGTAGAAGTTGTCTCCAGGTGCAATGGTGTTGTCTATTCCGTCGAAAACGACTTCTTTGTTTTGAGCTGTAGTTTCTTGTGGAGTAGATGGGTTGCAGGAGGTAATTAGGGTGAGAAGGGTTGCTGCTACTAGGAATAGATGTGCTTTCATTTTTGATTGGTGTTGGTGTGTGATTTAAAGGTATGGATTTCTAAGTGGTTTTTAATTGTTCTGTTATAGATCGGTAGTTTCGATACAATTTTAATATTGGCTGCGCCGAATCTTTAAATCACTCAACCACCTTAGATAGTTCTGTTTGAAATCAAGTATTGCAATACAATTTTAATTTTGGCTATGCCGATTAGTAGAATCACTCAACCAACTTAGATAGTTCTGATTAGCGTCAACTATTGACAAATAATTTAAAACAAGAGCATAAAAAAGCCCTGCAATAATGCAGGGCTTTGGGATTTTAAGTGAACCGAAGGGTTATTTTACTTTCTTTACTTTTACGGCGGTTGGTCCTTTTTCGCTTTCTTCGATTTCGAAGGTTACTTTATTACCTTCTTTGATCTTACCGATTACGTTAGTGGTGTGGGCAAAAATTTCTTCTTCGGTATCCTTAACTGTTATAAAGCCGAAACCTTTTCTCGTGTTAAAAAATTTTACCGTTCCTTCTTTTCTATCTCCGCTTGACTCTGAGCTTCCACCAAATAGGTTTTTAAAAAATTCTAATATCATTGTGTTTACTTTAATTATACGCAAAGGCTTTTAATTTAGGCTTGCTCCTCTGCTTCTAGTTTCCAAAAATACACATCTCTAACTTGGGGCGAAATAATTGACCCAATTATTTAACCAGAAACCCAATATTAAGACATTTAGAGATTAATACGAAGCTGGATTTTAATAATTGTGAGCAGATTTTAGAAAGTTGAACAACTGTATTATTCGTGAAATTAATCCTCCCAGCCCCAAGGTGCATCAGGCGTATCAATCGGTGTTGTAAGGTCCATAACAACTTTAAAAACACGATCTGTTCCTAGTCTTCGTAAATTATAGGTAAATGTGGTATCACTGACCGTAATCCACCAGACATTTGTTGCAGCGGCTGGTATGATTTTCTGTGTATGTGCATCTGCCGGAAAAAACTGAATATCTGCTTTACCTGGGTTGCTCGCTGTACCTCCGTAGAAGTTTACAGCATCTTCGCTCCCATCTTTGTGGCGATGGTCGTGTTTTAAGGAAAGTATATTTTCCTGCATTGTAAGTACCCACGTTCTTGATTTATCATCGCCTACATAAAACGGGATTTTCATTTCAGTATCGCTGCACGCTCTAACGTGCATGACCAATTTTTTACCACTAAAAGCCTCATCATTTTCGGGTAGTTCTAGAGTTCCTTCATAGGCTTTACCGCAATGTTCTTTGAGCGTGTCCCAAAAAATCTGAGATGGCACTAACTCTTGAGCAAAGAGCGGGAAGGATAGAAAGACTGCAAGTAGTATTATTATATTTTTCATTGTATGCTATTATTTAAACCAATTAAATTCACTCGTTTTAATCACATAACCAATACGCAAAATACTCGTAGATGTTTGATAGTCTAAAAGGGATTCTGCTTGCCCCACATACCATTCTAACATAAAATATTGATTAAGTCGGTTACTTTTAAATGGATTATAATATACGCGGGAGCGTACTGCTCCTCTCCCATCAAAGCCTAAGCCTTTGCGTAACATTACATTAAATGTGAGTTTATCTGTAATACGCTCGTGGTTTATGTGTATTTCTCCTAGACCAACATAGTCAATTAAATCTGGATTACTTTCTATACTACCGAAAGGTACCCACACTTCAAAACGCGCTGTTGTTTTCTTAAATAAACGCGTTGTATACGATGCATTAATACGATTCCAACTTCGTGAGAAAATACTGTCACGACCATTAGACTCGTGTTCTAAACCTAATACTGCGATTCCTTTAAGACGATCTTCCTTATTATAAATTGCTTTCCCTAAGGCGATAGAAGGATTAAAATTTAGATCTCTAAAGGGTAATGATTCTTTGTAAATATTCCAGAATGCTTTCTGTGTATAGGTAAGAAAAAGATACGTCTCAAAAGGAAGCAAATCTCTTGTAATCATTTGCTTAAAACTGACTTGATATTTTGCATCTGCCGAATTGCGATCTATATCCTTATTTGTGGGTAATCCGGAAATGAAATAATTATCCTCAAAACTGGAAAACGATGGCAAATTTTGTAAAGAATCTCTAAGTTGCTTTTTGGTTATCGTTTGGCTATGACAGACACTATTAGCGCTCAATAGTATACCCATTACATATAAAAGTAATCTCAATGTGTTCATGTATTCTTGCTTTTTCAACTGCCTTACAAAGGTAGGTATTCTCAAGAGCAACCGTATCACAAAAAGGCGATGTCATTACCCGTCATTACACCGCCATTTTGCTAATCTATTTTTTTTGCTCATTTCCTATTGCTAGGTTTACCGCATTAAATACGATTATGCATTTATGATACATCTCCGACGATACGACTTAGACTGGTGGCGCGTTATTTCTATACTACTTGTTTATCTACATCACATATGCATGCCTTTTAATGGGGATAGCTATCATATTATGAATGCAGACTCTAGTAAGTTTCTAGATGATGTTATGGTCTTTTTTGAGCAATTTAGATTACCATTACTATTTCTTATTTCTGGTACAGGAACCATGTTTGCTTGTAGAAAACGATCGTGGTTGCAGTTCATAAAAGAACGGAGCTATCGCTTACTTATTCCGCTAATTTTTGGAATACTCGTTATTGTCCCACCACAAAGCTATTATGAGTTTATAGATCAGTATCAGTCGTACTGTGAAGTTTATCAGGGTTTTAATTGGTCTGCAAATCATCTTTGGTTTATTGAAAACCTCTTTATAATGTCTCTTGTACTTATACCTTTAATCCTGTTTCTCAAAACTGAAGCATCTGAAAAACTAATTACATATTTAGATAGAATCGCCTTGCGACGAATGGGAATCTTTTTATGGGTCTTACCACTATTAATTCCATTTGTCATTCTAAAAAACATAGATCCGAGCGACTCTAAAGACATAACTAATGTATCTGTCACTTTTTACTATACCTACTTTTTTGTAAGCGGGATGCTTTTTACAAGGTCACAGCGTATTTGGTATTATTTAAAAAAGCATAGATCCGTTAATTGTAAACTCTTCGTTTGTAGCGCTATTATTTTTTACGGGTATTATTATATCCCAAATGATTTTATAGCGCCTTATCTATCAACCCAAATGCGATGGAATCTATGGTATACGGTCTGCTGTCTGGTAAGTTGGACGTTGGTTACAACGCTATTGGGTTACGGTCAGATTTGGTTTACTAAAAGCAGTGTATTACTTTCTAAGAGTAATGAAGCCATATATCCCTTTTACATATTACATCAAACGATTATAGTCGTAATAGGCTATTATCTCATACAGTATGATCTGCCCATAGGCGTAAAAATTTTGCTACTCCTCGTAACTACCTTTCCTATTATTGTATTGGTCTATCGCTTCCTTGTGTATCCATTTACCGTAACAAGGGTCTTGTTCGGAATGAAGAAAAAGATAAAAAAAGTGTAGTTACTTTTTCTTCTTTCTCTTTGGTGTCGCTGCGTTCTCTACAGAAACGTTATTGTTAAGCACACGTTCTGCCATTAGTTTATCGATCAACTCTTCTTTAGTTAAATGATGAAAAACCGTTTGCACCTTCTCTCTTAGCTCGGAAGTGATGTCTCTATTAGGCTTTGTTTTAAAGATTTTCTTTGCCCAAAGTACCGTATTATTATCTTCTATTTGTTGTGGAGACGCTTTCGCGAAAGCGGAAAAAGAAATCCCTAATTCCTGCTCAAACTCTGAAATCTCGTGCTCCTCCTCCTTTTGTAAAACCGTGAGTGCATAACCAGAAGCGCCTGCCCTAGCGGTACGACCGCTTCTATGCACATACATATCGTAAAATTCTGGTAAATGATAGTTTACCACATACGCTATCTCCTTTACATCGATACCGCGAGCAGCAAGGTCTGTAGCCACAAGAATATCTATATGACCTTCTCTAAATTGTCCCATCATACGCTCACGTATGGGTTGGGATAAACTCCCGTGAAGGGCGCCAGAAGAAAACTTATTTTTAGCCAGATTTTTAGCTAGTTTATTTACCGCAGCTTTGGTCTTACAGAAAATGATACCACGCTGTCCTAATCTAGAGTTCAAGAAATGCATGAGGACATCGAGCTTTTCTATAGGTGCTACCACCACATATTCGTGCTTGATTTTTTTGTTTCCTAAGGTTTCCATCTCAGCACTAATCTCTAGCGGATTCTTGCTTAGGTAATTCTGTACGATTTGCTTTATCGCACCAGGCATCGTAGCAGAAAATAGAAAGGTCCTTCTATTGTTAGGCATCTCCTTAACAATAGTATCTAAGCTTTCTTTAAGCGAGGTCACCATCTCATCTGCTTCATCTAGTACTAGATAATTAGCTTGCATAATGTTAATCGCTTTTCGCTCTATTAAATCTATAAGGCGTCCTGGTGTAGCTACGACAATCTGCGCAGGAGATTTAAGTCGTTCTATCTGATCTTTAACAGGAACACCTCCGTAGACCACGGCGGTAGTAACTTCGGGTAAATGTGTAGTAAATGACTTTAAATTAGCTTGTATTTGCTGCCCTAATTCACGCGTAGGAACTAATATTATAGCCTGCACTGTAGGGTTTGTACGATCTATTAACTGTAATAGTGGTATACCGAAAGCAGCCGTTTTACCTGTTCCCGTTTGTGCCAGCGCAACAACATCTTTCTTTGATGTAAGCATTGCAGGAATCGCAAGTTGCTGTATAGCCGTTGGTGTAGTTATGTCTAAGGTCTTTAATGCCTCTTGTATGGGATTAATAACGCCTAATGCGGTAAAGGTATTGGTCATAAGATATAATCTGTTAATGGGATACAAGTTACGCTTTCAAAAAAGCGTAATCAAAAACAACTCTAATAAATAATAGTATTACTAGAGTTGTTAATTATAATTTGAACTAAAACCTAAAATTATGCCTCTTGTAAATGGCGTTTAGATTTGCGGTAGTTGTATTTTGGGAAGATATTACGTTTTGCAAAACGGTTAGGGTTACCTGCGTTTACCATTTTGATATACACCTGCTTTGTCACGCCAAAATACTCATAGGTCGTACCGTCTGTAAATACAACTTCTAGTAATAATCCTTTGTGCTGATAGTCTGAGATAGATTCGTTTGTAATCGTCTCTGTATAGGCTGGCAATTCTTTTTCTTTAGTTTCTGGAGCCATACTTACTAAAAAGTGATACCCGTCTATAATACGACGGCTTTGCAGCTCAGCTTCTTCTTGTCGTTCATCTCCATCCTGAAACTTATCTGGATGCCACTCTTTTACGAGGTTACGGTAACTTTTCTTAAGCTCCTTAAGATCTAACTTCTCTACTCCAAAAAGTTTCTTGTATTCTGTTATGCGCTTCATTTTCAGTGCTTTTATTGGGGCGCGAAATTACCG
>Ga0115565_10003863_pt1 | contig 10467 bp, 5 predicted proteins | sample COGITO_mtgs_1105_FD_87199 | JGI IMG/M metagenome (GOLD analysis project Ga0115565, IMG submission 87199) | Pelagic marine microbial communities from North Sea - COGITO_mtgs_110530 | ecosystem: Environmental > Aquatic > Marine > Epipelagic | place: Germany:Helgoland, sampling site Kabeltonne... | reverse complement strand
TTATACAACAGGAAATTTTACAACTCTTAGTGCGTAGTGGCTGCCGTACGGCAAAACCAGGGGAATTTACGCTACGCTCTTTTATACACGGAAAAATGGATCTAAGTCAGGCAGAAGCTGTTGCAGATCTCATTGCAAGTGATAACGCAGCTTCTCATCAGGTAGCCATGCAGCAAATGCGTGGTGGCTTCTCTAATGAGCTTGCGTTGTTACGAGAGGAACTCCTCAACTTTGCATCACTTATAGAACTAGAATTAGACTTTGCTGAAGAAGACGTTGAGTTTGCAGATCGAACGCAGTTTAAAGCGCTGATTGCTAAAATCACTCATATTCTAAAACGGCTTATTGACTCTTTTGCAACGGGTAATGTTATAAAGAATGGTATTCCCGTAGCTATTGTGGGAGAGCCTAATGTGGGAAAATCTACTTTGCTTAATGCGTTGCTTAATGAAGAGCGTGCCATCGTTTCTGATATTGCAGGAACAACAAGAGACACTATAGAAGACGAACTCTCCATAGGTGGTATAGGTTTTAGATTTATAGATACTGCTGGTATTAGAGAAACAGTAGATATTATAGAGGGCTTAGGAATTAAAAAAACCTTTGAAAAGATAAAGCAAGCGCAAGTTGTTGTGTATTTGTTTGACGCTCTCTCTGCTCGGCAGGCATCTCTCCCAGAGAAACCCTCTCTGCCTTCGGCATCTCTCCCAGAATCCCTCTCTGCCCTGCGGGCATCTCTCCCAGAGAAACCCTCTCTGCCTTCGGCATCTCTCCCTGAGGGAGAGAATTATTCGTCTGTTTTAATTGAAATTGAGAAGATAAAAAATCAGTTTCCATTAAAACCGTTAGTGATAATTGCTAATAAGGTTGACCAACTTGAGGAGTCTCAAATCTTAAATCTCACTTCTCAAATACCTGGCGTTCATCTGTTGTCTGCAAAAAAGAACACAGGTGTAGATGAGCTCAAAACGAAACTACTTGAATTTGTAAATACTGGTGCTTTACGTAATGATGAGACTATTGTTACAAACTCAAGACATTATGATGCTTTATTAAAAGCTTTAGCGGAAATAGAGAAAGTACAATACGGTATAGATACTGACCTACCGAGTGATCTGATGGCTATTGATATAAAACAGGCTTTGTATCATTTTGGTGAAATAACTGGGCAAGTAACTAATGACGAGTTACTTGGGAATATATTTGCTAATTTTTGTATCGGGAAGTAAGGAGTCTAATCTAGACTCTAATTTCTCACAACTTTATAACTTAAAATAATGAAGCGCGTTCTTATACTCTTAATTGCAATACTATTCACTGGATTATCAAATACTATTCAGGGTCAAGATAAAATCACTGTAGACGATTATGATCGTGCAGTGAGTTTTATGTATGAAAATTATAACAATAAAAAAGTGTTTAATTTACATATTGAGCCTCATTGGTTTAAAGATCATACGGGTGTTTGGTTCATTCACAGATCACCTGAAAATAAAAGGTATTTAAAAATTAGCCTTCCTGATCGCGTGCAATCTGATCTTTTTGACCATCAGAAATTAGCCACTGTACTTGGCGATTTATTACAAATAGAGGTTAATGCAAAGGACTTACCTCTTACAAATGTTGAATACATAGATCCAGCGCATTTTATTCTTACAGCTAAGGACAAGAGGTATACTTTAAATATCGAAAATTATGAGCTTACACCTACGACACTGGATGATAGTAAAGATGATGAGCAGTCACCGGATAAACGTTGGACAGCTTTCGCGAAAGATTATAATCTCTATTTAAAATCTAATGAAAACGGTGCAGTTAGACAACTAAGTAAAAGTGGATTAAAAGGATACGAGTATGCATCTTGGTACGGTTGGGGTGACATTATGGAAGGGGAAGATGGTACAAGACCAGATCATTTTGGGGTTAATTGGTCTGAAGATAGCAAATGGGTTTCTGCAAACATCGTTGACCTTCGGTCTGCACAAAAAATGCACTTACTGGATTGGAGTATAGATTCTCTTTACCGCCCCAAGTTACTTTCCTATTACCGAGGTTCTCCCGGCGATACAACAATGATATATACTGAACCTGTGTTTTTTAATATAGCTTCAGGAAAAGAAATTAAGATTGACTTGCCTAAAACCACCCACATTAATCCAACGAACATAAAATGGTTAGGCACCTCTGGAAAAGTACTTCTAGAACAGAAAGTAAGAGGCTATCAAGAAATTAATTTATATGTATTTGATTTAAATACAGAACGCATAGAAAAAATATATTCAGAAACTAGCGATACAAACATTGATAATTTTAGTTATAGATTATCAAAAAATGCTAATGAACTTTTTATACTATCTGAAAAGAGCGGCTGGAGACAGCTCTATCATTTAGATTTAAATACGAAAAAAGAAACCCCTATTACGAAAGGAGACTATTTTATACACGGTATCGAGCGAATAGACGAAGAAAATGAAAAAATCTTCTTTATGGCGTCTGGAGAAAATAAAAATGATAACCCTTATTATGAGAATTTATATAGTATTTCGTTTAATGGTGAAAATCTTAAGAGATTAACTCCTGAAAAAGTTCACCATAACGTAGACCTAAGCCCTGATGGAAAGTATGTAATAGATAACTACTCTACGGTTAATGCACCGACAACTACAGTATTGAGAGGTGCATATAGTGGGGAAATATACAAGGAGATGGGACGTGCTGATGTAAGCCTTTTGAAAAATTGGGTGGCTCCAGAGATCTTCACTGCAACTGCTAGAGATAATAAAACCACTATTTACGGAGCACTCTGGAAGCCTACAAATTTTGATAAAAACAAAAGCTATCCTGTAATAGAAAGAAGTTACACAGGACCTCATACACAAGTGTTTCCAAAGAGCTTTACGCAAGCCTTGGCGCTTCAGTCTTATGCAGAACTTGGTTTTGTGATGGTGGTAGTTGACGGTCTTGGATCATCAGGGAGATCAAAGGAATTTCACAATTATTCATATAAAAATTTAGGAGGAAACCTTGAAGACCACGTCATTGCAATTAAAGAACTTGGCAAAAAATACGCTTGGGTAGACACAGAGAAAGTGGGTATTTTTGGGCATTCTGCAGGAGGATATGATGCTGGCCACGCAGTATTAGCCTACCCTGATTTTTATAAAGTAGCGGTAGCAAGCTCTGCAGATCATGATCACCGTATGGAAAAGGCGTGGTGGCCAGAAATGTATATGGGATGGCCTGTAGATGAAGCTTATGAAGAGCAATCTAACATCACGATGGCTGGTAATCTCAACGGCAAATTACTTTTAGTGCACGGAGGAATAGATGAAAATGTAAATCCATCTGCTACTTTTAAAATGGCAGAAGCCTTAATTAAAGCAGATAAGCAATTTGACATGCTTATTTTGCCAAGCCAGCGTCACGGCTATCGAAATCCTCATCTAAAATATTTTATTAAAACACGATGGAATTACTTTGTAAGACATCTGAGAGGCGTTGAGCCCCTTTGGAATTTTAGTTGGAACTAGTCGATTAATAAAGTAATCACGAGACCGTATAACAATGAGTTACAATCTTGCCCTTCCCCTCTTTTAAGGATACAGAGCACATCTCCTTTTTACTTTGTATCTTAAAACTAAATGGAGGTTCTAAAATAACTAAGCCGCTATTTTTTTTTAGTCTGGTACCCTGCCCAGAAATGATATCTTGATTAGGTATAAAATCACCCTCTGGAATATGTTCTGTTATAATGATATGTTTGTACTTCTCTAACGCACGTACAACGGCCAAGACTTCAGTATTAGATAAATGCTGTAACACTTGTCGTACGATAGCACAATCTGCAGTGGGGAGTTGATCTTTTGCTATATCTAAACAGTTAAACTCTATGTTCTCTTCTTTGAAAATTGTTCGGTTATGAGCGATGAGTTCGGGTACGATATCTACTGCGATATATTTTTTGGTATGCGGAGCCAATTGCTTTCCTATATTAAAATCACCGCATCCTAGATCACAAACTATCAGAGGACTAGAAAATGATGTCAGAAAAGCACGTACTGCTCTAAGATATGGTTCTACAATTTCTGGAAGATGCGACCCTTCACCAGAATAAAAATCTGAGGTGTTCACTTTACCCCAAAGTCCTTTTTCATACACCTGCTGCATCGCGGCAGCGGTAGGCCAAGGTTTTTTTGAAATTAATTTATGATTCATATTCTCATTCTTAAATAACTACCTCTATTTAGAATCACTTGCTTTTAAGATCACAGTTCCTAATCAATTATAATTGTACTCCACTAAAAATCTCTAGTTCTGAAGCTAAGCCAAGTTTATCTCTTAGTACTTGCCCTGCTTGGAGTCCGGCAATAATAGCACCTTCATAATAGCCTACGTTTACGCCAAAATCAATCCAATCCCCAGTAATAATTAGATTACTAAAACCAGAGGCTCCCGCTTTAAGACGGTACTTATTTGAGCCTGGAAGTGACAATGTGTAACGATCAGTTGGATTTACGTTTGCTCTAAACCACTGGCTTTTCAGTCTTCCGTAATCTGTAGTGGCTTTATTAGAAAAGTCGTAAAGGACATCTAGGCGCATACCTTCAGGATATTCTAAAGTAATTGCATTAGGAAAAAACCATCCCATCTTATCCTTAAGCCATTGCTCAGAAACTCTTATTATACGCTCCATCTGTCGGTGTGGATAATCTTGGTCTGAAAATGGCGGTATCACTTCAGGATCTAAAAATGAACCCGTCCAATATATTAGAACGCCAGGTTCATCAGCTCCCCAGTCCTCGTAAGGCATCACTTGCGACATGTCTATAAAAGAATACTGAGGGTCTGCGTAGGTTACTAGATTAGGAAGTGATCCTTCAGGAAAACCCCAATCTGCTAAGTTCATACCTAATTCTTTTATAGTGGGTTTTATCCATAACTGCATAGACATCGTAGGGATACTTTTTACGTTGGTATACATATCGTTCCACGACTGGTTTTTATCGATGATCTCTTTACAAATCCCTTCTTTACCTCCAAGAACATCTATCGGGATACCCAAAATCACGTAATCAAAATCATCCCCTTTTTTTAATGACAATTGGGCCACGTTTTCCCAACCACACCACGACTCTTCTAGATCGTAGTTGCCTTGTTTAAGTTTATGTGCCTGCTCATCTACTATCTGATCATAAAGTGGCTCTGCTGGCCAGACCTCTAAACCTTTAAATGGATACGTCGGGGTGTATGTATCGTCTTTGAGTGTCACTTGTCGTGCCATAGAAATCGTTTTAATTTCTCCAGAATCTGAGTAATGAACCTGTTCAACCTTATGAAAAAATTTAAACTTTACACCTCTGTTTTTAAGTACTAAGTAAATAGGCGTAATCATCGTATCTGCGGTTCCTGCTTTAAATTTCCAAACAAAAGAGCCTTTATAACCTGCCGAATTTGTCAAAAAATGTAACCCTACTCCAGCCGCTAGACTTCCTTGTTGTTCTGCACCGGTTATGTTATGAAAGGTTCCCGTATATAAAAACCTAACCATAGCCGAACTTAACAGTCGCTCACTCGCGCCGTGACTTTGTAGCCAGGCTCTGTAATCTAAATGATTAATATTCTCGTAATCTAACTGGTGTGTTTCCCAATCATAAACATCTTTAAAAGTTCCTTCCATATTCACAAACCCGAATTCTACAAATACAGCTAGCCAGTAGAAATATTCATTATTTTCTGCCACAGAATTTATGAGTGCATCTACCCATTTAGAAAGTACACTTAAAAGCTCTTTGATGATGATGTGATGATGCTCTCGAGTGGGTTTATCCTGTTTATCATCGGTGAGTCCTTTCACAAGTTCAGCTACATAGTTTAGAAGTTCTTCTCCTTTATGTTTGAATGCATGCGCTTTCGCGAAAGCGTAAAAATGAGATTCAAACCGTTCCCACAACGGATGATGGCGCGGTTCTTCAATCTCTCTCGCCGTTTCTGAGGCTAATTCTAAAAGATTTTTTTTATTAGGATCAGTGCCAAATAAAATCTCTGAAGCCAGTTTTACAACTTTATCTATGATCGCCGAAAATGGCAAAGGACCGCCCTGTCCAGGAATATAAGTATTAGATGGAAAAATGATATTCTTCTTAATCCATTTTTTTGTTTTGGGATCGAAGTGTGTCAGTAACGTCGTATTTTCTTGGTCAAAACCATCATCCCACGACTGAAAAGGACTATCAGGCATTAAATTAAGCGCTTTACATTCTTTATAAGCGTCCTGTATCAGTCTAAATGCATTTTCATACCATCCCTGAGCGATATGAATCCCGTGCTCCTGTATGCGTTCATTGGGACCTCGGCCAGTAGCAGTTTTACCTCCTAACCGCCATCCCATCTGATATATGGTGATATCATAATGCCCCTGCCAGTTCTCATAAGAGGTTAACTCATAGGCAGCAGCTAGCGATGACATCCCACTACCCAGAATGGCTATTTTCTTTTTATCTGTGGTTTTCATAATTGGCTGGTTTATAACGTTGGTATTTAGTTTTGTTGGATTTTATATTTTCTGGCAGTTAGTTGATGTAGGAAATGTGATTGTTTGGAGGAGTTTTGAGTGATTGGATAAACGGGCTTATTCTTGCTAACGTAATTTAAAATAACTGGAGATCGATTCCAAGTGGCCGCTTCTTTGTATAACGTATCTAAATGTGGGAGTATAAAAAATACATCAAAAATATCTTCTACTACTCCTTCTAAATTGTGTGCGTGATGTGTAACGTAGGCAATATCTTCTTTTGATAATGGGTAATTACTTGGATAAAAGGATTCTATATCTGTAATTATTGCAACTGCGTCTCCTCTAGGGTTTCCGAAAATCTTACCCAAAATCCCGAAACTAACACCCTCGACCATAGATTGAGCAAAAAGCAATCTGTAAAGGACGATGTTCATAAAATACTGTTCGTATACGCTTTCGCGAAAAGCTAATGCATCTGCAACCTCATACCCTGCTATAATGCTTGAGTTATGCGCACGATACCAGGTGCATTCATTTGGCGCTCCTATAAAATCTAACCAGTACTGTACAGGAATAGGGATTTTTTCAAAGATTTCACTTGATTCGTCTATGAGTTGAGCCAGGGTTGCAACATACAAAAAATAGCTATTTACCTCACGCCACCAGGGGCTACCTGGCTGAGCATCTTCTATAGGATTTAGCGTTCCTCTTTTTATTTCCCATTTTATAAATGCGAGCTCAGAATTACCTAATCCCTCATTTCCTTTTTTAAAAGGATCTCCGTATTTCTCATAAAATGCATAGCGCAAATTATAACGATCTTCTGGTGAATCGGATACTCGGTTTACAATGGCTTTTGCTTTAGTTTCCAGTATTGTAAGATTATTCATACAGTAATTTGTTGATCTATAAACCTACGTGATAAATTGCTATTTTTGCAAGTAATAGGTTATTTAAATGATGAAATAATTTGTAACCACTCTGATATAATCAGAACTACTTTTCAAGAATTAAAAACTGAAAATGACATTGTATTGTAAAGGCATTCTAGGAGTATTTCTAGCCACATTACTTTTTTCTCTTAACACATATGGTCAATCTGCCGTACCTCTAAATAACGCAACCGAATTACAAGATATAGGATTACATACGTATTTTTTAGAAGATAGTTCAACAGCATTAAACATAGAAGATGTAGTAGAACGTGAAGGCCTTTTTAAACAAAATGCACAAGAGACTATAAATTTTTCGAGCACAGCTTCTGCATATTGGTTAAAATTTAATCTTACAAAAGAAACACAAGGAGATTTTTATCTCAATGTAGGCTCTGCGTATATTGATGCTATCTCGTTATATGAATTAGATGCTCAAGGTAATCTCATTTCATCAAGACATACCGGCGACGATTTGCCCTTTGATACTAGGGAAATAAAAGTGGGTAATTATTTGTTTGCACTAAATTATAGTCAGGGCATCACGCGTACATTTTATCTAAGGGTAAAAAGTGATCAGCCCTTATTTTTTCCCCTTAGAGTAGGTTTACTTTCAGATTTTGTTGCTTATGAACACAGCTTAGATTTTTTACAAGGGATCTATTTCGGGTTTATGTTGCTCATTTTTTTGTACAATCTCTTTTTATATTTTTCTACTAGAGAGCGCATTTATCTATACTATATAGCTTATGTAGTAAGTATTACGTGGTTTATGGCTTCCGTATTTGGCTACTTTTTTGAATATTTCTGGCCTAATACGCCATTTGTAAATCAAATCGTCGTGGTGAGTTCGGGGCTAACTATGATTACAGCGACACTCTTCACTCAAAAGTTTCTTAATACTAAAGAAGCTAGTCCTAAGATGCATAAAGGATCTATGGTATTCCTTATTGTGGGTGTCCTCGTTTGTTTGCTCGTTGTATTGGGACTTCGCATTGAAGGGCTAATGCTAGCACAAGCAGGTTTACTGCTGATGGCTATTTACTTTATGGTACTAGGAATACGCTTTAAAGTAAAGGGCTATCGTCCTGCTACCTATTATTTATTTGCGTGGGGAGCGCTTATTATAGGAATTGTATTTGCAATACTAGAATCATTAAATCTAGTATTTGTAATGAAGTATTTAAACGCAATGCAAATAGGCTCTGCGTTAGAGGTTCTATTGCTATCATTTGCATTAGGTGATAGAATAAATCTGTATAAAAAGCAAAAGGAAGACGCACAATTAGAATTACTACAAGCTGCCAAAGAAAATGAACGGTTTATCCAGCGGCAAAATGTCATTCTTGAACAAAAAGTTAAAGAACGTACCGCAGAAGTTGCCACGAAGAACAAACGACTTGTAGATCTGAATAAGGAGAAGGATATGCTTGTGAATATCGTTGCTCACGATTTAAGGACTCCTCTAAGTCATATTCGGTTACTTATACAACTTATCGATATGACATCGCTTGAGCTTACTGATGATCAAAAATCATATTTAACCGAAATAGACAACTCGGCAGACCGCCTTTCACAGCTCATTGGGCGTATTTTAGACATCCACGCTTTAGAGACCAATCAAGTAAAGCTAAAGAACCAAATCATCGATATTGTAGAGTTAACTGATTATGTGGTTAAGTGTTTCCGTCTTACTTCTGAAAACAAGGAGATAGACATTATCACATCATCAAAAGCAGGAAAGCATTTTGTTGAGATTGATAAAAATTATATGATTCAAGTGTTAGAAAATCTTATTTCTAATGCGCTTAAATTTTCTGAGCGAGGAAGCAAGGTCTTTTTAAACGTGACCTCAGACGCTGGGAAAACGTATATTAAAATTGAAGATCAAGGACCTGGTATTAGCGAGGAGGATCAAGAGAAATTATTTGAACGGTTTCAGAAACTCAGCGCACAACCTACAGAGGGCGAGTCTTCTATTGGTCTTGGGTTATCTATCGTAAAAAAATATATTGAGACTATGAACGGAGACATTCATTGTGAAAGTACGCTCGGTGTCGGTACCGCATTTATTATTTCTCTTGAATCGGTTCAAGAAGTTAAGGACATTCAAAATACGAAGTAAAGCTCTTAAGCTATTTATCTGCAAGCATATTAAGTTTTGAGCCGCTCTCTACTTGGTTTTAATTTTATGCAATCAGCTTTTCGAATGACAATAAACATTAACGTGTTAGGACTTCTTTTTTCTGTGAAGACGGCCATACTTTAATATATGCGTAAAACCATACGTATTGCCCTGATTTGTGCAGTTTTATTCTGTTAATAACTGCCTGTGCAATAGTCTTTGCTAACTTTTTAATTAAGAATAAAACGGAACAGTTCTGATTGGTGGAAACTTACAATAATGTGCTAAAGAAATTTATTTCACATATTGATGTACATTAAATTCTACAAAAATGTGATTAGGCGTATTATTACGCTCAAAACCATCACACTCAGGTTAGTAATTAAAGCGCTAATGCGAAATAAGCATTATATATCTAATGCTCTGATCATCTTCTTAAAAATAAAATTACGCAGCCTAGCTTGTCTTTTTAATAACTCTTAGCGTGCTCTTCTTATCGAGACTTTCAAATTCTGAATTCTTACTTTTGTACTCGGGAACTAACATTTTGAGAAGTCCAACTGTTTTCTTATTCTTGAGCTGAAGTGCTGCTTTTATAAGACCATTAACCTTATCACTTACTTCATTAAAATCTTTAGTCTGGTCTTTGCTAATGAGTATCTTAGTATTATGAGTAGGCAGTGTTTGTGCGTCATCACTTAGAAGTTCTTCATACAACTTTTCTCCAGGGCGTAGTCCTGTTATTTTTATTTCAATGTCTTTATCAGGAACGTATCCTGCTAATTTTATCATTTTAATAGCAAGATCCATAATGCGTACAGGGTCTCCCATATCAAATATAAAAATCTCTCCACCGTTACCCATAGTTCCTGCCTCCAGAACTAACTGACAGGCTT
>Ga0115565_10003862_pt1 | contig 10467 bp, 10 predicted proteins | sample COGITO_mtgs_1105_FD_87199 | JGI IMG/M metagenome (GOLD analysis project Ga0115565, IMG submission 87199) | Pelagic marine microbial communities from North Sea - COGITO_mtgs_110530 | ecosystem: Environmental > Aquatic > Marine > Epipelagic | place: Germany:Helgoland, sampling site Kabeltonne... | reverse complement strand
TTGATTCCAAAAGATCCAGAAGATTCTAAAAACGCAGTTGTAGAATTAAGAGCAGGAACAGGTGGAGATGAAGCTAGTATTTTTGCTGGAGATTTGTTTAGAATGTACTCTAAATATTGCGAAAGTAAAGGTTGGAAAGTTTCTACAGTAGATTATTCTGAAGGAACAAATGGTGGTTTTAAAGAAATACAATTCGAAGTTACAGGAAATGATGTGTATGGTATTTTAAAGTTTGAAGCTGGTGTGCATCGTGTACAAAGAGTTCCACAAACTGAAACACAAGGTAGAGTGCATACATCAGCAGCGACGTGTATGGTTTTTCCTGAAGCAGAAGAATTTGATGTAGAAATTAATCCAAAAGATGTAAGAATCGATTTTTTCTGTTCATCAGGTCCTGGAGGTCAATCTGTAAACACAACGTATTCTGCAGTTCGTTTAACACACATTCCAACTGGTTTAGTTGCACAATGTCAAGATCAAAAAAGTCAGCATAAAAATAAAGAGAAAGCTTTTAAAGTTTTACGTTCTCGTTTATATGATATGGAATTAGCGAAGAAAAATGCAGAGGATGCTTTAAAACGTGGTTCTATGGTTTCTTCTGGAGATAGAAGTGCAAAAATTAGAACGTATAATTACGCACAAGGTAGAGTTACAGATCACAGAATTGGTTTGTCTTTGTACGATTTGCCAAATATTATAAATGGTGATATTCAAAAAATAATCGATGAATTAATGCTTGCAGAAAATACCGAAAAACTAAAAAGTTTAGGAGACGGAATTTAAACGCATTTATTTTAGTATTATTTCAAAATAGATAAAAGCCTCAAAATTAATTTTTTGAGGCTCTTTTTTTTACTAAATTGTATAAAAAATAAAAAGCTGAATATTTTAAATATTCAGCTTTTAAAGTCGGGGTGGCAGGATGATAACTAAACCGCCACTATGCAGTAAAATCAATACTTTAGGAAAAGTGCTAAAACAGTGTGAACCGAATTGTAGACCTAATAGTTAAATTGAAATAGTATGTTTTGTTTGAACGTCTAAAACAAATTTACGATTTTAACTTCATTAAAACCAAACAAATAGCGTCAAATGTTATGATTAATCTATTAAATATTTATTAATAGTTTCTTCCTCAATACCACTATAATTAGCAAAATCTTGTACTGTTATAAATTGATGAGGCTCTTTGTCTAAATACTCTTTTATCTTATTAATAAGCTTACGACAATAACGTTCACTACGCCCTGTGATGCGTTGAATGTCTTTTGGGTATATACAAGCTCTTTTTGTAATCATCATACATTATCTATGCTTTATCTATACTTAAAACTATTAGTGCCTAATTAGGGTTATTTAGGTTTAATCGGTAAGGATGGATTAAAGCGGAATCTCTTTTTTTTAAGTGTGTCATAAAGTTACGTGATTTGAAATATTAATCATATAAAAAAGTAAAAATTATGGCAAAACAAACAGGAATTATCAAATTAAAAGGAACTATCGGAGGTATTTCTTTTTACAAAACAAGTCATGGACATTTGGCTCGTGAAAAAGGTGGGGTGGACAAAAACAGAATTCAGAATGATCCAGCGTTTCAAAGAACGCGTGAAAATGGTTCTGAATTTGGAAGAGCTGGTAAAGGTGGAAAAGTATTGCGAAATGCAATTCGTTTGCTTTTACAAAATGCAAAGGATAAAAGAGTGGTTTCTCGTTTAACAAAAACGTTAGTGGCAGTTACTAAAACTGATGTGGTTAATGAGAGAGGTTTAAGAACCTTGCAGGATGGGAATTTAACTCTTTTAGAGGGTTTTGAATTCAATTTGAATGGAAAGTTGGGAGCAACATTATTCGCTCCGTTTACCAAAGCTTTTGACAGAGTTACTGGTGAAGCAGCTTTGGATTTGGTTGCTTTTTCACCAGTGGTAAGAATTGCAGCTCCTGCAGGAACTACGCATTTTAAAATTGTAATGGGTGCTGCTGAATTAGATTTTGAAAATGAAACCTCAACTTTTGAAAGTGATGCAACTGCTATTTTACCCTATACAGCTGCTGACACTGCTGCAATTGCATTATCTGCAACAATTACTGCGAATTCTACACAACCAGTAACGCAAGTGATTGGAGTTGAGTTTTATCAGGAAGTAAATGGCGATATGTATGCACTTAAAAATGGTGCTTATAATGCCTTATCAGTTGCGATTATTGACAAACCATAATTATGGAGTTGCTATTGCAAAGAGCATATTTTAAACAGGGTACCAATGGTACTCTGTTTGCTTCTGATAAATTCCTTTGTCATACCATTGAATTACCCTGGAGAAATAATCAACGTAATATATCTTGCATACCAGAAGGAAAATATGAAGTTATCCCTCGATTTTCTAAAAAGTTTAAACATCATTTGATATTGAAAAATGTAGCTAATAGAAGCTATATTTTATTTCATCCTGCAAATGATGCAAAAAGAGATTTAGAAGGTTGTATTGCTCCTGTAACTTACTTAAGTGGTATTGGAAAAGGGATTTATTCAAGGGATGCAATGCAAAAATTACTGTCTTTGGTTTATCAAGCTAAAGAACGAAAGGAAAAAATAATATTAATCGTTAAATCACAGAATTATGAAAATTATAGAACGTTATAAAAAACCAACACCAAAATTCTTTAGAATTTTAAGAAATATAGGCATTGCATTGGTTACTACAGGAGGAGCTATTATTGCAGCTCCTGTAAGTATTCCTGCGGCAATAGTTACTATTGCTACATATATGACAGTTGCAGGAACTGTGGCAACAGCTGTAAGTCAAGCTGTAGTTTCTGATGAAAAAGAGAAAACAGCAATAGAAACTACTAAAAACAACTAAAATGAGCTTTCAAATCCCACATCAAAATTTGAGCGCTGGTGTTATTGGTGGTACTTTTTTGACTACAATTTCTCATATTGGTTCAGAGGATATTATTACAACAATTGTTTTGGCTACTTTGGGTGCAATTGTCAGTTTTATTGCTTCTGTAATGATGAAGTTTTTTGTAAAATCAATAAAAAAACATCATAAAAAGTAAAATTTAAGCATCAGTAATTAGAAAGAGCATTTATATTTTGAATGCTCTTTTTATATATCCAATATTTTTGTTTTTTACTTAACGAAATGAGACAAACAAAGAATTTTGATAAAGAAACTAAATGAATTTAGCAGAATTTTTGTGCAGGAGAATGAGATAAGGAAAAAATATCAACTAATATTATCGTTTTTAAAGATTGATAAACAGAGGTGGGTTTGAGCGTGGAGTTTATCAATCTTTAAAAATGTTAGCCCAATGGCGATTGAATGAAAATTATTAAAGACGAAGTACGTAGTGCGCTGGCAGAAGCGAAAATAAGTGTGTATTTTTTTATTTGTTTTGTATTATTTTTCTGATTGTTTTTGTAAAAAGTGAATGCCTCGAAAAATGTGTTTATTGACCCTAAATTGCTATGCTTACTAAATTGTCTTTAAACTTGGATTAGCATTTGCTTTTGTGAAAACAATATTATCCAATTCTCTTACAAATAAAAAAATATACTCTTATTGGCTTTTTCTTGATTTTATAGGTGCTTTAGAATTATTCTTATTATTTCTAATTTACAATGATTTATAACTCTAATTTATTGAAACTAAAAAAGCACTTATAAAAACAATGCAACAATTACGAAATGTTATTTAAATATCTAAAAGTTATTAATTACTAAATATGTGAGCGTTGGAAGAGCGGCTATTTTACATAATGGCGTTATAGTGCCTGGAGTTTACGGAAGAGCAGTATAACTGCGCATTATGTAAAGATAGCTTTGGGGAGTTTTGTGTTTTATGAAATAATAAAACGCGTTGTTTTTTAGAGTTGTGCAATGAGTTTGCGAATGGAACAAGCTCTAAAATGCAAGTACCTCTAGAATATTAAAACGCTAAACTTGTGTTGGCGCGCGGAACAAACCAAAAGACAGAGGTTTTTTGCTTTTGCAACAAACTGGATTTTGGTTTGTGGGGAGTTTAATTTTTATCGAATTATTTCTTTTGTAAGACTATCAGATAGTTCTTTATCGAAATTTATCCCTTTCAATTTTAATTCCTCTTTTATTGTGTTTTTAAATTCTAATTTATCAACTAAATTCCTATGACGATGTTTGTACTGTTTAAACAAATCATCCCAAGTCATTGCGTAAATTTCAAAATTATTTATAGACTGAACAAGAAACCGTTTTCCTTTATTACTTTGATTTAAATAAAGTCCTTTTATAAAACTATCAACTTCTTTACCTACTAAAATAAATTTCCACTGTCTTAATTGACTATTAAATTTAACTTCATTTACAATGAAATTTAAATAATCTTCTATTTGACGATATTGCTCTTTACCAATAGTAACAGAAGGCCTTTTTAGTTCGACTATTATGTTCTCCTCAATAATATCATCATCTGAATTTGGATCTGGAATATTTGATTTACGACAAATAAATATATCTGGTCTTCTTAATTTTTCTTGTTGATTTACTTCACTAATTTTAGGTTTTTTATTATCATTTAATTCTAAAAAAATAAGATAGTTATTTAAAACAATTTCAAAACTATCATCAGCAGAAACCAAATGATATTTTTCACCAAATAACCAGTAATTATTTTCTATAACTTTTTGAATGTGATCTCTTTCATTAGTGAATTTTTCTAAATCAAAAATTAAAATTTTTAAAGTTTCAACAGCAGTATGTCTATTCTCTAAAAGTTTAACTAAACTTAAAATATGAGTGAATTTTGTTTTACTCAATGTTTCTGATAATTCTGTTCTTTCATCATCTGTCAAATTAACAATGCCGTCAATAATCGTTAATATTTTATCTCGTTCATCAGAATCTAAAAGCAAGTTAAGAAAACCAACTAATGTTTTACTTTGTGTATTATTTAGTTTGTGGAAAATTTTGGGTTCAGCACAATAAAGCTCTTTTACTACATTTTCTAAATCGTCTTTTCTTAATTGTTCATATTTAGTGTTTTTAAAAAAGGGAAATACTTTATCTTTTCTATATTTAACAATTAAACCTTCAGCTTTATTATCTTTTATATACTCTTTTTCTTTTTTTGATATAAAATCTTTCAAATGAGAAACAAGTAGTTTAAACGTTTCATCTTGTTGATTTTTATCTGTAGATGGAGCATCAATTTTGGTGGGTAAAAAATCATTGAAATACCCTGATTCAACATAAACGGAGTGATGAAAATCTATAGCTCCATTGTTAAAAGATGTGTGAACACGGTGTTTTTCAATTTTATTACTATTCAAAAAATAATTAAAATATTTATCTCCAATTTTTTTTGACCATCTAACATAGGATACTTTAAATTTATTATCAATAATTGTGGATTCAAAATCTTCTGAATCAACTATAATTCTACTATAATCAATCCTTATGCCATTAACTAATATTCTATAATCTCTCTGTTTGTTTAAATGTAAAAACCAACCAAACTCACCTGCTAAAAAATCAAAAAAAGTTTCATTATCTAATTGATCACCAAACAAATCAAAAAATCCATCAAAAGAGACAGTTGTACCTGTATTAGTTTTAACTATTTTCTTTTCACTTGGAATTCCATAATTTTGACTATCTTTTTTATTGATAATAATGGAATATTGAAAATTTTTATCATCTTGATTGAAAACTGTATCCCATTTTGATTGATTAGCGAACGTTGTAAATGAATAACGACCTTTACCTTTCTTTCCTTTAATAAAACCTGTTTTTGAAAAAGTAAAAGCCTTTTGAGAATCTTGAAACTTACCAAACGTATTTTCAATATCTGATAAATTAATACCTACACCATTATCCGAAATAGATAAATTATTTAAGTAACCTATCTCATTTGAATCATAATCAATATTAATAGTAGTTGCTTGAGCATCGAAACCATTCCAAATATATTCTGCAATAGCTTTATAACCACTAGGCAATCCACTTTGCTCAATACTTTTAGATGTGATTCTTGAGGTGTATTTCTTCATAGATTGTAAAAATAACAAAAAGCATTAATTGATAGGATTTTAAATCTTTTTAATTTTTATGATACATCAAATTTATATTTACAAAAAGAAATTATTTCAAACACACACCTAAAATTTGCCACCCACTCTTTCTACCCACTTATGGAAGTATGTAGCTTATTTTCCAATGACCACCTTTAGCACTGCCAACTCTTTCTATAAGATCTAATTTTTTTAGAGTATCAAGGTTATTATCAATAGCAGTAGCACTTATGCCCACTATTTCTTCTAATTCTCTTTTAGAAACTTTATTATTTTTATGAATAGCTTTGATAATATTAACTCTATTATCTGTTAAATTATCTACCCACTTATCTACCCACTTATTAAAATCGAAAGGTCTTCTAAATGTTACAGTAAATATACCTTCAGTATTAAATTCAGGTGGAGTTAAATTATTTTCTAACATTAAATCTCTCATTCTACTAATACCAGAACCTACTTGTTCTACCATTCGTATTCTTTCAAAGAGACCAAATATTAAAGGATTTCTACTTAAACTTCTTTTACCAAATTCATTTTTAGGAATTCCACTTACTAAACCTCCAGGATTAGAAACTTCAATTCTATCATTAAAAACTTCCACAGAAATACGAGCTCCTTTATTATAATAATCTCTATGTGCTAAAGCATTAATAATAGCTTCTTTGAAAACTGTTTCTGGAATTTCCCAAATTTCTTTTCGAGGTTGTGAACCATTTCCTTCAATGTCATAACGCACATTTAGTTTTGTTTTTAACCAAGTCATTGTTTGAAGAAATTGCTGATATAAAGTACCTGACATTATTTTATCATCAGTAATATATCTTTTATCAATACCATCAAAAACAATACACCTAATTATTGCTTTTTCAAAAAACTGTTCTGGATTTTCTACAAAGAATAAAGTAGCACCATTTTTAAGGAAGCCTTCTTTGGTTATTAATTTTAAATTATTGAATACTTGTTCGTTTGAAACTGTAGTACCTAAACCTGCTAATTCTCTAAATTGATCGATATTAGTATTAGGAATATCTTTAGTAATATCAATGGTTTTACAAGGCGCTTCATCGTAATAAATCTTATCAGCTTGCTGAAAGAAATCTCTCATTTCTTCTACCGTAGTTAATTTTTGAGAATTAGGACCTTGACGAACATAAATTGCTCCAGAAAGGACATAAGGTTTATTTACACCTGAAGGAACTTCAATTATTACAATTTCTTTTTCATCAATAGTTGTCGTATAAATATTGCAATGTAATGTAGGTGTAATTTCATTTATTGAATTCTGCAAAGCGGAACGTTTTGCATTGTTAAACGTAACTCCTTGAACATTATTAGCATCATCAACACCCAAAATAAGAGTACCACCAGATGCATTTGCAAAAGCACAAATTTCTTCTGTAACCTCTTTTATTTTATTTGGAATTCTTACTTTAAATTCAAGGTTAAAGCCTTCTCCTGAATTTATAAGTGATTTTATTTCGTTGATACTTAACATAAAATTATTGCTATTCACAAATCTATTAAAATTGTTTGGTTTTTAGTCTTTGTATTACACTTTTATCGATGTTGAGTCGGTGTTGCCTTTATTTTCGTTTATCTGAACTTTCTTTATCAAAAGCAATCAAATTAAATAATTCACGCATTCTGGAACGTACACGAATCCCATATCTACTCTCTAATTCTTGTGCGTTTAAGTTTGTAGTGGTGTGTGTTCTAATTTTACGTTTTAAGAATAAATCGTAACGAGATAAAAGGATTTCTCCCATTACATTGCAATCTTTACCAAAATGACGACCTGAAGTTTCTACTCCTAAATCATCAAAGCAATAAAAGCCATTATTTCCATACTCTTCAATAATTTTGAAACCACTTTTATTAAAACTAAACGTAATATTTCTTGCAGGAACTACTATATGTTTGTTTTGATGAGGTATTATAAAAGGCAATAGTTTCATTAAACTAGTTTTACCACATCCTACTGGACCTGATAATAAAATACCTTTGTTGGGATCTATTTGTAATTTTTTGCAAGTTTCAATATCACGAATAAAATAAATACATAGTTTATAGAGAATTGCTTCATCTTCTGAATAAATTTTAAAGTTTTTACCAAATAGTAGTTTGCCTTTTGCTTCTAAATAGATTAGCATTTTTGGAAAATCGTAGATTATTTGATTCCCTTTTAGTTCTCCTAATTGGAATTGGACACTTCCTTCGATTATTATGTGGGGTGATTTTGTTTTCATTTCTTTAATGGATTCCTCATCGTTCATACTTCACTCTGTCGGAATGACAATGTATTTTTATTCGAATGCTTTTTCTTAATTTCATATTGTTCATTTTGTATTGAAACAAAACGAACCAAAAATTCAAGACTTGGATTTTCAGCGGTCAATTTGATTTTCAACAGCCAAAAGAAAAGAACTCCATTTCCTTTTAGTCAGTGTCAGACAGCTTTTCTTTTTACGCTATTTTCAAATAATTGACACTCGCTTGAAAATCTTATGTCGGGTTTAAATTGCGAATTCATTTTGTATTTGGCTTTATTAGATTTCTGGTTGTTCATTTCTTTTTATTTTATCGACAATTTGCAGAGAGGAAGGGAATCTAAACTTCCGAAAACAGAACAGTAAACACCAAGGTGGTTTTAATAAGACCTTTCGACTGCGCTCAAGGTGACATTTAGAGAGGTTCATTGTAATTTTTGTTTTTGCTAGTCTTTAGGTTGTCCATATTTTGGCTAACTGTTTTATGGTTTTCTTTTGTTTTGATTTCTTCGGATTTTATCATCCAATTTTTAGCTGTTGCTTGCCAATTGACAATTTTTGTTTTTCCGCCTACTTTCCAACCAATGCCTTGGTAATGGTTGAAGAATTTTTGAGCTTCAATTTTTGGCCATTTTTCTTTTTTAAAAAAATCAATTACTATTTTTTCATTTTTGGGCTGGTCAAGTTTATTAATGTTTTTATTGTTTCTATTAGTTTGTATATGTTTATTAATAGATACCAGTGCTTGTCCACTGCTTGTTTCATTTTTGGGACGGTTGTGTACTTCTACTTGTCCAGAGGTTGTCTCGAATTTGAGCATCTTGATTTTGCTGCCTTTAAATGGATTGTGGGATGGGTAATAAATTAGATATGTATAATTACATAATTCTTTCATACATCTATGATATGTTGATTTTGAACCTATTTTTGAATACTTCATCACTTCTTCTCGATTGATAAAAAAGACCTCCTCAAAACGGTTGATATTCCATAATTGGAATAATGCCATATATAAACTTATATGTGTTGGATTTAAACGATTGTCTTTAGAGAATTGAATGAATACACCTTTTAAGTGTTTTATGTAGTTTACGTTTTGCATTTCTACTATTTTCTGTTTTTTTACTTCTTACTTTTTTGCATTGATCAAAAAAGTAACAAAAAAATCTAGTCTTGCATCTTCGGCGGTCAAATCAATTTTCAATAGCTAAAAGAAAAGAACTCCACTTCCTTTTAGTCAGTGTCAAACAGCTTTTCTTTTTACACTTTTTTCAAATGATTGACACTCGCCTGCCAGATGCTATGACAAATGAGATGTTTACTAGCATAAAAGCATTTCCATAAATCTTAATACATAGTATTTTAACTGTATTTCAAATATTTTCAGTTGTTTTATGTAATTTACTTTTTGCATAGCTTAAACTTCTCGATACAATTTTACTGACGCATTCCGCTATGCGCAATAGGACATTAAAACCACTCGAAGTGACAATTAAAACTTGTTATGGATTCGGTTTTCTTCTAATACTTTTTGAATTTCTTCATAATCGTAATAGATTACACCTCCAACTTTAGAGTAGGGGAGTGTGCCATTAATTCTTAAGTTTTGTAATGTTCCTGGAGAAATGCTTAATAAATCTCTGACCTCTGGAGATTTTAACCATTTTTTAGGTGCAAAACCTGATTGATGGTTAATCATTGCTTTGATGTTTTCTAATAATTCGTGTTTGAATTCTTGTAAATCTTCTGTAGTAATAATAGTTGCTGCCATTTTCTAACAATTTTTGTAAAGAAGCTGTTGAATGCCCCCACATTCAAACAGCTTCTTTGGGTTAATTTAGTTCACGAGTTTTCTGTTACTATACATATGTGTTCGTGAACCTACGATTTGACTTTCGTTTGGCAAATATGATATGATTTATTGAAGTTTATACACAAGTAAAACCCAACTTGGGTGATTTTATGTGCTCATTTTTAATAGGTTATATTCCTTTTGATTGTTGTTGTGATTATTTATAAGAGCAACAAAAAAGTGCAAATTATATGAAAAATAATTTGCACTTAGAAACACCCAACTTGGGTGTTTATTCATCTGAATCTAACATCTTATTTTCTAGAGAATTTTTTAGTTTATCTATGAATTTAG
>Ga0115565_10003860_pt1 | contig 10468 bp, 10 predicted proteins | sample COGITO_mtgs_1105_FD_87199 | JGI IMG/M metagenome (GOLD analysis project Ga0115565, IMG submission 87199) | Pelagic marine microbial communities from North Sea - COGITO_mtgs_110530 | ecosystem: Environmental > Aquatic > Marine > Epipelagic | place: Germany:Helgoland, sampling site Kabeltonne... | reverse complement strand
TTTAGTGTTTAGTGTTTAGTGTTTAGTGTTTAGTGTTTAGTGTTTAGTGTTTAGTGTTTAGTGTTTAGTGTTTAGTGTTTAGTGTTTAGTGTTTAGTGTTTAGTGTTTAGTGTTTAGTGTTTAAATGATAAACAAATAAATGAAGTGTAATGACAAGCATGCCATCGCGCCGGCCACGATATCATCAATCATAATACCAAACCCGCCATGCACCTTTTGATCAATTACGTTTATCGGCCATGGCTTTAAAATATCGAAGAAACGAAACAATAAAAAACCTAAGAATAACGATAACGCATCGATGGGGACGAACAAAAATGTCACCATCATGCCCGCGATTTCATCCCAGACAATAGACCCGTGATCATGCGAACCCAGCGCTTCACTGGCGATTTGACAAAGTTTTATGCCTAACACAAACGCTAAAATGGTCACGACGATAAACAAAGAAGTATTTAAGAATGACATCCCAATCAAAATTGGGATTGCCGCTAGTGAGCCAAACGTACCAGGCATCAACGGAATCAAACCTGAACCGAAGCCAAACGCTAGTAAATGGGAGGGATTCTTGAGGCTTATTTTCGCCCGCAGTTGCTTTTCCATGACAATTTGCTCATTAATAATGTGAAATATTAACCAAAAACGCAGAGGGCCACTGCTTAGTCAATAAAGTGTTCGTCTTGCAGAATACGCGTTAAAAGTGCTCGAACCCGTGCCCTTTGGATTTATCAAACTCAAACGGCTTATCGTCGAGACGAAGATCCAATCGCCCTACCGCGCCTGTCATCTGGCCAATGCAGGTCACGGCTATATTGTAGCTAGAAAGTGATGTTTCGATGTGCACCCGATGCTCCTCGGATACAGTAAATAGCAATTCGTAATCGTCGCCAGCGCTAGCTGCATAAGACAAAGCGTCATGTAGATTGGGCACGTTCTTGCCAAGTTCTTCAGAAATAGGCAACTTATCAAGATGCAGCAAGGCACCTGTTTTTGAACAAGCAGCTAAGTGTTTTAGGTCTTGAATCAATCCATCTGACACGTCAATGCACGATGTTGCGACTCGGCGAAGCGTTGTCCCGGCCAAGATGCGTGGTGTCGGATACAAATGACGACTCTTTAAATAATCTGCATCTTTACCATTAATATCACGCAAGCCCTTTAATATATCTAATCCTAGGCCTGCATCCCCAAGCGTACCCGTGACCATAATCCAGTCTCCAGGCTTAGCGCCACTGCGCAACAAGGCATTGTCTTCTGGAATAAAGCCCTGAGCAGTAATACTGATACTGAGCGGTCCTTGAACTGTATCCCCGCCGATTAACTGAAACGAAAAGTATTCACTCAATTCGTGGATTTTTTCTGAAAATGCGGCCAACCACGTTTGGTCAACCGAAGGTAGACTTAGGCTTAGGCTGATCCATGCAGGTTCTGCCCCCATCGCTGCTAAATCACTCAAGTTTACTGCTACAGACTTGTGCGCAATCGCTTTAGGACAGGTATCTGGTAAAAAATGTACACCTTCGACAAGGGTATCGGTAGTAGTGACTAAAAACTGTCCTTGCGGCACTCGGGTTACGGCGCCGTCATCGCCTATACCGACGACAACGTCTTTGCGCTGATGACCAGCGTGCGCAAAAAAATTGTTGATCAAATCAAATTCTTTCAAAACTGGCTCTTTTTTTTCGAGCGCTTATGCGCGCTCGTCTTTGCGAAGTGATTTAACCGCTTTATCTAACACGCCGTTAACAAACTTATGGCTCTCTTCAGCGCCAAATAATTTTGCCAATTCGATAGACTCATTTATCACGACTTTAAATGGCGTGTCGATTCGTTCGACTAACTCAAACGTGGCTAACCTTAAAATAGCGCGCTCGACGGGGTCTAATTCTTCAGGCAAACGACCTAAAAAAGGCTTGATACTTTTATCAAGCGCTTCGACTTTGTTCGCCACGCCATTGAGCAAGGCTTGAAAATAATCCATGTCGACCTTGCTCATGTCGTTTGTGGTCGCAATCGTTAACTCAACTTGGGCTATCGCGTTACCACTCATTTGCCAAGCATAGAGGCCTTGGAGCGCCAACTGTCTGGCTTTTTTGCGCGCTGCTGGTTTCACTACTTAGCCTCGTCAATCGCACTAAGTACGTTTACCATTTCTAACGCACTTAAGGCTGCTTCAGCACCTTTATTGCCCGCTTTAGTGCCAGAGCGCTCGATTGCTTGTTCTATACTGTCAGTTGTAATGACACCAAATGCCAACGGAATAGTGGCATCCAACGATACCTGAGCAAGCCCCTTGTTACACTCCCCAGCAACAAAATCAAAATGTGGCGTTCCACCTCGGATGACGGCGCCTAGTGCAATAATGGCGTCGTATTTATTTTGTTGTGCTAACTTCTTGGCAGCGATGGGCAATTCATAAGCACCAGGAACACGAACGACGGTAATGTCATCTGGATTAACTTCACCATAACGATCCAATGCATCTAATGCACCGTCCAATAAACTTTCAACAACAAAGCTGTTAAAACGTGACACTACTATCGCAAATTTTTTGCCTGTAGCGCGAATACCGCCTTCAATTTCTATCATCATTGCTCTCCGAAAAAATCGGCGCGAAGTATACCACAACACGCTAAGGATATAAGATTAATTATCGTAAACGTAATCAACAACTTCTAAACCAAACCCAGATAACGCTGAGTACTTGATAGGTTTGCTCAGCAGGCGCATTTTTTTGACGCCAAGACTGGCCAATATTTGGCTGCCTACGCCAACGGTCCTGCTAGACCCCTGCCACGTTTTGCTCTGAGCAACATCATCGTTATCTTCTGCTTGAAACTGTTTTACTTGCGACTCTATGTCTTCTTTTTTGCCAAGCAATACCAGTACACCGCCCTGCTCATTTATCTTTTTCATTGCGGTACCCAGTGACATCGATCGATTAACTGCTCTCGTTGACCCTAGCAAATCGCTCAATGTGTTGCTTAAATGCACCCGCACGAGTGTCGGTTCGTTTGCGTCAATTGGTCCTTTTTGCAAGGCAAAGTGGATTTGTTCGTCAATCACGTCTTTGAAGGTTATTAAATCAAAGTCACCATACTCGGTGGGCAGTTTGCATGATGCCACTTTTTCAATCGTGGTTTCATTCAAATTACGATATTCGATTAAGTCAGCAATCGTGCCAATTTTCATATTGTGTTTTTTGGCAAACACTTCGAGGTCAGGACGCCGCGCCATGGAGCCATCTTCATTCAGGATTTCAACAATCACAGAAGCAGGTTCGCAACCCGCCAGCCTAGCTAAATCAACACCAGCTTCAGTGTGCCCAGCACGATTTAAAACACCACCTTCTTTAGCAATTAAAGGAAATATATGACCCGGTTGCACAATGTCCCTTGCCTCTGCATTTGGATGCACTGCTGCAAGTACTGTTCTGGCGCGATCTGCGGCTGATATGCCAGTCGTAACTCCCTCACTTGCTTCAATTGAGACTGTAAAGTTAGTTGAGAATTGGGCATTGTTATTATCTACCATAAGCGGCAGTTTTAGTTTTAAACATCTCTGGCGTGTCATTGGCAAGCACACCAATCCGCGCGCGTGTGTTACCATAAAATTGATCGCTTCAGGCGTAACATGCTCAGCCGCCATGATCAAATCGCCTTCATTTTCACGATCTTCGTCGTCCATCAAAATAACCATCTTACCTTGCTTTATATCATCGATGATTTCTTGTGTGCTGTTTAATGCCATGCCTTAATCTCTTTATGTAATGCTTAATTAATAATTATTTTGTTAGATGTAAAATATGAATCTTACTGTCGAAAATACGCGCCTACTTTAAATACCCATGTTCAGCCAAAAACGCCATACTGATGTCTTGTTTCTCTGGATGCGATGCCTTATCCCCTAGCATCAGCCTTTCTAAATAGCGCGCGATAACATCTACCTCTAGATTGACTTTGCTGCCTGTCTTGTAATGTCCTATAACAGTTTCTTGCAATGTATGAGGAATCAGCCATAACATAAAACTAGCCCCCTTTACCTCATTAACCGTAAGGCTGACACCGTCAACGGTAATAGAGCCTTTGTGTGCGATATATTTTGCTAGCTCATCGGGTGCTTTAACCCATACCTCAACATATCGAGTGTGATCATTGACAGCAATAACTTCACCGACGCCATCAACATGTCCGCTTACAATATGCCCCCCAAAACGGGTATCTGCTCGCATTGCTTTTTCTAAATTAACCTTAGAGCCTGACTTATAATTAGCAAAGCCAGTATGTTTAATCGTTTCTTTTGACACATCTGCACTATAATAATCTGATGCATGCTCGACAACTGTCAAGCATACGCCGTTTGTAGCAATACTATCGCCCAATTTCACATCGTGCATGTCAAGCTTACCACTTTGCACCGTCAGGCGAATATCATCACCGTGATTTTTAAGTTCACGAATGGTTCCAACTGCCTCAATAATACCTGTAAACATAATTTTTTATCCGCCTTTTACGGGCTCCAAATAGGGCCTATTTATCTTTGTTCGTAATCTCATACGAAAGCCTTAAATCATCGCCTATTTGTACCATTTCATTCAGTTTTAGATCGATAGCATCTGATAAAACATCTATCTGCTTTGAGTTAATCAGGCTTTTCGCGTTAAATCCCAGTATCTTAGGCGCTTGATATAGTATGAGTTGATTAACACAGCCTTGATCAAATAATGCGCCAGTTAAACGTGCACCTGCCTCGACCCAAATTGAATTTAGTGCAAGCGTGCCTAAATACAACATCGCTGAGGGTAAGTCCAAATAGGTACTCGTAGCATTCAGTGGTAATTGGTGCTGCCTAACGGCGGTGCTGGTAAGATTTTTATTATGCGCCGCGTTAAGAACCAACACAGGTTGTCCATCTTGAAAAATATTGAAGCTGTCAGATAGACGGTTTTTGCTATCTATTACCACACGCAATGGTTGCTTTGCTCTGTTTAAAAAACAAGACCTTGCATCATCAGATAACGTTGCAGGGCGAACGTTTAGATGTGGATTGTCAGCCAGTATAGTGTCAGCACCCGTCAAAATTGCACAATGTCGCGCTCTAAAGTCTTGCACATCAGCACGCGCTAAATCTGATGTAATCCATTTGCTGATGCCATTATGCAGGGCCGTTTTGCCATCCACGCTAGCGGCAAGTTTGACACAGATCCAAGGCAGAGTCGTTTGCATACGGTACAAAAAAGCACGATTCAACAGGGCCGCTTGCTCTGCAAGTAAGCCAACACTGACAATTACCCCGGCTGCTTCGAGCATGTCTATCCCTGCATTATTAACCAAAGGGTTCGAGTCAGTTGTTGCAATAATCACACGTGATACTCGCGCCTTTATCAATGCTGCTGCACACGCGGGTGTTCTGCCTTGGTGGCTGCACGGTTCTAATGTTACATATGCAGTTGCTCCCTCGGCCAATTTACCCGCTTGCTGCAGTGCAAACACTTCTGCATGCGGTTGCCCGGCTTGCTGATGATAACCTTGTCCAATAAGTTGGCCGTTGACGTCTACGATCACACAGCCAACCGCTGGGTTGGGTGTCGTCGAGTATTCACCTTTTTTAGCTATACTCAGCGCCAGCCTCATCCATTCATGTTCCTCAGCCGAAAATGCAGTCGATGTATTCGTGCTACCAACGGTCGTTTGATGATCCTGATGAGGCACTGCTAATCACCTAGCCTGGCAATTTCTTCACCAAACTCTCGGATGTCCTCAAATGACCTATAAACCGACGCAAAACGCACATAAGCCACTTTGTCTAATTCCTTCAGCGCATCCATAATAAGATTGCCGACAAGTTCACTTTCGACTTCTCTTTCACCCGTTGCACGTAACGATGACTTAATTCGACTCACGCATTTTTCTATCTGCTCAGTACTTACTGGTCTTTTTTCTAATGCACGTTGCAAGCCTGCTCGTAGCTTCTCTTCATGAAAAGGTTCTCGTGAACCATCACGCTTAACGACTCTAGGCATGACTAATTCAGCCACCTCAAATGTAGTAAAACGTTCTTTGCATTCCAAGCACTCTCGTCTGCGTCTTACTTGGCAGCCATCAGAGACCAATCGAGAATCAATTACTTTAGTCTCTTGTTCCGAACAGAACGGACAAAACATCGTATTTTCCTCTTTTACATCAAATCATTAATAGTGATGATTCATAAGCGCAATTGACAACCGTACCTAAGGCACCACCCTTGACCCTTGTATAACAAAAAGCCGGAATGAAGTTCCGGCTTTAGTGTCTGCCAGCGCAGGTCGCGTGGCATAATTTGCTTTCATCTCGCGCTAGCACAGCACTTGAAGTCTTATATTATGCGTAAACTGGGAACTTTCCACACAAACTTACAACTTCACCCTTAACCCGTTCAATTACCGCTTCGTCGCTGATTGCATCCAGTACATCACACATCCAAGTGGCGACTTGCTCGGCTTCTGACTCGCCAAAGCCACGACGCGTAATAGCAGGAGTACCGATACGCAAACCACTGGTAACAAACGGTGAACGTGGATCATTTGGCACTGAATTTTTGTTAACGGTTATGTTTGCACGACCCAATGCAGCGTCAGCCTCTTTGCCGGTAATATCTTTATCAATCAAATCGAGAAGAAACAGATGATTGTCAGTGCCATTAGAGACTATTTTGTAACCACGTTGCTGCATTACGGCGACCATTGCTTTTGCATTTTTGAGCACTTGCGTTTGATACACTTTAAATTCTGGTAATAAAGCTTCTTTAAACGCCACTGCTTTGGCAGCAATAACATGACACAACGGTCCACCTTGGTTGCCAGGAAACACCGCACTATTAAACTTTTTGTAGAGCGCTTCGTCACCACACGAGGATAGAATTAAACCACCGCGAGGACCAGCCAATGTTTTGTGAGTAGTGGTAGTTACGACATGCGCATGGGGCAACGGACTGGGGTAGACACCAGCGGCTACTAAGCCAGCAACATGTGCCATATCAACTAGCAAATACGCCCCTACTTTGTCGGCGATTTCGCGAAACCGTGCCCAGTCAACGATGCCTGAATAGGCTGAAAAACCACCAATGATTAGCTTTGGCTTGTGCTCTAACGCCAAGGCTTCAACTTGGTCATAATCGATAATACCCGTTTCTGGATGCAATCCGTATTGAACCGCGTTGTATGTCTTACCTGAAAAGTTGACGTGCGAACCATGGGTTAAATGACCGCCATCTGACAAACTCATTCCCAATACAGTATCGTTTGCCTCGATCAACGCCATAAACACCGCAGTATTAGCTTGTGAGCCAGAATGTGGTTGTACATTAGCGTACTGCGCTGAAAACAATTCTTTTGCGCGTTCTATCGCTAACTCTTCGGCAATATCCACATACTCACAACCACCATAGTAGCGTTTACCGGGATAACCCTCTGCATATTTGTTGGTTAACTGAGAACCCTGAGCCTCTAATACTCGAGGACTGCAGTAGTTTTCTGACGCAATCAGCTCAATGTGATTTTCTTGTCTTTTATTCTCGTTTTGAATGGCAGCTGCCAGTTCTGGATCAAACTCTGCGATAGTACGTTTGTCTGCTAGCATTTTTGAGGGTCTCCGATAGCGTTCTCATTAGAAATTGCAAAAAAGTTAAAAAACCACCAACCATCTGGCGTTTTATTTAAAAAGCTTGCGCGTATTTTATTCATTTTGAGACGCATGTATAGCGCTTTATTTGAATAAGCTATAAGCATGCGTAAAGCTAGACAAGCGTGCAAGGTGACGTGACGCCAAAATTATAAAACAGACTATTTGTTCAGAGCCTCCAATTGCTTAACGCGCTCATACAGTTTGTCTATTTGACGCAGACGAACCGTATTCCTTTGCCAATCTCGTGAGGGTAAAGCAGGCATGCCAGATGAATAAACCCCTGCTTGTGTAATATTTTTGGTGATCATACTAAAACCTGTGATTTGTACTTTATCACAGATATCAATATGGCCATTGATAGCGCATGTGCCGCCCACCACCACATATTTGCCAACATTGGTACTACCCGCAATACCGGTGCCACCGCAAATACAACTGTGATCACCAATCGTGACGTTGTGTGCAATCTGAACCAAGTTATCGATAATTACGTCTTTGCCGATGACAGTGTTATCTAAGGCCCCTCGGTCTATACAAGTATTAGCCCCAATTTCGGTATCCTCGTGCACAATAACCGTGCCTGTCTGTGGAATCTTGACCCAAGTACCTTTATCATTTGCATAGCCAAAACCGTCAGATCCAATAACAGAACCACTGTGGACGGAGACACGATCGCCCAATTCGACTTTGTGGTAGATAGTTACATTAGCGCGCAAATTTACTTGATTACCCAGTTTTGCACCTTGCCCTATCACCGAGTTAGCGCCGATACTGACATCATCGCCAATACTTGCCTCCGCTTCAATAACTACGCCTGCTGCTATTCTTGGGTTAATCCCAATCACAGCAGAAGGATGAATGCTTGCATCAGGCGAGATACCCATCGCAGTCTCAGGCGTCGAGTCTAACAGTTGGGCCACTTTTGCAAACGCAACATAAGGATCGCTACAAACAATCTTGTTCCCGGCAAAACTATCAGCATCTTGCTGTTTTAAAATGACCACGTCTGCCAAGGATTTGTCAAGGTCTGCTTTGTATTTGCTGTTGGACAAAAACGAGGCTTGCCCTGCTTTTGCGCTTGCTAAGGTGTTCATGCTGTAAATTGCCACTTCACCATCACCGATCAAGGTGCCATCAATTGCGATTGCTAAGTCTTTTAATAAAACAGGTGATGTCATTATACTCTCTATGGGGTTTTGCTATATCTGCAAAATATATCACAGATTCTTTCTAGCACTGAACCGCCTTTGTCACTTACAATACATAAATAAGTCACATAACCCAGAGAGTAAAATGGCGCAATACGTATACAGCATGCATAGAGTGGGTAAGATCGTCCCACCCAATAGACATATACTAAAAAACATTTCGTTATCATTTTTCCCCGGCGCCAAAATCGGTGTTCTTGGATTAAACGGTTCGGGTAAATCAACATTATTAAAAATAATGGCCGGTATCGATACTGACATTGAGGGTGAAGCAAGGCCACAACCTGGGCTAAAAATTGGCTACCTCCCACAAGAACCGCAACTCGATGAAAGCAAAGATGTCCGCGGCAACATTGAAGAAGCAGTTGCTGATGTCGCACATGCGCTTAAACGTCTTGATGAAATATATGCGGCTTACGCAGAGCCAGACGCTGATTTTGATGCGTTAGCCAAAGAGCAAGGCGAGATGGAAGCTATCATCCAAACCAAAGATGGTCATAACCTCGAAAACGCACTGGAAAGAGCTGCAGATGCGCTGCGTTTGCCGCCTTGGGATGCTGACGTCAGTAAATTATCTGGTGGTGAAAGACGTCGAGTTGCTCTGTGTCGACTGTTGCTAGAAAAGCCTGAGATGCTCTTATTAGACGAGCCAACCAACCACTTGGATGCAGAGTCAGTCGCTTGGCTGGAAAGGTTTCTACACGATTACGAAGGTACTGTTGTTGCAATAACGCATGATAGATATTTCTTGGATAATGTCGCTGGATGGATTTTGGAACTCGACCGTGGTGAGGGTATTCCATGGGAAGGAAATTACTCTAGCTGGTTAGAGCAAAAAGATGCGCGTTTGGCACAGGAAGAACGTACCGAAAATGCCCGTCAAAAGTCTATCAAACAAGAGCTAGAGTGGGTGCGCAGTAATCCCAAAGGTCGCCAAGCAAAAAGCAAAGCGCGGATGTCACGCTTTGAAGAAATGAGCACTGGAGATTATCAAAAACGCAATGAGACAAACGAGTTGTTTATTCCACCCGGTGAAAGGCTAGGTGATCAGGTCATTGAGATAAAAAACTTACGTAAGACCTATAATGATCGCTTGCTAATTGATGACATGAACTTTGTCGTTCCAAAAGGCGCTATCGTCGGTATTATCGGGCCCAATGGAGCGGGTAAGTCAACCCTATTTCGTATGCTCACGGACGACGAAAAAGCAGACTCTGGACAGATCGTGATTGGCGATAGTGTCGATCTTGCCAGTGTCGATCAGTTTCGTGATCACATGGACGGTGATAAAACCGTTTATCAAGAGCTTTCTGATGGGCAAGATATCATTAAGATCGGTAACTTTGAGATTAACAGCAGAGCATACTGTAGCCGCTTCAACTTTAAAGGCTCAGACCAGCAAAAGTTTGTCAAAGACCTGTCTGGAGGCGAACGAAACCGAGTCCATTTGGCAAAATTATTAAAGGCTGGCGGCAACACTTTGTTGCTCGATGAGCCGACCAACGATCTAGACGTCGAGACCTTGCGAGCGCTAGAAAATGCAATCCTCGAGTTTCCTGGATGTGTGCTAGTAATTTCGCATGATAGATGGTTTTTAGA
>Ga0115565_10003857_pt1 | contig 10475 bp, 6 predicted proteins | sample COGITO_mtgs_1105_FD_87199 | JGI IMG/M metagenome (GOLD analysis project Ga0115565, IMG submission 87199) | Pelagic marine microbial communities from North Sea - COGITO_mtgs_110530 | ecosystem: Environmental > Aquatic > Marine > Epipelagic | place: Germany:Helgoland, sampling site Kabeltonne... | reverse complement strand
TTTGTATTAAGGTAATTGCTTCAAAAAGCTCATCCATAGTTCCAAAACCTCCAGGCATTACAATAAAACCTTGTGAGTATTTTACAAACATTACTTTACGTACAAAAAAGTAATCGAATTCTAAATTTTTATCAGAATCTATCCAAGGATTATCATGTTGTTCAAAAGGCAATTCTATATTTAAACCAACAGAAGAACCTTTTCCTCTTCTTGCTCCTTTGTTACCAGCTTCCATAATTCCTGGTCCACCACCAGTAATTACACCATACCCATTTTGGGTTAATTTGTAGGCAATTTCTTCTGCTAAAATATAATAAGGATGATCTGGTTTTGTTCTTGCAGATCCGAAAATAGAAACAGAAGGGCCAATTTTACTCAACTTTTCATAACCATCTACAAATTCTGCCATTATTTTAAAAATAGCCCAAGAGTCATTTGTTTTAATTTCGTTCCAAGTTTTTTGTCCTAATTTTTCCTTTATTTTTCTATCGTCGTTCGTCATTGTATTTTTTTTTATTTTTTAAACAGCTTACTAAATTAGTACTTTTTTAAGTATTGAAACTATATTGTGAACTATTTTTAATTTAATTCTTTCTTCAAAAACTTTGCAGTATAACTCGTTTTGTGTTTTGCAACTTGTTCAGGAGTTCCTGTAACTAAAATTTTCCCTCCTTTTTTTCCACCTTCCATACCAACATCAATTACATAATCTGCGAGTTTTACAACATCTAAATTATGCTCTATAATTAACACTGTATTTCCTTTGTTGGTTAATTTATTTAAAACATCCATCAAAACCCTAATATCTTCAAAATGAAGTCCTGTTGTTGGTTCATCTAAAATATAAAAAGTATTGCCAGTATCTCTTTTAGATAATTCTGATGCCAATTTTATTCTTTGCGCTTCTCCTCCAGAAAGAGTTGTAGATTGTTGACCAAGTGTAATGTAACCCAAGCCAACATCTTTAATCGTTTTTAATTTTCTGTGGATTTTAGGAATCATTTCAAAGAAATCAGTAGCATCTTCAATCGTCATATTTAGCACATCAGAAATTGATTTTCCTTTGTATCGAATTTCTAAAGTTTCTCTATTAAAACGTTTTCCTTGGCAAGTTTCACATTCTACTTGCACATCAGGTAAAAAGTTCATTTCAATAACTCTAACTCCTCCACCTTGACAGGTTTCACAACGTCCGCCTTTTACATTAAAAGAAAACCTACCAGCTTTGTAACCACGAATGGAAGCTTCTGTTGTTTTTGCAAACAAGCTTCTAATTTCATCAAACGTTTTTGTGTAGGTTGCAGGATTGGATCTTGGTGTTCTTCCAATTGGAGATTGGTCAATATCTATAACTTTATCTACGTGTTCTAAGCCTTCAATTTTTTTATAAGGCATAGGTACTTTTACGCCTCTATATATATGATCATTTAAAATCGGATATAAAGTTTCATTGATTAAGGTTGATTTTCCACTTCCAGAAACTCCAGTAACGCAAATCATTTTTCCAAGAGGAAACTCAACAGAAACATTTTTTAAATTATTACCAGAAGCGCCTTTTAATTTGATGGTTTTTCCATTTCCATCTCTTCGAGTTTTAGGAACTTCAATCTTTTTTCTGCCAGTTAAATAATCTGTGGTTAAGGTTTTTGTTTTGATGATTTCATCATAAGTTCCAATACTTACAATTTCTCCTCCATGTTTTCCTGCACCAGGGCCAATATCAATTACATAATCAGCCATTTTCATCATGTCTTCATCATGTTCAACGACTAAAACAGAGTTACCAACGTCTCTTAATTTTATCAAAGAATCTATTAATTTTTGATTATCTCTTTGATGCAAACCAATACTTGGTTCGTCTAAAATGTATAAAACACCTACTAATTGCGAGCCAATTTGCGTGGCGAGACGAATTCTTTGAGCCTCGCCTCCAGAAAGCGATTTTGAAGTTCTGTCTAAGGTTAAATAATCCAAACCAACATCCAACAAAAACTGAATTCTAGTTCGAATTTCTTTTAATATTTCTGATGCAATCGTTAGTTGTTTTTCTGATAATTCTTTTTCAATAGTTGAAAACCATTTTGCTAATTCCAACACATCTAATTGTGCTAAATCGCTAATGTTTTTATCCGTAATTTTAAAGTGAAGTGCTTCTTTTTTTAAACGTTTTCCTTCGCAAGTTTTACAAGTAACTTCGTCCATAAAACCTTTTGCCCAACGTTTTATAGAAGTACTTTCTGCGTTGTCAAATTGTCCTGTAATAAAAGCAACAATTCCTTCGAAATCTATTTTGTAATTTCGGGTAACACCAACTGTTTTAGATTCTATTTTAAAAGCTTCATTGCCACCATTTAAAATAATGTCTAAAGCTTCTTTTGGAATGTCTTTAATTGCATCAGTTAATTTAAATTGATAACGTTCTGCAATATTTTGAATTTGTTTAAAAATCCAACTGTTTTTTTGTTCTCCTAAAGGGATAATTCCACCACTTTTAATAGAAATGTTATTATCTGGAATTACTTTATTTAAGTTGATTTCTTGTGTAATACCTAAACCATTGCAGTTGTCACAAGCACCTTTTGGTGAGTTGAAAGAAAAGTTGTTAGGTTCAGGATTTGGGTATGCAATTCCTGTAGTTGGGCACATTAATTCACGGCTAAAATATCGAGGTTTTTCATCGTCAATATCAATAACCATCATAATATTATTCCCAGAATATAAGGCTGTTTTTATAGTTTCTTCTAATCTTTTTTCTGATGATTCGTTTACTAAAAGTCGATCAATAACCACTTCAATATCATGCGTTTTATATCTGTCTAAACGCATTCCTTTTTCTATTTCTTTGATTTCACCATCAACTCTAACTTTAACAAAACCCTGTTTCGAAATTTGTTCAAAAAGTTCACGATAATGCCCTTTTCGTGATTTAATTAATGGAGCTAAAACTGCTATTTTTTTATCAGCAAAATCTGTAGAAATTAACTCTTTTATTTGCTCATCTGAATAACTGACCATTTTTTCGCCAGTATTATAGGAGTAAGCATCAGAAGCTCTTGCAAACAATAATCTTAAAAAATCGTAGATTTCTGTAATTGTCCCAACTGTAGAACGTGGACTTTTATTAGTCGTTTTTTGTTCAATAGAAATTACTGGCGAAAGTCCGTCAATTTTATCAACATCTGGTCTTTCTAATCCACCTAAAAACTGACGAGCATAGGCAGAAAACGTTTCAATATAACGTCTTTGCCCTTCTGCGTAAATCGTGTCAAAAGCTAAAGAAGATTTTCCACTTCCACTTAAACCTGTTATAACCACCAATTTTTCGCGAGGAATTTTTACATCAATATTTTTTAAATTATGAACTCTAGCTCCGTAAACTTCTATATATTCTTGATCTTTCAAATAAGGTGTTTTTTTCAAAAGTGCAAAGTTAAGGATTCCTAATCATTTTAGATAAAAAAGTACGGAACAAATAAAGAGTTTGTGTTATCTTGCAGGTAAAAATTTTAGAGATGAAATTTATACATTCAACACGTCATTTTTTTGAAAGGCATGGTTTTGGTTTTTTCCAAAGGTTAGCAGACAGATTAGGGATGCACGCAAAAAATGTACGAATCTATTTTATTTATGTTACTTTTTTTACGGTAGGTTTGTCTTTCGGTTTTTACTTAACTTTTGTATTTGCTATGAAATTAAAAGATTTAATTTACACCAAAAGAAGTTCGGTTTTCGATTTATAATTTATGAGAAAGTTTGACTCTAAAATATACACAACCTTAATTTTAGTTGCATCAACAATTGCAGTAGGTACAATTGGGTATATGTGGTTGTCTCATTATTCTTTTATTGATGCTGTTTATATGACTGTAATTACAGTTACAACAGTTGGTTTTGGAGAATTAAGACCTTTTTCGCCCGAAGAAAAAGTATTTACAATTTTTTTAATTTTAACGAGTATCACAATTTTTGGATATGCAATTTCTGCATTTTCAGAATATTTAGTAAGTGGAAGACTCTTTGATCATTTTAAACATAGAAACGTGGAAAAACAAATAAATAGACTTACAGGACACACTATTGTTTGTGGTTTTGGTAGAAATGGAAAACAAGCGATTTTAAAATTAACCAACTACAATAAAAAAATTGTGGTGATTGAAAATGACAAAGAAATTATAGATTTATTAGATGCCGATGAAATTTTAAATGTGCAAGGAGATGCAACTACAGATGAGGTTTTGTTAAAGGCAGGAATTGAAAATGCAGCCAATTTAATAACAACTTTACCTTCTGATGCCGATAATTTATTTGTGGTTTTAAGTGCAAGACAATTAAATAAAGATTTTAAAATTATCAGTAGAGCAAGCAACGAAAGTTCTTACAGTAAATTAAAAATTGCTGGTGCAGATAATGTAATTATGCCAGATAAATTAGGAGGGAATCACATGGATTCTTTATCAGCAACTCCAGATGTTATTGAGTTTGTAGACAGATTAACAATTGAAGGAGAAACCACAGCGAATTTGGAGGAAATTGATGTGGATACACTTCCTGCAAAATATTTAGGAAAAACTATCTTAGATTTAGATTTAAGAAGACAAACAGGCTGTACAGTTATCGGTTTTAGAAATCCTGATAAAGATTACATTATAAACCCAGAGGCAGATAGTAAATTAATACAAGGTTCTCATTTAATCGTTTTAGGAAGACCAGAGCAAATTATAAAATTAAGAGAGTTATTTTAAAAATGATTCTTTCGACAAAGTATAGCTACATATTTTTTCTACAATTAAATGTTTTAATAGATTTTAGGATTACTTTTTTAAAAAGAAAAGGGGTTTTAATTTAATCAATCACAAAATAATTTTTATTTAAAATACGCGAAAATTCGTATCAAAACAATTTAAAAAAACAGTATAAGATAAGTAATGATTAAAGTAATTGTAACAGGAAGTAATGGTTTGTTAGGGCAGTCGTTAATAAACTTATTATCGGAAGAAAAAGAAAAATACCAAATTATTGGTTTTTCGAGAGGAGAGAATAGGAGTGGAAGAGAAGATTTTACATACATTTCTATTGATATTACTGATGAAGAAAACTTAAAGAAAAGTGTAAAAGAATTTCAACCAGACTTTATTATAAACACAGCTGCAATGACGCAAGTAGATGATTGTGAAAATAACAAACAAGCTTGCGATTTATTAAATATTGATGTTGTAAAATGGTTATCAGAAGTTGCTGATGAAATAAATGCGCATGTAATTCATATTTCTACAGACTTTATTTTTGATGGCGTTAAAGGGAATTATAAAGAAACAGATACTCCAAATCCATTAAGTTATTATGGATTATCGAAATTAAAATCAGAAGAAGTTTTAACGAATTCAAATAGCAACTTTACAATTTTAAGAACCATTTTGGTTTATGGAAAAGTGTTTGATATGAGTCGAAATAATATTGTACTTTGGGTAAAAATAATGTTAGAAAATCATAAAGAAATTACTATTGTAGACGATCAATTTAGAACTCCAACCTATGTTTTAGATTTAGCATTGGCTTGTAAAATTGCCATGGATAAAAAAGCAACTGGGGTTTATAACATAGCTTCAAACAAGTTAATGAGTGTTTTTGAAGTAGCACAAGAAATTGCAGATGCTTTTAATTTAGATAAAAGTTTGATAAAACCAATTTCCACATCTACTTTAAATCAAACAGCTCCAAGACCAGCAAAAACAGGTTTCGATTTAAGTAAAACCAATAAAGAGTTGGGTTTTTATCCAAAATCATTTAAAGAAGATTTAAATAAATTTAAAGAAACATTATTGTAAAATCACTTTTAACTGTTAAAAGTTGTTAAAAGCACATTTTTTTATGATATTGCGCATTGCTAAATTAAAATTAACTAAACAAAATTATGAATAAAAAACTCTTATCACTGCTTTTCTTAGCAGTTCCAATAGTAACATTTGCACAAAATACAACTGACAAAATTGATGAGGTATTTAAAGATTACACAGGTTGGTTTGTAGATGCTATTTTTTATGAAATTCCATTTTCAGATACATTTCAAATTCCATGGGTTTTAATTGTTTTAGTTGGTGGTGCTTTATATTTTACGTTATACTTTAAATTTATAAATGTTACTGGTTTTATAACTGCTTTTCAAGTAGTTAAAGGTAAATATGAAGATATAGAGAAACATGGAGTTGATAAACTTTATGGTAATCAAACTACAAAAGGAGATGTATTAAAAACAATTAGAGATGAAAGTGTAGATGGAGAAGTTTCTCACTTTCAGGCATTAACAGCTGCGCTTTCTGCTACTGTTGGTTTGGGTAATATTGCAGGAGTTGCAGTAGCTTTATCAATTGGTGGTCCAGGAGCTACATTTTGGATGATTGTTGCTGGTTTTTTAGGAATGGCATCAAAATTTGCAGAATGTACTTTAGGTGTAAAATATAGAGATGTGGACGCAGATGGAACCGTTTATGGTGGACCAATGTATTATTTAACAAAAGGATTAAAAGAAAAAGGTGCAGGTGGTTTAGGAAAAGTACTAGCAGTTTTATTTGCAGTTTTTGTTGTTGGTGGTTCTTTTGGGGGTGGAAACATGTTTCAAGCAAACCAAGCTGCAGCTCAGTTTACTAAATTATTCGACTTAACTGGAGGAAATGCAGGTTTATACTTTGGAATTGTAATGGCTGTTTTAGTTGCTGTTGTAATTATTGGAGGAATTAAAAGAATTGCTTCAGTAACAGAAAAAGTAGTGCCTTTTATGGCAGGTATTTATGTGCTAGCTGCTCTAATTATTTTATTCGCAAACTTCTCTTTAATAGACGATGCTTTTATGTTAATCTATGAAGGCGCATTTTCAGGTTTAGGAATTGCAGGTGGTTTAGTTGGTGTAATGATTCAAGGTATTCGTAGAGGAGCATTCTCTAACGAAGCAGGAGTTGGTTCTGCTGCAATTGCACATTCAGCTGTAAGAACAAAATATCCAGCAAGTGAAGGAATTGTTGCGCTTTTAGAGCCTTTTATTGATACTGTAATTATTTGTACTATGACAGCTTTGGTAATTATTATTACTAATTTCGATGGTCAGTTTATGCAATATGGAGTAGAAATTAAAGAAGGTGTAGAGTTAACAGCAATAGCTTTTGATTCTGTTATTCCTCATTTTTCTGTAGTATTGACAATTGCAGTAATTTTATTTGCATTTTCAACAATGATTTCTTGGTCTTATTATGGTATGCAAGGATGGAAATTTTTATTCGGAAAAGGTAAAATAACAGATTTAGTATACAAAATTTTATTTTTAATGTTTGTAGTTATTGGAGCATCAATTAGTTTAGGTGCTGTAATTGATTTCTCTGATGCAATGATTTTTGCAATGGTAGTTCCAAATATAATTGGTGTTGTTATGTTATCGCCAGTAATTAAGAGAGAGTTAACAAAATATACAAACGCAATTAATAAAAAAGAAGAAGCAATCGAAGAAGGAGCAATTGATGTAAACGATCACATGTAAAATTATAAAATGAATATATTTAAATCCCATTTCTGGTATAATAAAAGCCAAAGAAATGGGATTTTTATTTTGGTTTTAATTGTAAGTATACTTCAAGTTTTTATTTTTATTGATATTTTTTCTTCGGATAAAATAATTGATACAAATAACCCTGAATTAGTCGCTTTTCAAAAACAGATAGATAGCCTAAAAACTATAGAAGTTGAAAATAGAAAACCTAAAATTTATCCTTTTAATCCTAATTATATTGCCGATTATAAAGGAGAACAATTAGGTATGTCTTTAGATGAAATTGATAGACTGCTAGCATTTAGGAAAACAAATAAGTTCGTCAATTCAAAAAAAGAATTTCAAAATATTACAAAAGTTTCTGATTCATTACTTAACAAAATTTCTCCATATTTTAAATTTCCAGATTGGGTTGTAAAACAAAACCAAGCTTCTAATTCTTCTTTGCAAGATGCGAAGCAATCTGTTAGTAAAAATATTTACCAAAAGAAAGAAATAATATTATCTACTACAGACATTAATAAAGCAACTGCAAAAGACTTGCAATCTATTAGTGGAATTGGTTCAGCATTTTCAAATCGAATTATTAAGTATCGTTCTAAATTACAAGGTTTTTCTTTTGATGATCAATTGTATGAAGTTTGGGGTTTAGAAAAAGAACTCGCAGATAAAGTGTTATCTATCTTTAAAATTAAAAACAAACCAATTATTGAAAAAGTAAATATAAACACAATAGAATTCAAGCAATTACTCAAAAATCCTTATGTAGATTATGAGTTATGTAAGAAAATTTTTAATTATAGAGATGAGGTTGCAGAACTCCAAAATGTATCACAATTAAAAAATATCGAAGATTTTCCTATGGAATTGTATGATAGAATAGTCTTATATTTGGAGGCTAAATAAATAATCAAAATTCACTCTAAATGGATAGTATGTATTTTACGGAAGAACATGAAGCATTTCGTGCAAGTTTCAAAGATTTTTTACAAAAAGAAGTAGTTCCTCATATTGAAAAGTGGGAAAAAACTGGAACTATCGAACGTTTCATCTGGAAAAAATTCGGAGAAATGGGCTACTTTGGCTTATCAACACCAGAAGAATTTGGAGGAATGGATTTAGATTTATTCTACACTGTTATTTTTTTAGAAGAAATGCAAAAAATAAATTCGGGTGGATTTGCAGCTGCAATGTGGGCGCATGAATATTTAGCAATGACGCATTTAAATAAAGAAGGGAATCAGCAACAAAAAGAAAAATATTTAGTGCCAAGTGTAGAAGGAGATATGATTGGTTGCATGTGTATTACAGAACCTTTTGGTGGAAGTGATGTTGCAGGAATGCGTTCTACAGCTATAAAACAAGGAGATAAGTACATTTTAAATGGCTCAAAAACATTTATCACAAATGGTGTGTATTCAGTTTATTTAATAGTTGCTGCAAAAACAGATCCATCAGATAAATATAAAGGAATTAGCATTTTTGTAGTAGATAGAAGTGCAAAAGGAATCACAGCAACCAAATTAGATAAACTAGGTTGGAAAGCAAGTGATACTGGAGAAATCGCTTTTGATAATGTAGAAATTCCAGCAGAAAATTTATTAGGCGAAGAAGGAAAAGGATTTCCTTATATCATGCAACATTTTGCATTGGAGCGTTTAATAATGGGAGTTAATGCGCATGCAAGAGCTGAGTTTGCAGTTGATTACGCAGTTAAATACATGAAAGAGAGAATTGCTTTTGGTAAATCTTTAGACAAGTTTCAAGCATTAAGACACAAAATTGCAGAAATGGCAAGTAAAGTGGATATGTGTAGAGAATATAATTACTCAATTACTAAAAGATTAGATCAAGGTAGTTACGTAGTAAAAGAGGCAAGTATGTCTAAGTTATTGTCCACAAAAATCGCAGACGAAGTAATTTATGATGCACTTCAATTATTGGGTGGTTATGGTTATATGGAAGAATATCCTATGGCACGTTTATTGAGAGACAGTAGATTAGGGCCAATTGGTGGAGGAACCTCTGAAATCTTAAAAGAAATTATCGCAAAAATGATTATTGACGGAAAAGAGTATAAGCCAGCAACATAGTACTCGACATTTAAATTTTTGAGTTTTTGATAAATTTCAAATAAACCAATTTAAACGTTCTAACGCTATCTATTAGTTTAAAAAATCAATAATTTAAATATTTTCATTTCTGAAACATAGTTTATTGTTTTTTTTGTATAATTAACAAATAATATTTTAATTAATCTCTAAAGAAAAATTTAACATGAAATTAAAACTACTATATATAATAATTTTATTGCAATTCTCATTCTCATATTCTCAAGAAAAATGTGGGTTTACAAAGCATCAAGAAGATTTTTATGAGTTAAATCCGAAAGCTAAATTAGCGCATGATGAGGTTGAGTTAAATTTACTTAAAACAGGTATTCAAGAGTTTTTAAGTAAAAAAAATGCTGATTCTAATACAATTTATGAAATACCTGTTGTTGTTCATTTAATGAATGATGGAACAACACCATTAAGAACTGACGAAGAAATTATTACTTGGATAGAGAATTGTAATAAGTTTTATGATACTACTTTTGGAGGTGACTGGCTAACAGAATCTAATGGAGGTACAGTTATTCCTTTTAGATTAGTTTTGGCAAAAAGAAGCCCAGACTGCACACCAACAAACGGAATTAACCAAGTAGATGTTACAAGTTCTTTTCCTCAATATTCAGAAAAAGGATTAAATTCAGATAATACAGATGGAGTTAGTGAAGGGCAGTTAAAAACACTTTCACGTTGGGATCCTCAATTGTATTACAACATATATATCGTGAATACTTTCGATTCTTTTCCAATTACGGATGCTTTTGGATTGCAAGGCTATGCTTATTTTCCGACAACTCCAGATAGTTTTTATGGTACTTTTATGAAAGCAT
>Ga0115565_10003856_pt1 | contig 10476 bp, 4 predicted proteins | sample COGITO_mtgs_1105_FD_87199 | JGI IMG/M metagenome (GOLD analysis project Ga0115565, IMG submission 87199) | Pelagic marine microbial communities from North Sea - COGITO_mtgs_110530 | ecosystem: Environmental > Aquatic > Marine > Epipelagic | place: Germany:Helgoland, sampling site Kabeltonne... | reverse complement strand
TTTAATCTTTTAAATCCATTAATATTTCTATTTTTCCAATCATTGACTTGAGCGTAATAAAAGTTATCTGTATCAATGTTTTCATCATAAAAGAAAAGAGGAACACCTGATTCAAAACAAGAAAGGTATTGTTTGTTTTTTTGCAGCTGAGTAGCATAAATAAAAGCATAAGCTATTCTATCAAAATCATTTTCAGAACATCCACAAAAAGATGATCCTAAAAAATTAATTACATCCTCGTCAAAATTAGGATTAAACGTAGCAGGGACGTAAATGGTATCTTCGTTATAAACATCACCAATCGCATTTATTATAGAGTCATAAGCTTGTAACGTACCATTTCCGTTATAACCTTGTCCTAAACTATTAAAATCAAAGTCTGAAAAATAATTTTGTAAACGAAAAACTTTAAATAAAATTGATGTCCCTGAAGGGGAAACACAGGGTACTCCAGCAATAGCGTCAGAATTATTTGAATTAGATAAAGTATCAATATATTTATCGTTTTGACTACAGCCAGACCCTTTTACGAAATAGCCAGCAAAATTTTGACTATTACACGATGCGCAAAAAGAGTATTCAACACCACTTATAGTAAAACCTCTAATAGTTCCAAATGGTTCTATTTTAAAATCATCTTCACAGTTAGCTAGATTCAAGTCATCACCTGTACTAAAAGTTACAGATGAAGTATTTGATGGAAGTGTTAATGGCTTTCCTGACATTGATATAAATGTCCAAGTATTATCACTATTCTGTAGAGGAACTAATAGCTCCATATTAGATACAGTGGTTTGCTCCCCATCCTCATCATCCTGAAACAGATAGAAATTAAACCCAGGATTATGCATCTGTGCCCAATCGGTGTGTACAAGGCGAGTACCATCTCCGTAGTCCATCACCCAGTCTGTTGCTCCTTGTGTAGTATCAAACTGTGTAAATGGGTGCTCTAAACCAAAAATCCCATGACCTAGTTCGTGCGCCATTAATTTTACACGGTTACTGATCCCTTCTTCTGTAGTTATGTTATCTGGATTATTGAATATAAATCCGTACTGCCTACGCAAAGGCATAAAACCGTCTATAGGGCGACTAGGTTGTACATCATTACCAAAAACAAATAAGTAATACGTATTTATATCGTAGCCATTCGTACCTTTAAAATTATTTATGATTGCGCTTTGCTCAGCGGTATACGTACTTAATGCACCACTTTCTCCTACTAATAGATCACCACCACCGTAGATAGCGGGATCTAACGTATAATCAACAACAGAAGCATAGGTGAACTTTATAGCCGCTTTGCCATAGATATCTGTAAGTCCTTGCTCGTAATTAGAAGGTAGTGTTGCATTGTTTACGCGAACTACCGTAATATTTGCCTCACGTTCTGATAAATGCCAAAGTCTAAACGTTCCTGCAACGGTTTCTTGAGGGTTAGCTTGTGTAGAATCTGCTTTAAGAACGGCATAAACTAATTCATTCTCAAAACCAAATAATCCTTTTGTCGAAAGATCAAGTGTATTACTCTGCCCTACCCGTGTATGTTCAATTAAGCGACCTGTTTCTGTTTTAAAGAGTAAGCGATCATAAAGACTATCATTGGCTGTTGTTACCGTAGCTTTCATCGTCTCGGCAATATCCTTTTTTAATGCTTTGTGTATAATATCGTAAGGTGTTCCGTCTACATCTTGTATGCGATCATAAACACTACTTAATTTATCATATTGACCATTTGGTACTTTATCATATCCAAAAGCATACGAAGCATCATCATCAAAAGTTACCTTAATACCAGGAGCAGAAAGCTGTATAATATCACCGTTTAGATCAAAACCAGGTATGTTTTGAGTATCTAATGGACCACCTTCAGCTTCAACACCACCATAAGTAACGTTTCCATCCTCGTCTACGATAAAGATATCATTTGGTCCTCCAGGATTATTGTCAACAATCATTACATCATCACCACCTGGATAGGTAATACTCACATTAGTATCTGGATCTGTAATGGTAATGGTACCATCGTCATTAACGATGATATATGTTTCATAATCATCTGATGGGATATCAAATTCTAGTGTAATATTATCTAAATCATTATCGCCCTCAAAAACTTCAAAAAGATCATCGATAAACTGCACATTACCCCAGTCTGCATCATACGTAGTTTCTACAGTTCCTGATAGTAATTCCATATCAGTGTTAATCTGTATGCCTGTAAAAGCAACAGATATTTTTGTATCGCCTAGCCACGGTACGACTACATAACCACCTCCACTAAAAGGAGCCACATTACTATCTACTTGTAAAACAGTGACAGGAAAGTCCCCAGCAGTAAATACATCATTGATGTATAACTCTGGCAACACATTCTGATTATCCAACACAATAGGATCTGGCTCAATCGCACAGCCCTGATAAGCAGATGATGCGTCATCTAAAGTCGTAAACTCATAAAGTAAGGTCTCTCCATAACTACCAAACATACAGTTACCCTGTACCTTATATTCATAAGTTGTCTCAGCTTTTAAATCATCTGCTGTGGCGTACTCACGTGGTGTGGTTACATCATACCAATCTGATCCTGCATTTTTCTCACGATACTTTAAAGAATAATCTAAATGGTCGAACGTTCCTTGCCAAGCGACTTTTACACTACGATTACTTAACTCTTCTACGGTAGGAAATAAAGGTGCTGTACACGTCGTCTGGTAATCAAAGTGATAAATCTCACTATATCCATCATTAGTAAAAAGACCTATTTCTTCTGCACCAACAGTGGCAAAAGCACGTATGCGCCATCCGTATCGTCTTCCAGGAACTAAGGATGGTTGTAAGCCATTATAAATAAATGTCGTTTGCGTTGTAGTGGTCTGAAATATAGGCGGTGATGATAAAAATGCAGCCTGTGGGTCTATATTGAGATCCCATATTTCTGAAAGTGTAAGCTCATACTGGACGTTAGACACGTTAAGATGTCTCGGTGTCCATTGAAAGACTATGTTTTCTGGTATAGATTCTTGTATGCCCGAGGCATTAAGAGGAAGGTTTAATAGAGGAGGGTCATTTCTAAAAAGAATAAATGTCGCACATCGTTTAGAGGATACTGCATTTCCTGTGAACTGGTCAAACACCTCAAAACAGATACGATACGACCCCTCTGGTAAAGCTGCTCCATAAGCGCTAGGTGAGATTCCTTGTAAATTTTGAAACTCAAAATAAGGAGCCAGCTCTGCTGTTCCTAATAGTGTTGTAACACCACCTTCTAAAAATAAAGGAGTCGCACCCACAACAAGATCTCTACTCTCTGCATTAATTCCTTGTCCTTCTATATATAATTTAAGACGCACCTCTCGGTTTAACTCGGTAAGGTCATTAAGGTTTAGCTGTACGCGTACCCTATCATTTATAGCATTTGGGTTTGCGTAGTCAGATAAAACAACAGGACTAGGTGGTATAACCTGCGGGATTACCTGTACAGGGAATTGCTGTGCGTACATAGCCTGTACAGCAAAAAGCAAAAGAAATATATGTTGTAAAAATCGCTTCATTCCTATTGGGGTTAGTTCTTGATTCGAGATAAATATTTTATGGTGTACTCCTCTTGATCTGCAAATTCTTGGGCTAGATTTTGATAATACAGAATCAGGTCACCAATTAAAAGCTGGCTAAGAGATGTCGTGTTTTTCTTTATGGTTTCAAAAGCATCATACGCCTTAGCAATTTGTTCCTTTTTAAAACGCTGTAATTGATCATCACGTTTTAAGTCACGACCATTGTCCACGCGCTCTATACGATCTAACATATATCTATGATTCACTAGTTTGCGGCGTTTAATCTCAAAAGCATCGTATAGTATTTTATAAGATGCATAATCTTCAGAGGTGTTTTCTTCTATCTCAGCAATAGGCTTTCCTTCATACGGATGCGCTAAGACTTTTGCTGCAGCAACAGCAAACTCTTTTTCTATACTATCATCTATGGCGGTAGCATCTTCGGTGAGATCAGTCACTGCGATGAGGATAGATTCTTCATACGCTTTCGCGAAAGCGTTATACGCCTCAACAGCTCTTAGATAATCAATAGCGGCTTCCTTAAAGTCTTTCTCGGCTCCCGACTTCAGACTTAACATGTTGAGTTGTGCCGTTTGTATCTGAGTGCGTACTGCAGGAGGTGCAATAGCGTATGCCGCCTCATCCAATTGCGCACTTATCTGGCTGTCAATGTCGGTTGCGGTACCTTCAAAAATCTGACCTTTAGACCTAAACTGCACAGTGGTCAATCCGCCATTACCTGTTTCGGGTATTTTATCCCGGTCTTTTTGCTTTGACTTTTGCCCCGTACTAAACGTATAATTATAGCCTAGAGTTGCTGTAAAATCTGTACTCTTTGTTTCTGCAGTAGCATTAGGATTATTTCTAAAAAGCGTTAAAAGACTCAAGTTTAACTGATGTTTTTCAAAAAGCTGATACCCAGCATTTGCCCTAAAGTTGAGCACGGTATTTTGCAATTCGCCGTCAGCTTTGCTCTCATTATATGACGCAGCAAACGAACTACGTAATTGCTTATCAAAAAAGAGTTTTGATATCGCCAGTGTGGGCCCTACAACCGTATTATCAGTTTCTAGTGTTTTATTAAAGGATGCATTTATACCTGCCGTTATATTGAGGTCTAACGGTATGAGATTAATGGAGTAATTTCCTGCAGTATTAAAAAAGGTGGTCGCTCCGACAGTCGTTTGATTTCCTGTAATAAACTGCTCTTGTAAATCCTGCGTATCCTGCATAGATAGATTTACACTGGCATTCTGACTGCGTTTTTCTGACTTTGAAATTGCATAGGTCGCATTAAGGGTAGCATTACGAGAAACCTGTCTAAAATTTAAGGTATCAATATTATCAAATGGAGTAACCGCATTTATAAAATCAAATTGGTCTCTGATATTAGTCACACTCTGAAAGTTAGAGAAAGACCCATTAAGATTTAACTTTTCAGAAGCTCTTACGCTTACGTTTACTGCGGCTACAACGCGTTGCAATTCTGAAGCCTTTGTATCGTCTAGATTATCTTTCTGCAATCCTGCATTTACAGCAATATTTACCGCATTATTAAAAATAGATTGTGATGCGTTTACGGCTATATTTTCGAGGTCATTATTAAAAAAGTAAGCACCTAGTGTTCTATAACCAGGATCTATACGTTCATACGTAACGCCTAAATTTCCGTTACCTACACCTACAGATAGTTGTGCATTATAGGCGTTATAATATTGAGTCGTTGCATTCCCTTGGTATAGAAGACCTACAGGTCCAGCATTTTCAGGATCACCTGAAATGCGCGTATCTGCCGTAATACCGGATGATGCATATTCTACATTTAATATTGCCTTCCCAAAAAGTTTTACCTTACCATCTACACTTACCACTAAATTTTCTTGAGGGCTAATAGCCGCTTCTACAGGAACGGGTATTTCTAAAGATTCTTCATCATCTTTAGCCGCAAAAAAAGTGACACCTAAAGTAAATGCATTAAAATCATACGAAGTTTTTAAACCGTACCCTATACGCTTATAAGCAGGAATGGCCTGAGGATCTTCTGCATCATATTCATTTTCTTTAATAAGACGACCGTACATGGCACTTAACTTCAGCTCTGGTGTCGGTGTTGCATCTATTCCTAGACCAGAGAACTGATGACCACTGAGTGTGTAAGGAGAAAATGTCATCGCTACATCTCCTATGTGAGCGGTTATCCATTTATAAGAAGGATTTAAACTCAAACGATTAAAACGGAAAGGCTGGCTGTAATTAAACTCTTGATTAGAGTATGCAAACGAGATCGGTATATTGTAAATACCACTTACATTTAAATTCAAATTACCATTTAATACATAGGTAAATGGATCTCTTTGTCCTGATCCTTCATAAAAGACAGAATTTGCAGACACACCTCCACCTAAGGTAAAAAGCTTTGCTTTTCCTATTTGGGTAAGATCTTGAGCACTTGCTATAAAAGTGCTTAGCAATAAAACGAGGGAAAGTAATTTTTTCAAACGATAGGGGGAAACTTTTAATTTAGCGGACGAAAATATTGTTAATTATTGTTAAAAACAAGGCATTTCTGGTATTTCATCCATACTTAACATCTTTTAATCTACATCTATGTATTTGGTCGTAAAGTTTAGATTTTCAATAATTTAAATAAGTATATATCATAATTTTTCTAATCAATTATATAATTTCTATACGCTTCATATTGGCGTACATACAAGTGTTTACTACTTCTGTGTTACTTGGTTCTTCAAAATGTTACCCATGATTTCAATATTTATTTTAGCCCTTATGAAATGTTGTAGATAATTACCATATCAATATTCTGAAAGTACATCCAGAATAGTCTGGCTGTTGGTCCGTATCAGAAATTAACTACGGCCTCTTTAGTATCTTAAAAAACACAAATCCGAAGAAAAGCCCTGTCAATAAATCATTGACTCCGTAAATGCTGTAAAAAATTCCCGCAAGTACATCCTGATCATAAATTTCCAAAATGGAGTGATCATTCATCCATCGCAAGTAGACCGTTACATAAAGCGCCTTTTCTAGAAAAAACACCCCCACAAGCCAAGGTACTGATGCATATGTTTTATGCACTGCTATATAGGCCAGTCCCCATAAAATAATAGAAAGTAATCCAAAATATCCCATTACGTCTGGCTGCGTATTCATCAGCACTTCATTTGTAAATACTTTAGAAAAAATTAGTACCCCTAAAATATTAAAGAGACCGGCAATTAAAAATAGTGTGGAGATTGTTTTAGGCTTCATAAAGTAGATTTTACAATTATCGTTCAGTATATAATATGAACAAGGTAATCTATTACCAAGTCTTCATGGCTAAATAGTCTCCTGAAGCGCTTTAGATTACAATAAATTCCTAGCTTTGTACCGTTAAATCGTCCTACCTATGTTCGCAGCTGTAACCTTATTTCTCATATTAACTATCTCGGCACTTATTACTAAAATTGCTACAATCGCATTAGTACATACTGGGCTATCGCTGGAAAGTGCAAAATTTCAAGCCCGATCTGCATATACAGGAACAGGAATGAGTACTTCAGAGACAGAGAAAATTATGAATCATCCTGTGCGCCGAAAAGTAATATATAATCTAATGCTCATAGGAAATGCGGGTATTGTTACCGCAATGTCATCACTTATCTTAACTTTTGTATTACCAGAATCTGTTGCTTCACGATTATACGGGCTATTGATTATTGTCGTAGGGGTTCTACTCCTCTATTTTGCAGTACGTAGTAAGTGGGTAGATCGCGGCTTGTCCCGTGTTATTGATAGGATGCTTAAAAAGTATACGGATCTAGACATCTTTGATTACGCTGCAGTGTTACATCTCAAAGATGACTTTAAAGTTATAGAAGCAAACGTAGATAGCGATGGGTGGATGTGCCATCGTACCTTACAAGAACTTAATCTAAGAGAAGAAGGTATCACTATTCTAGGCGTCCATAGAAAAGGAGCTGGGTATTTTGGGTCACCGTCAGGAACTTTTAAAATGCTGCCAGACGACGTGGTTACGATTTATGGTAAGTCTGACGGAATACAGAGTCTTTATAACCGCAAGAAGGACTATTATGCGCAACTAGAGCACGATCGCTTTGTAGAGAAAGAAGAAGAACGCGTAGAAACGGATAATGAGAAATTAAAATCAAAGTCGGACGCTTAGTCTTTAGTTCTACATACGCTTTCGCGAAAGCGTAATCAAAACCCTCAAAAAATCTCAACCCACACCCTAACATAATGTTTGTTAACCTTTTACATATTACTACTACTAAAAGGAAAACCAAACATTATGAGCACACCAATCAACTTCAGAGTAAAGGAATTTCAGCCGTCTAAGCACGCGTTTAAATTTAAAAACAGTTTTAAATTTTCTAATCTTGTTCCAGATCTTGGTCTCGACCTAGACAGTAAAGTAGGTGACAGTGCCTACGGTCTGTGTGGCGGTATCGTTCATTGCGCCCACGAGATGTTCTTACACAAAGAACCCATTCCAAATATGACGCGTGAGCCAGGACTTAGTGATCCTATTTACTATTACATTACAGAAGGATTACTTGATACTTTCGGGAGTCGTCTGAGTAATATGCGCAAGATGATAACCTATCATAAAATGAAAGATGGGAAAGATCGCCTTCCTAAAATAAGCTTGGGGCAACTGGGCTTCTTAAAACTAATGATTAAGCAGAACAGACTTGCGCAAATGATGATCGTTTACCACACTCAGGGAGAAGACAAGGTCTGGAACAACCACCAGGTACTCGCCTACGGTATCGAGGAAAAAAACGGAAAAGGAAAAATTCACGTTTATGACCCCAATAGACTTGATGCCAATGAAATAGACAAGACCACTATAGAATATTCTATTGTGGGTAAGAAGGTGGTAATGAAACAACCTGACATGAATAATGCAACAAACGAGAAACCCGTACACGGTTTCTTCCTAGTTAACCCACCACTACGCGATCCACATCAGAGTATTGCTTATCTCGCATCTTTAGGTGCTTTTGAAATGATACGACGTATGCGCACACAACTGCGCAAAGGACTCTTAGAAATTACGCGTGCTCTTAAAAAATACTTTAAGATGGCAAATGATAAGATGATCGAGCTCCTTATCAGAATGCGATATAAAGTGCAAGACATCGCTGTCATTATGCGCAAATATTATGGAATGGCTGCCGCGGCCTTCTTTACAGCAATGCGCAAAGCAAAAGCTAAAATAGAAGATATTGTTAAAGCGATACGCCGTGTTTACCGCACCGCTATGACAACCGTCTACAAATGGCTCAAAGCAGCGCGTGTAAAAATAGAAGACATTGCAAAAATGCTCAGAACGGCCTATACGCAGACCGTACAGCAGATGGTTAATTTTCTAAAGCGTATGAAAATTAAACTCCTGTCAATGGCAAAAATCCTAAGAGATGTCTTTAGAATCACAGCTTGGCGCGAGTTAGGTAAAATTCTAAAAAACGCGAGGTATGCAATCAAAGAAATTATAAAGTATATGCGCTCTATCGCTAAAGTGGGTGCTGGATATTTAGCAAAATGGCTACGCCACGCCTTCAGATACTCTGCAAGTGCAATCACAAGGTTTTTGCATACTATTTACAGATCTTCCTTAAAAGATATTGTAGAAATACTCTACAGCTGGGTACGTTTTGGAATTACAACCGTAATTAACGCAGTAAAAAATGTTTTCGGTGTAGGTAAAAGACAAGTGTTAGGTATAATCGCAGGCTTTTAATACGCAGCAGCTTATAGTATAACTAAAAAATAGTCGCCTTCCGGGCGGCTATTTATTTTTTGCTCTACTTCTAGATTAACCTTCTAAAAATCGAGGCTCGAACCATAAAAAACCCATCGCTAGCAGAAATAGTACCAAAAACCATAGTCTAGATACAGGTGTATATTGATTGACTATCGTTATGCTTTCTTGAGACTTCCCATTAAGAAGTCGAGTATTTACTTGCTGCTTCTCGTAGGATTTTAGCGATTTCCATTGTGTTGTGTCGGCAGCAAAAAATGAATAATTATAAAGACTATCTCGACGTACGCTTAAGGTATGCCATCCTTTTTGTGTAGGGTATACGACACCATTCCAAACATCTTCTAGTTGCGCACCACCAGCGATAGCTATAGTCGTTTTGTCATTATATAAGACCTCTGGGTTTTTTATACTTGTTCGCAGTGTAAACGAATATGGCTCATCTTCGTAGCCAACAGCTCGTTGAGCTCCCCAAGCGACTGCTGCTGATTCCTTCTTTGCAACGGCACTCAGTATATCTGACCAAAAACTACGATACAAACGATCATCACCATCTAAAATCCATTGATATGTGCTGTTTAGTATAGTTGTTGCAATCTTCCCCTGACCTTGAGAAATCTGAGCAGCAACTGGTATTTCTCCTGCGCGCACAATAGGCTCTAAGCGTAGCCCTTCCTTAAATCGGTAATCAAAGGATGACGTTTCAATGGTAGGATAGTCTTCAAAGGTAAGCTTACCTTTTGCCCTTTTAAAGTTAAAAGGAGTACGCTTTCGCGAAAGCGTATATAAAACCGCATCAGCCTGTATAAAAATACCAAGTCCAGCGTCAATCTGAATATCTAAGGCTATTTTTGATGCACGCGATAGATTGAGGTAGGAGTTCACGTCTATGATTACAATATCAAAATCGCTCAAATTGGCGGTTGTAAATCCATAAATACTCCCGCTCGCTCTGTTGAAATTTTCGAACTTATATTTGTTCTTAGTCAGTTGTGAGCGTGTCAGTACAGCGTGCCCACTTTCCGCCAGAAAGTTCTTTAAGTATTTAGTCTCAAATGTGGGAAAGGTGTTTATGATTAATACCCCAAGCAATTTTTTAGGGCGTACACTAAGCGGTAAAGGCTCTGAATT
>Ga0115565_10003855_pt1 | contig 10477 bp, 8 predicted proteins | sample COGITO_mtgs_1105_FD_87199 | JGI IMG/M metagenome (GOLD analysis project Ga0115565, IMG submission 87199) | Pelagic marine microbial communities from North Sea - COGITO_mtgs_110530 | ecosystem: Environmental > Aquatic > Marine > Epipelagic | place: Germany:Helgoland, sampling site Kabeltonne... | reverse complement strand
TACGCCTCGCTTGACACAGCATGCACGCAACATGTCAGCCATTTGTTTAAGTTGAAAATCACCTTCTGCTTTCATAATAACGACTTCATCTTTGAATTCATAAGAAGCGGTCACACCCCTAAAATCGAAGCGAGTTGCTAGTTCTCGGTTTGCATTGTCCACAGCATGTCTTACGTCAACTTCGTTTAGTTCCGATACAATATCAAATGAAGGCATAGATAATATCCTTAGTAAAAAATTTTAAACATTCAGCGTTTTGCTTAACACTGACTATAAGGTACTTGGTTTTTCTAAATAAAAAAGGGCCAGAAAGAAATTTCTGACCCTTTATTTTAACTCAAGTCGCTAAATTCTTCAGGCTTCTATTTTGTGTTTATGCCGCGTTTTTCCATCGAAGCATAAATTATTTTGGCTTGGATTAAGGTAATCACGTTACTAATTAACCAGTATAAAACCAGCCCTGCAGGGAAGAAGAAAAAGAATACACTCATAGCGACGGGCATAAACTGCATTATCTTTTGCTGCATTGGGTCAGTAATGGTCATTGGCTGTAGTTTTTGCAGTAAGAACATGCTTGCACCTGTTAATACAGGTAATACATAGTACGGGTCTGCTACTGATAAATCATTTATCCAAAATATAAAGTCTGCATGGCGTAGCTCAACACTCTCGAGCAGTACCCAATACAAGGCTAAGAATATAGGCATTTGTAGTAACAATGGGAAACAGCCGCCCATTGGATTTACCTTTTCTTTTTTATACATCTCCATCATGGCTTGTGACATTTTCTGTCTGTCATCACCGTAACGTTCTCTAAGTTGAGTCATTTTTGGACCCAACACACGCATTTTTGCCATAGACTCGTATTGTTTTTTGGTCAGCCAGTACATTGCACCTTTGACGATAATGGTAATCAGAATTATCGCGACACCCCAGTTGCCGACGAGACCATGCAAAAATTTGAGTAAAGAAAATAAGGGTTGTGATAACCACCACAAAATACCGTAATCAACGGTTAAGTCTAAACCTCTAGCAATAGCAGCAAGTTTTGCTTGGTCTTTTGGCCCCACATATAGTTGGCTAGAAACCGAACTGCTGCCATTGGCAGGTATGACAAACGCTTGGCCTGTGTAACCGATAATTGCGAATTCTTGGTCGACAATTCTGCTATATATTTTGTTTGTTTCTTCTTGTGGCGGAACCCATGCACTGACGAAATAATGTTCGATCATGCCAGCCCAACCACCAATAGTGGCTAGGTTGAGTTTGTCATCTTCGAAGTTACCAAACTTAAATTTTTCGTATTTTTCATCCTGCGTTGAATAAGCGCCACCGCGATATATGGGCATAAACATATTACCACCGGCTTGGTCTGCCGTAGTTTGTTTAAGCTGTGCAAACTGACTCATTTGGAGTGCGCTAGATGTCGCATTATCAATTTGGTAGTCAACGTTGATAAGGTGGGTTCCAGGTGTAAATGTAAATGTTTTTACAACGGTGAGACCTGCAGCAGACCGCCATGTTAAGGGTATTGATAATTCACCTGTTTGCATCTGAAAAGCGGTTTGACTCGCATCATACATGGGTCGACCGTTTGAATTTGCATCTGGACCGTCCTTACCAACTAGTCCACTTTGAGCGATGTGCAAAGAGGCATTGTTAGGCTTCAATAGTTTGTATGAGTCATTTGATCCTAACGTTACCGGGTATTTTACTAGGTCTGCTCTGACGACATCGCCACCGACTAAATCGATAGTGATGTCGAGTGTATCAGTGCGCACACTGATAAAGCGTTCAGGATTTGTTTGGACTTGAGCGACTGAAACCGGAACATTACTCTGACTAGGTAAATCGTTAGCAATATTGGAACCGATAGGGGACTCAGTAGTAACTTGTGGAATGCCACTGTCGATGGATGTTACACCTGCAGATGGAACTGCCATTGGGGTGTCATCTTGCACAGATCTGGGTGCTTCGACAGGTTTTGGTGTAACGAACTCGGAATACTCTGTCCATAATAGAAAGCTGACGAGTAATAGTCCGATTAACAAAAGACTTCTTTGGGATTCCATATTTATCTCATTTATTGTGATTGTTGTTGCGCGTGGATACTTTGTCCGCGGCTAGTGTATTAGGTTTTGGCACATAGTCAAAGCCACCAGGATGAATTGGATTGCATTTGACAATTCGTTTGCCGGACAACCAAAGTCCTTTGGTTAACCCATGTATTTCTAATGCTTCTTTTGCATAGCATGAACAACTGGGATGAAAACGACAATTAGTGCCTAACAAAGGCGATATAAAGGTTTGGTATCCTTTTATAACTAGTCGAAAAGGCAGCGTGCTAATGTGTTTAACACTTGGTTTTCGAATTTTGTTTAGATCTACTGTTGTTCTCTGCATCTTTTATTGAGCTTATTCCAGAGTTTTTCAAGTTGTTTGTGAAGTTCTTGGTTGGTAAGACTTCCTATTCCGTGCTTTGCAATCACGATAATATCAATATTTGGTAGGGAGTGCCGCTTTAATCGGAAGCTTTCTCTTATAATGCGTTTAATTCTGTTTCTATCGCTCGCGTTCTTGACGCGCTTTTTTGCAACAGTAATACCCAAGCGAGCATTATCGATAGCGTTGTATCTAGCTAATAGTGTTAGAGATGGAGAGACGGAGGGAATTGCTTGTTCAAATACGAAGGAAAAATTTTTGGGAGTCAACAAACGTGACTCCCTAGGATAGCTGTTATTTTCAACAATCATTGCGTTGATTCGCAATTATGCTGATAACTTAGCTCTTCCTTTAGCTCTGCGATTAGCCAATACTTTACGACCGTTTTTAGTGGCCATACGAGCACGGAAGCCGTGTGAGCGTTTACGCTTTAAGTTACTTGGTTGAAAAGTTCTTTTCATGACCTGATCTCTACTTGTTTCGAATTAACGTTGAAGCTTAAGTTTCAAACGTCTTGAAACCTTGCTTAAATTGGACGCGGAATAATAGAGACCTATTGACTAATTGTCAACTTTATTCGAAAAGTATATACATAGTACAAGATTGGATAGGTAGACGCTTGGGATCGCCAACAGAGTATAAATCTGGGTTTATTGAATTATATAAATGTGAGTTAAATAGCCGTCTTTAAGTATTTGTATAAATGTTATCCACATATAGTGGTTCTTATTCTTAGTTTATGTGGATGAAATGCAACGAATTTTCGTAAAAACGATGGTTTATGGATATACTACGCGGTCTTTTATTATCCTAAAGTATACTAAATCGCATACAATAAGCTTAATATAAAGCATTGATAAATATAAATAAAATGTTTTTCAGCGCGAGGGCTTTCGATAAGTTATGAGAGCATGCTTGGATATGTAAATTGGTGATAAGAGAATAGCAAAATTCTGTGGATATCTTGGCGATGATCAACTAACCTTTAACACCCTGTTTTGTAGTCGGTGTGAAGATAGTTCTGTTCTGACAAAAACAATAAAAAGTGTATCAGGAGAAAGCCAGTTGAGTGTTAGTTGGGAAGATTGTCTAGAGCTGTTAAAACAGGAGGTTCCGTCAGAACAATTTAATATGTGGTTAAAACCATTATCTTATTTGTTTGATGAAGGGGTAATTACGCTTTATGCAGCAAACCATTTTGTATTGGACTGGGTTAGAGAGAATTACCACGCTAAAGTTACTGATGCACTAAGACAGTTATACGGTGCGGACGCCCCTAATCTAATGTTGGATTTAGAAAGTAAAAAACCGAAAGTTGAAAATGCGCGTTCACTATCGGCCCCTTTTAAGCCTGAGGTTCCGTCTAATGGCAGAGAGACTATAGCAGCGTCCAACAATCCATTTTTAAATCCTGATCTCAAACGTCATTCAGAGCTAAAACCGCCTTCAACAATAGAACGCAGCACATACACACCCAACGGTTCTGCTGTAAACGAACACAAGTCAAACGTAAATCCAGCATATACTTTCGAAAATTTTGTAGAGGGTAAATCAAATCAGTTGGCCCGTGCTGCTGCAATTCAGGTGGCTAACAATCCTGGCAAGTCATATAACCCGTTATTTTTGTATGGCGGCACAGGATTGGGAAAAACACACCTGACGCAAGCGGTTGGAAACGGTATTTTACAAACCAACCCAAACGCCAAAATTGTATATATGCACTCTGAACGATTTGTGCAGGATATGGTAAAGGCCCTTCAAAATAATGCGATTGAGGAATTCAAGCGATTTTACCGTTCTGTGGACGCCTTGCTAATTGATGATATTCAATTTTTTGCAAATAAAGATTGGTCTCAGGAAGAGTTCTTTCACACGTTTAACTCGCTGTTGGAGGGAAATCAGCAAATAATTTTGACGTCTGACCGGTATCCAAAAGAAATTGATGGGGTTGAAGATCGTTTAAAATCTAGATTTGGTTGGGGCTTAACTGTCATCATCGAGCCGCCTGAGCTAGAGACTAGAGTTGCTATTTTGATGCGAAAGGCTTCTCAGAACAACATTCAACTGCCAAATGAAGTGGCTTTTTTTATGGCAAAGCGTCTCCGATCTAACGTTCGTGAATTAGAAGGCGCGCTTAACAGAGTTATCGCAAACGCTAATTTTACGGGCAAACCAATTACAATTGAATTTGTGCGCGAAGCATTGAGAGATTTACTTGCCTTACAGGACAAGTTAGTTACTATCGAAAATATACAGAAAACGGTCGCTGATTATTATAAGATAAAGGTATCAGATATACTGTCTAAGCGAAGGAGTCGCAGCGTTGCTCGTCCTAGGCAAATGGCGATGGCGTTAGCCAAAGAACTGACCAAGCATTCACTGCCCGAAATTGGCAATGCATTTGGTGGTAAAGATCATACGACAGTGCTGCATGCGGTCAGAAAAATTGATGAACTTCGCGCCGAAAATCATGATATAAAAGAAGACTACAAGAACTTGATACGAACACTTTCTTCATAACCATAAAAACGAGAGTAGATAGATGAAATTTACTATTAGCCGGGAAAGCTTACTGCAACCACTTCAATTAGTGTCCGGTGCGATTGAGCGTCGTCATACGCTGCCTATATTATCAAATGTTTTAATTAGAGTCAGTGAGGGCGAGCTATGGTTAACGGGGACTGATCTAGAGGTCGAGTTGATATCCAGCGTTCAATTATCGGGTTCATTCGAAGAAGGCCGCACGACAGTGCCTGCCAAAAAGATGATGGATATTGTCAGAAGTTTGCCAGAAGAAAGCATCGTTATTGTCGAGGTAACTGATAATCGTGCAGTGCTCAAGGCTGGTAGAGGGAAGTATACTTTATCTACTTTGTCTGCAAACGATTACCCAAACTTAGAAGATTGGGAAGGTGAAGTTGAATTTGAAATACAACAGAAACAGCTAAAGTCCTTGATAGAAAAAACGCATTTTTCGATGGCACAGCAAGACGTTAGATATTACCTAAATGGAATGAGTCTCGAAACAGAAGAGCATCTGATTAGGACAGTAGCGACTGATGGGCATAGGTTAGCGCTTGCCACACTTGAATATGATGTTACTCATTTGCCTGCTCGCCAAGTGATTATTCCGCGTAAGGGCGTACTCGAGATTATCCGACTAATTGACGATAACGAAAGCCTTATAAAGGTGCAAATTGGTAGTAACCATATTCGTGTGTTTTCAAAGTCCTTTATTTTTACGAGTAAATTAGTTGACGGTCGTTTTCCCGATTATCGTAGAGTCTTGCCAAAAGAGTCTGACAAAGCTGTTTGGTCTCAACGCGATAGTTTAAAGGGGGCTTTGTCACGCGCTCTCATATTGACTAACGAAAAATTCAAAGGCGTTCGTTTAAATTTGCAAAGCGGTATGTTGAAAGTAACCGCTAATAACCCTGAGCAAGAAGAAGCGGAGGAGAACTTGGATGTTGATTACCAAGGTGAAGATCTTGAAATTGGATTTAACGTCGCTTACTTGATTGATGTATTTAATGTTCTGCAATCTGATAACGTTATTGTCAACTTATCTGACGCGAACGCGAGTGCCTTGATTCACGCAGAGGGTGACGAAACAGCGCTTTATGTCGTCATGCCAATGAGACTCTAAGGTAAATTTAAAACTAAGTGCATCTACAATCTTTGAGACTGATTCAGTTCCGAAATTTTGAATCAGTCTCTATCTCTCCCAGCCCATCTCTTAATATCATTTACGGCCAAAACGGTGCTGGAAAGTCTAGCATCTTAGAAGCAATTCACTTGTTGGGATACGGTCGGTCATTTAGAACTAGTAAAGCAAATTCTGTGATTCAGTTTGAAGCTGATGAGTCGGTGATATTTACTGAAGTAAAAGATGGACTAACAAGTACGATCAAAAAGATTGGTTGTTCTCGTCACAGAAAGAACGGATATACTTTTAAGATTAATGATGATGCCAGTACCAAGTTGTCTGATTTGGTACGGCATGTTCCCGTTCAAATATTCACACCACAAAGCAGTGATCTAATATTAGGTGCACCAGTCAATAGACGTAAATTTATAGATTGGGCATTGTTTCACGTGGAACATTCTTTTTCAGGAATAGCACAAAAGTTTTCGAGAATCACGGTTCAGCGAAACGCTGCCTTGAGAAACGTTAAATTGAACAAATCCCGAAAAGAAGATGTTGAAGCGTTGCGATACTGGGACGATTCGTTCGCAACGGAAGGGTACAGGCTACATCTTCTGAGAAAGTCTTATTGTGACGTGCTTAATGCTAAAATACAGACCATTTGTAAGGAATTTATGCCTGAGTTTACAATAGACTTAGGGTATAATGCAGGGTGGGATATCGAAAAAAGCCTTGCGGAAGAGCTAGTAAGAAAGTTCGATAGGGATGTACTGATGGGACATTCAACTATTGGACCACAGAAAGCCGATATAAAAATAAAAACAAACGGGTTAGTAGCGGCAGAGGTATTGTCCAGGGGACAACTAAGAATATTAGTATCCGTCCTTCAACTTTCTCAAATGATGTTATTTTCTGAATCAAAGAAGCAGTCTCTTATTTATCTGATCGATGATATTGCTGCTGAATTAGATTTAACCGCTAGAAAGAAATTTTTATCTCTTCTACTGTCTACCAATACCCAAGTATTCGTAACAGCAATTGAGAAAAGCCAGTTCGATTTCATGAATGACTATAACGATAAAAAAGTGTTTCACGTGGAACATAACCAAGTGAACGAGGAGTGATAAATGTCAGAATCAAACTACGATTCTTCGAGTATCAAAGTTCTTAAAGGATTAGATGCTGTTAGAAAACGCCCAGGAATGTATATTGGTGATACCGATGATGGCACTGGTCTGCATCATATGGTTTTCGAAGTGCTCGATAATTCTATTGATGAAGCGTTAGCAGGTCATTGTACGGACATAATCATAAAGATACACTCCGATGGTTCTGTCAGCGTCAAAGATGATGGCCGTGGTGTTCCAACTGATATCCATGAAGAAGAGGGTGTATCTGCTGCCGAAGTCATTATGACTGTCCTGCATGCTGGTGGTAAATTTGATAGTAATTCTTATAAAGTGTCAGGTGGTCTGCACGGCGTTGGCGTCTCGGTTGTAAATGCATTATCAAAAAAGCTAACGATGAAGATCCATCGAAATGGTCAGATTCATGAGCAAGAGTATGACATGGGCGTTCCAGTTGCTCCTCTTACCCAAACAGGCACAACAGACAAAACCGGAACTACGATACGGTTTTGGCCCAGCACTGAGACATTTACAGACGTATTGTTTCATTATGACTTGTTGGCGAAAAGGATCCGTGAACTATCATTCCTTAACTCAGGCGTTTCAATTCGTCTTGAGGACGAAAGGGATGGTCGTAAAGATCACTTCCATTACGAAGGCGGGATAAGAGCATTTGTTGAATATCTAAATACGAATAAGACGCTTGTTCACCAAAAAGCATTCTATTTTGAATTACAGCGTGAAGAAGATGGTATTTCTGTTGAAGTCGCCATGCAATGGAACGACGGTTTTCAAGAAAACATTTTTTGCTTCACAAATAATATTCCTCAACGCGATGGCGGTACCCACTTGGCCGGGTTTAGGGGAGCTTTGACTCGTACCTTAAACACTTATATGGAAAGAGAAGGCTATAACAAAAAGCACAAAACCAGCGCGAGCGGTGATGATGCAAGAGAAGGGCTGACGGCCGTCGTATCGGTGAAAGTGCCCGACCCTAAGTTCTCATCTCAAACTAAAGATAAGCTTGTCTCCTCTGAAGTTAAATCAGCTGTAGAATCTGCAATGGGCGAGAAGTTGTCTGAGTATCTTATTGAGAATCCAACTGAAAGCAGAATCATTATTGGTAAAATAATAGACGCCGCAAGAGCGCGAGAAGCTGCTAGAAAAGCACGTGAGATGACGCGCAGAAAAGGTGCATTAGATTTGGCTGGATTGCCAGGTAAGTTGGCAGATTGCCAAGAGAAAGACCCTTCGCTCTCTGAAATATATATCGTGGAAGGAGACTCTGCGGGTGGCTCTGCCAAGCAAGGAAGAAATAGAAAGAACCAAGCTATCCTGCCGCTGAAAGGTAAAATACTGAATGTAGAAAAAGCTAGATTTGATAAAATGCTATCTTCCCAAGAGGTCGCAACTCTCATAACCGCTTTAGGGTGTGGTATAGGCCGAGACGAATACAATCCTGAGAAGCTTAGATATCACAGCATTATCATCATGACCGATGCTGACGTCGATGGTTCACATATTCGTACCTTACTGTTGACCTTCTTTTATCGTCAAATGCCTGAAATGATTGAACGTGGGCATATTTTTATCGCGCAACCACCGCTTTATAAAATAAAGAAAGGTAAGCAAGAACAGTACCTCAAAGATGATGAGGCATTAAATAGCTACTTAACATCTATCGCGGTAGACAATGCTGCTTTATATGTCACGCCGGATTCTCCCGCTATCAAAGAAGTAGCTTTAGAAAACATGGTTAACTTGTATCAGCAAACAATGACCATGATAAAAAGAATGCATCGTAGAATGCCGACGTCAATTCTAACACAGCTCGTTTATTCAAAAGTTATAACAGATGACTTAATGAAAGATAAGAGCGCTTTAGAAGCAATGGGTGCAGGTTTAATAGAACAGCTTGGTACATCGGAGGATGACGGCCAAAGCTTTACCCATCAGATAGTGCTTGATGACTCTGGTCTAAATGAACTTGTCATCATAATGAAAAAGCATGGTATTGATTACGAATACACGTTCAACCAATCATTCGTTAATTCGCCAGAGTATGCAAAGATTAGGACGTTGAACGAAACAATCAATGATTTGTTAGGCGAGGGTGCCTACATTAAACGCGGCGAAAAAACGCTACGGGTTGATACATTTGAACATGCCTTAGATTGGTTAATGGGCGAAGCAAAGCGCGGTCAATATATACAACGCTATAAAGGTCTTGGCGAAATGAACCCCGAACAACTATGGGAAACGACAATGGACCCCGCTTCTAGACGCATGTTACAGGTAAAAATTGAAGATGCCATCAGCGCCGATCAATTGTTCACTTGCTTAATGGGTGATCAAGTAGAGCCGCGTCGTGAATTCATTGAAACAAATGCATTGAATGTTGAAAACTTAGATGTGTAGCGCATTGATGTGGGATCTCATGGTGGTTGCCAGAAGATCTCACGTTGTTGCCAGATAATCTTATGATTGTTGCTACAAGGTGTTCTTAACGAACACCTTTTTTTCAGTAAAAAACTAGCAGAAAATAACTATTGGGTCTTTACGAATAGATAAAATGACAACGCCATGAACTCCTTAGCAGCACAAGAGCTTCAATTATGTTGTATGACCTCTAACTCTGGGAAGCCAGGTGAGGATACGTCTAATATGAATGTAAACCTTCCAGTTACGCTTGGCATAAACTGCAGATTAAGAGAGTTTTCCTGACACACCAACAACACCGCCTTATCAAGTTCTAATGTGCCTTGGTTCTGCGCTTGCCCACAGTTTAAAAAAGGTGTCCATTTACTATCTGCTACCTTAAAGTCATAGGGTTGACCATCAGCAATTAATTCCACCGTAACGGACAGCTTATCGTTACCAATATTTTGAAACTGAAAAGTGTTGCTTGCTTCCCACCAATTAAATACGCCCCTTAGAAACAGGTCGCCTACATGTTGGTTCAAAGACTGTGTCGTATCAATTCTAGCTATTGGATTTGAACTACAAGCAGCCAACGTCAGCATTGATAGCGCGACAATTGACAGCTTGAGGCTACTTAAAACGTTCATACCTATTTATTTACCTACGCTGAAAGAACTGATAGATCAGCTACTTCTGAGAACAAACTATGTAGTTTGGAAACCAATGCAATCCGATTGTTGCGAACATTAATATCGTCACTCATAATCATCGTATTTTCAAAGAAGTCTTCCAAGGGTAGTTCAAAGGCAGACAGCGCGCTCAATGCTTCAAAATACTCTAG
>Ga0115565_10003848_pt1 | contig 10489 bp, 10 predicted proteins | sample COGITO_mtgs_1105_FD_87199 | JGI IMG/M metagenome (GOLD analysis project Ga0115565, IMG submission 87199) | Pelagic marine microbial communities from North Sea - COGITO_mtgs_110530 | ecosystem: Environmental > Aquatic > Marine > Epipelagic | place: Germany:Helgoland, sampling site Kabeltonne... | reverse complement strand
TGAGACAACTGCGATTATTGTTACACATGATCAAGAAGAGGCATTGTCTATCTGTGACATAGTTAGTGTCCTTGAAAATGGAAATGTAATACAGAGTGCTACACCACAAGAAATTTACTTAAACCCCATTAGCAGGTCTGTCGCAAATTCTGTAGGAGATCCAAATATTTTAAAAGGTTTTTCTGTAGATGGCAGAGTAGAGACTTCTTTAGGAAGTTTTGTTTCAGCATACGAAGGAGCCTTAGATGTTGCTATTCGTCCTGAATGTATTGAAATAAGCTTAAATTCAACAGGACCTTATACCGTTAAAGAATGTATTTTCTATGGGCATGACCAAGTAATTTCATTTCAGAATAATAAAGGAGAAGAATTTAGAGCAAGATCTCTTCCTTCAGTAATTTATGAGCCAGGTGACAAAATTTGTATAGAGATTTCTGAAGTTACTACTTTCCCATCAAAGAACTAATTTAATTTTTGAGACTCTGCCAGCAATAGCCTGAAGAGCTATTTCAGCCTCAGATAAATAGTTTGAGGCTCTTTTAATATCATTTTCAGCAATAAACTCTCTTGAATTAGCTAAAGATTTAGCTGTAGTTGTTAATTCAGTAATTAAATCTTCAATTTCTTTATTAATATTTTCAGTAAATAAATTTCTTAATTTTTTATTTAAATTACCTTTAATAAATTTTTCATATAATTTCATAAATATTTTTATAAAATGAATGATACGATTTAATTCATTTCTAGATTGTATATTATATATCTCAAAATTAATATTAGAATCTAAATATTTTGTCATTATAATTTCAGCTCCAGTTTCAGTAGTTGTTAATGATTTTTTTTTAAACTCATTTTTTTCTTGTTTTTCACCCCATTTTATGTATTCCAGAGTAGCATCTTCAATACTAATACCTGTATTTTGAGAAATAATTTCTATAAATTCTTCATCAGGTATTTCAATATTAGGATCATGAAGTACATTTATAATACTTTGTATTGTATCAATATTTTCATAATTATTAACTCTCTTATATTTTAATATAATAGTATCAAGATCTTTATCCATTTTTTCTTTAACAATTCTAATATGAGTAATAAAATTAGATAAATACATTAATAAATTTTTTTTTTCATATATATTATTACCTTCATCATCAGAAAAATTATCCATTGAATAAATTAATTTAGTATTCATAAAATTAATTTTATCATTATATTCATTTAATCTAGGTATTTTATTTATAGTATAAATTCTATATCTATTTATATTATTAATTAATGTATTTATATCTTTATTTAAATCTTTTAAAATTTCATCACTTATATTTATATCATAATAATTATTAATTATAAAATCATAAGATCCATTCATAAATAAAATAAATGAATAAAATAGATTATGTTTTTTTAGATATGTTTTAAATATTATACAATTTCTAGGTTGAATGGAAGGTGGCATATAAGCAAAATCATAAGGTAATGATACATTATCTGAAAAATCATTTAATAATTTATTACATATATCTTTATCTAAAATACTTTTATCATCAGATAATCTAAGTTTTAATTCTGGTTTAAATAATTTAAAATATGAATTATTATAATCTTCTAATATTAATTTAGTATAAAATCTTTTAGAGTTTAATTCATAATCTGAGAATAATTTGATAATATTTATATTATTTTCTGAATTATTAGATTTAAAATTTAATAATTTACTAGTAAATTTTTTTTCTTTTAATAATTCATTCACATTATCATTTAATATATTTAATAATAATTCATTATTAGATAATAATTTATTGATTTTTTTAATATTATCTTTTCTTAAATCTGAATTAGTTTTATTATTATAATTATCTATATAATCTTTTTTAATATTTGGAAAATATTTATATATAACACTATATAAAAATTGATTATCTCTATCTGGTTTTAATATTAATATATCATTTAATGTAAAATAATAAATAGTATTTTTATCAATATTAAAATTATTTTCAAATAATTCATTCATTAAATTATTTTTATAAACATTAATTTTATTACCTATTTTATCTACAAAGTTTTCATCTAGATAATTAGATAATTCTATTTTATTTTTATTAAATATTTGTTTAATATTTATATTATCGTATGAGAAACCAATAATATTATAATCATTAACATATGCACAAATTTCATCACTAAGAATATTTAATTTTAATGATAATTTATTTAAAATAGTTAAATTTGTATCATCTGGATATAATTCTATATCATTATTATCATTATTTACAATATTAGTAAATCTATATGTTTGTTTTTGTAAAGTTAATGTTTCATATAACATTATATTAATATATATAATATATTATTTAAAAATAAAGATTAAAAAAACTATTTAAATAAAATTATAAAATTACTGAATAGAACTTAATAATGATAAAGCATATGAATCATCTGGATTTTTACACATAATCTTAATAATATATTCATCAGGATATTTAATAGTTTGTGTTAATGTTTTATTTTTATTATTTGACATATATTTAGGTAATGAATAACTATGATAAGTAATTTTCTTTTTAATGACAATAACATTATTATTTTCTGATAAAATATTTAAATCTTCATTTGATATAATACCTCCAACAAATTTAAGAATGTTTCTTGTTTTAATATTATTTAATAATTCTTTTGCTTTATCTAATCTTGGATCATCTATAAATTCTAATGTAGAGAATATTTCATCAGTAAATTTATTAAAAGTTACCCAATCATTATTTTTAACAGATTCAGATATACTAAATATTTCATCTATTTCAGATAATATTTCTTTAATATGATATTCAATTGCTAATACAGTAGGATGATTACAAAGTTGTTTATATAATGAATATCTTGACTGAAAGAATGAATCAATAGAACATTTTGCTTTTTCAGAATATATAATTTCATTATTTTCTATAATTGTATTTTTAAGAATAGTATCTAATTCAAATGAATATTTCATACCTGAATATTTACAATCTCTAAGAATATAATCCATTCTGTCTACATCAGTACCCGTATCCGAAGATACTATTTGATATAAATATTTATGTTCATAAAAGTTAATTATTTCATAATTGGGATTGATTATATTACTAATAAATGAAATATCTGATTCAGAATATCCTAAATTATATTTTTTATTCATATATTTAAATATTTCAATAGATCTTTCTTCATGTTCAGAATGAATACCTTTTTCAGATAACCAATCATCAAATAGATGAGATGAAATAGAATGTCCTAAATCATGAATTAATGCTGCTACAGCAATTAATTTATATTCTTCTTCACTAAAATAATTATTTTTACTATTTAATAATGTCATAAGTTTACATGCAAGATGATAAACACCAATAGAATGTTCAAAACGATGATGTGAAGATCCAATCCATACAGAATATACAGCACCACCTTGTTTTATATTTCTTAAACGTTGATATTCAGGTGTATCAATAATTTGTTTAGCATATTCAGAGATTTCAATTTCACCATGAATAGGACAGAATACAATCATATTTATTTTTAATTTAATAAAAAATTAATTTCAAATTTTTATAATATATATATTAAATGCAAAATAATGAAACTATTGTATATAGAGAAAAACAAGAAGATGGTATTGATAAAGAAATAATGATAGCATTAATATCATTATCAGGAAGTATGTTTACTGCAATATTGACATTATGTGGAGTATTTTTAAATCAAAATTATTCATCCAGTGAAAAAGTAGAAATTAAAAAAAAAGAAAATAAAAAAATAATAATATCTGAGAAAAAAAAAATACAAGATTCATTAAAAATATTATCAGTTGATAAGAAATCTAATGTAGAAATTAAAAATATGTTAGTAAGTGCTGAAGATAAAATAATGATGAAATGTAAAAATGATTTAGATAATAATTCTAAAGAAACTAATATAAAAAATAATATAGAAAAAAATATATATAAATCTAGTGATAATGAACTAGAAGAAAAAGTAGAAGAAATTTCTAAATTAATTCAAGATGAAGTAATAAATATAACAAATGAAGAAAAAAATATAGAATATACAGGACCTTGTGAAATATTAGAAACTAAATTAGAAAGTATACCATTTTTAGGTATAAAAGTTAATCAATCAAAATGTAATGAAAAACGAATAAAATGTCCATATTGTTCTAAATATTTTTGTCCATATCATTTTTGTCCTAATAATCATGGAGCATATGGAGGACATGTATGTGAAAATTATAAAGGTTAATTAAAAATATATGGAGTACTTGTTATATTCATACCACAATATTCTTTTGGATATTTAGAATAATCTACTGGTTGATATAATCCAATTTCTTCAGCTGCTTCTAATAATACTTTCATCCAATCCCAAAACTCAGGTGGATGCTGTAAAGTAATATTACAAACATGTGCTAATTCATGACAAATTGTAAATATTACTAAATTTTTATCATTAAATTCATAATTTTTTTCTTTTGTATGTCTTAAACATAAATATAATTCTTCTCCTTTATTTATCATATATGATTTATAACGATGATAAGGATCTGATTCAGAAATATTATTAACTTTAAAATTATTTAATAATCTTTCAACACCATTTTTTCTATAATCATAATCAGAACTATCTTTATCAGCATTATCTATATATTTATCTTTCAGTTTTTGAGATAATCTCATTATATCTTTTTTATAATTTGCTAATAAATCTGCTGCTGCTTGTGAATTAGGAAATTTTCTAACTAAATATACTTGATCATCTACTGTAGATTTAATTTTAATGACATCAGGATCAAACATATCTTTATTAAAAAATATCATTATTGAAAAAAATATACATAATAATATTAAGAATAATAATAAATCATCCATTATATATATTATATATTATTATAAAATTTGAAATCTATATTAATTATAAAAGTAAATAAAATGGATTTATCGTTTTTAAAAGAAGAGACATCTGATATTAATAAGAAAAATAAACTTATTAAATTAAAATGGGAATATATAAATGATTTAAGACATTTAGAAAAATTAATACTAGAATTTGAAGATAAATTAAGAATAGAATGTAAACATGAATTTAAAACTGAACGTGAAGATGGACCTTATGGAAAATTATGGGATACATGTAAATTATGTGGATATACAAAAAGACATTAATTTAATATATATAAATATATAATGTATAAATATTTTTTTCCAGTTTTAATTAGTAGTATAGGAATATATTATTATTTTAAAAGTTTAAATAATTATAAATTAAAAATAATAGAAGAAAATGAAATAATTGAAAATGAAATAATTGAAAATGAAATAATTGAAAATGAAATAAATAATTTAGATATAAATAATTTAGAAGACAATGATACATTAAATGATATGCAAAGATATCAAATAATATTATATAAAGAACCATTTACAATATTTAATAATTGGGAATTTATAAATTAAATTTGAAAATAACATATAATTTAAAAAAATTAAATATGGATATTGAAGAATTAATTAATAATATAAATAATTATGATGAAATTACTAAATCATTTTATGATAATTATTTAAAAAATAAAAATATTACATTTGATAAATTATTAAAAGATACATTAAAAAATAAATCTTTTAAATTAAATCTAAATAAAATTATTTTAAGAAAATCATTTTTAAATTTAGTACAAAAAGATATATTTAAATTAGATAAAGAGTTTTTAAAGTTATTAATAAAAAAACCGCAGAGAAGTTTATCAGGTGTTCAAATAGTATCAATATTAACTTCACCATATCCTTCATGGATAGATAATGAAGGAAATAAACAAGTTCAAGAATTTTCTTGTGAACATGATTGTTATTTCTGTCCAAATGAAAAAGATGAAAATAATAAAATGGTTATGCCTAGATCATATTTATCTAGAGAACCAGCATGTATGAGAGGATTAAGAAATAATTTTGATCCAATAGAACAAATATATGATAGATTATTTTCATTAGAAAATCAAGGTCATCCATTAGATAAATTAGAAATAATTGTATTAGGTGGGACTGTATTAGAATATCCACGTGAATATTTAGAATATTTTACTAGACAGATATTTTATATTTGTAATATATATCCATTAAAATCAGGTAGAGATATTAAATCATTAGAAGAAGAACAATATATTAATGAAACAAGTAATATTCGAATAATTGGTTTAACACTAGAGACTAGACCAGATGGAATAAATCATGAATCAATATATTTTCTAAGAAGATTAGGTGTAACTAGAATGCAAATAGGTATTCAACATACACATAATCATTTATTAAAAAAAATAAATAGAGGTCATACTGTAGAAGATTCAATAAATGCAATTAGATTATTAAAAGATTCAGGATTAAAAGTAATATCTCATTTAATGCCCGATTTACCTTTTGCTACAATGAAAGATGATATACAAATGATGACAAGAATATTATTAAATCCAGAATTATTATGTGATGAATATAAAATATATCCTTGTGTAGCAACAGATTTCACAGTCATTCAAAAATGGGCAAAGCAAGGTAAATATGTATCCAATGTAGATAAAGATCCAAAATATTTAGAAACAGTAATCGGATATTTTATGAAAAATGTTCAACCGTGGGTTCGTGTGCCTAGAATTATCAGAGATATCCCAAACGATTATATATCACACGGAAATAAACAAGGTAATTTAAGAGAAATAATAGATAAAAATGTAAAATCAAATGATATTAGAACTAGGGAAATTAGAAATGTTAATTTAATAAATAAACCAGTATTGATTATTGATAAATTTATATCATCTGGTAAATTAGAATATTTTATTAGATATGAAACAAAAGATAGAACTAAAATATTAGGATTTTGTAGATTAAGATTAGGAAATATAAATAATCCATTTTTGCCAGAATTAGATAATTGTGCTATTATAAGGGAATTACATGTATATGGTAAAACTACTATTGTAAATGATAAATCAGGTGGTATTCAACATTTAGGATTAGGTAAAAAATTAATTAAAAAAGCAGAATGGATATCTTTAATGAATGGATATAATAATATATGTATTACATCTGGAGTAGGTGTTCGTGAATATTATAAAAATAAATTAGGTTATCATTTAGAAGGATTATATATGAAAAAAAACTTAAGAACATTTTATATATTATATATATTTATATTACAGATATTAATATGCCTGATATATTTGCTAGTATGATAGTGTTAGGAACATTTTATATAATAATATATAAAATTAAAAAAAGTAAAAAGAAGAAAAATAAAAATTTGAAATTTAAAAATATATTAATTTAAATAAAAATGGGTAGATCTTTTAAGTTACAATCTCAAACAAAAAAGATTATTAAAGTAAAAGAAGAAGAAGAAGAAATTAAAATAGTTTATGATCATCGTCCACAAATAAAAACGAATCCTAAACTCATAGAAGAATTTAAAAAGAATATGAGTAATCCTTCTGAATTATGGGAAGGTCCAACTGTATTTAAATAATTAAAATTTGAATTTATATATATTATTTTTTTAAAATTAATCTTAATGAAGATTGTTTCTTGGAATATTAATGGGATACGTTCAAATATTATTTGTGACGGTAAATTTTCAGGCAGATTAAATGAATATCCTAAAAGTAATTTAAAAAATTTAATTGATAAACATAATCCAGATATAATATGTTTTCAAGAGACTAAATGTGGTTTAGATACAGGTGAAAAAATAAATGTAGAAATGTATCCATATAGATATTGGAATGAATCAAAAGGAGAAGGTAAAAGAGGTAAAGGATATTCTGGTACAGCTATATGGTCAAAAATAAAACCTAAAAATGTTTATAATAGTTATAATGATTTTGTAAATAATCATGGCAGATTTCAGTTAATAGAATTTACTAACTTTAGTTTAATAAATATTTATGTACCTAATTCAGGAACTAATTTTGAATACAGAACAAATATATGGGATAAAGGTATTAAAAAATTAATAGATGATTATAAAAGTAAACCATTAATAATTACAGGAGATTTTAATGTAGTAAATAATGAAATAGATATGTGGAATCCAGATACATATAATAAGCATAAATCTCCAGGAATATTTAAAGAAGAAATAGAAATGTTTAATAAATATTTAGAAAACTATACAGATTGTTTTAGATATAAATATCCAGATAAAAAAGAATATACTTGGTGGGATATGAGATCTAAGGGAAGAGAAAAGGGTAATGGATGGCGAATAGATTATTTCTTAATAAATAATAAATATGCTGATATGATAAAAGATAGTATGATAGATAATAGTATATATGGTTCAGATCATTGTCCAATAATATTAGAGATTTAATATTCATCTTTAATGATTTTATTATAAGTTTGTAATCCCATTTTAATATTTTTATCAGATAATAATTTATCTAATATTTTTTGTTTACTTAATAAATTATTATATTTATTATAATATTGTTTTACATATTCAATATCTTTATCAGAAAACTTTTTATTAGATTTTTTTTGTAGTTGTTTATTATCAATAAATTCAAAATCTAATACATCACCTTCAGAAGTTTCTTTCCATCCTTTAATATGTAAATTACCATAAGTAATTTGTGCATGACATTCTTTACATAATGGTATAAGATTATGTTTTACATTTTTATGAAAATGATTAAAATTACCAGTATCATCAGCATCTGCTTGTTCATTGATGTGATGAGTTTCTTGAGCATCATTATCACATATAGGCATAGAACATTCTCCCATACAAATAGAATTATTATAAGTTGATTTTTTTTCTGAAATAATATTATTATTTTCATTATTAATTTCCATTTGAACTTGTCTTGCTGAAGTAATAAACTCTTGACTCATGTTTAATGCTGAACATACATTTAATCCATATACAGCAGGTCCAGGTCCTTCAGTTAATGTTCTATCATAAATAATAGTATCACCTTCATTTGAAATTTTTAAATGATAAGTTTTTAAATTATTAATATTTTTAATAACAGATAGATCATTTAATTGATGTAAATGAGATGTACAGATGAATGATGTTTTTCTATCACATAATATTTTTAATGATGATGCTACAATAGATAAAGCACTAGTAGTTTCAGTACCAATTGCTAATTCATCTGCTAAGACTAATGAGTTTTCATCAGCAGAATATAAGATTTCTCTTAATTCATTCATTTCAACAATAAAACTAGATTGTCCTGAAAATATATTATCAGTATTTAAGATTCTAGTGTAAAGTTTTTTATAAGGAAAATAATTAAATTCTAATGATGATGTATACATACCTGCTTGTGCCATAACAAGATTAAGACCAATAGCTTTCATAAGTGATGATTTACCACATGAATTAGTACCAAATAATAATATACCATCATGTTGATTATCTAATCCAAAACTAATATTATTTTTAATATATTCATGTTTATCATTAATAAGTTCTATAATAGGATGTCTAATTTCTTTAATATCTAAAAATGATTTATTATGATCAATAATTTTAGGTTTATGATATCTATTTTTATGAGAAATATATGCTGCATTAGTATAAAAATCAATTTCAGAAATTAATTTACAAATATTTTTTAATGATTTATTGAATTTTTCATAAATATATTCAATATATTCAGTCCAATATTTATTATTAAGATATGATAATTTTTTATTTAATTGAACAATTTTATGTGAAATAACAGTAATTTCATCTAATTCAATTTTCATTTCATTTTTATTATGTTTTTTAAATTCTACAGAATTAGGATTAATTGTATAAATAATATTATTATCTTCGTCTTTTACAATAATATTTTGATCACCTAAATTATTAAATCGTTCTTTTAATTTTAATCCTCTAACCTTAGTAGTATAAATATACCAATTATCTTTATCTGAATATTCAATTTTAATAGGTAATAAATTATTATTAGATTTTTGATCAATAAATTTAGAAAATCTAGCACAGATTAAATCTAGTTTTTTTACATTATTATTAATTTCTAAATCAACTCCATCTATTTCATTATAAATATCTTTTTTAAATAAACTTCTTTCAACAATATTATTACTATTAATTGAGTTAAAATTATCCCATTCAAAATGATTATTAAGTTCATTATCAAATGTTAAAAAAGTTTTAATATCATCAGAATATTCTAATGTTTTATTATAAATATCAGGATCAGAATTTAATATATTAAGTGTTTTTTTAATAAAATCAAATGAAATATTATCAGATAATAATTCATCAGGATTATAATCATTTAATCCCATTTTTCTAATAGATTTTTCAAAATCAGATATTTTTTGTAATTCATTTCTAACAATATTATAAAAATCATTTCTTAAAAATAATTCAATATATTCATATGATTTATTAATATTATCAGGATTAATAAATGGTTTTAAGATTCTTTCTCTTAATAATC
>Ga0115565_10003843_pt1 | contig 10495 bp, 7 predicted proteins | sample COGITO_mtgs_1105_FD_87199 | JGI IMG/M metagenome (GOLD analysis project Ga0115565, IMG submission 87199) | Pelagic marine microbial communities from North Sea - COGITO_mtgs_110530 | ecosystem: Environmental > Aquatic > Marine > Epipelagic | place: Germany:Helgoland, sampling site Kabeltonne... | reverse complement strand
ATCGTCTAAACAAGCTTCATGATAAAGCCAATTACTTTAAGAGCAGTCTTCTTGGCTGGATCTCATTAAAACGCCAGTATCATGGTCAGCTTAGATTTACTGTCTAGTTTCGATGGAATGATATGGCTGCAGTCTGGGAAAAAAGTAGGTGCTCTCTTTGATCAACACCAAACAACCATAAGTCGAAACCAAAAAAAATGTGCTCAGGTATTCGGGATCAAACTCCAAAAAATAAGCAGCTGTTGGCAACCCCAGGAGGATTCTCTTTTACTGCAATTAGAGCGAAAGGTCCATCAATTAGCGCGCTTACAGGGCAAATCAAACTTGAGGCTTGATGCCAATCGATGGCTTGATAGTTCTCTTTTCGATCCACCACCACCTGGATGGCTTATAGGTTCGGCCAATAATCTCAGCGATCTCCATAGTCTTGAATGCTTACAACAAAGGATTGTGGACCTTTGCCTCTTTCCACTCACTGATCTTCCAGTAGAGACCGAACTTCTGAAAAGAATTGAACTCAATTCCAAGAGAGAGATTGGGGTGGTATTACTGCAAGAACATGCCAATCAAGAACGTATTTTAGCCCTCATCAACACGCTCGAGCAGGCTTAATCAGCCGCGCCAATCAAGAAAGCAGAGCTTATTCCAGAGCCTTAAACAACACCGCTGATTGTGGACCAAGTACATGGCGATGCACCTGGTAGGTGCCAATCAACGCACCATCCGTCTCCCAGCCAACTTGGGCAACGTCGTGAGCCTCCAGGGACAAAGCTTTCCGCCGAGAGCGGTTCACAACAACCACCACCCCAGGTGCGCGTCCCACGAGGCCGTCGGGGGTGGTGGCCTGCCACGACAGACCTTGCTCGCTCACAGCAACAACCTGGTGGCGGATGTTCGTCAACGTCACGATCATTGCGCGCAAATCGTGGGGCCATGGGGCCTCCCACGGCATCGCCTCGCGACAGGCTGGTTCAGGACCGCCCTCCAGGCCCACTTCCGTTCCGTAGTAAAGGCAAGGAGCCCCAGGCTGAAGCATCAACAGCAGCAACGCCAAAGACAGCGCAGCTACATCTCCTTTGAGGCTGTGCAAGGCCCGGGGCACATCGTGACTATCCAAAAGATTGAGTTGGCAGCGGTTCACCTCCGGCGCATACCAGCCCTGCGTCTCAGACCAGATCTGCAGCAAGGCCTCCGTCTCCAGGGGGCGCAACGGGTACATCGGGTTGCGGTAGCTGCGTCGCAAACGCGCGCCCGCCACCCAACAAAGGCTGCTCCAGCCCAAGCGGTAATTCATCACGCCATCGAAATGCTCTCCCTGAAGCCAAGACCTGGCATCTCCCCAAATTTCACCCACGATCCAGGCCTCGGGGTTCACCGCTTTCACCATGCGCCGGAAGTCCACCCAAAAGGCAGCAGGCACTTCATCGGGCACATCTAAGCGCCAACCGTCGATGCCGCGTTCTAACCAGTGCCTACCAACCGCTAAGAGGTACTCCTGCACGGGAGCATGGTCATGGTTGAACTTCGGCAGCGCCGGATCATTCCACCAGCAGCTGTAACCACAGTCTTGGCCCTTCCGCGGATAGGGCCGCAGCGGCCACTGATGCACATGGAACCACTCGCGATAGGGAGAGCGATCCCCGTTTTCCAACAGGTGATGAAACGCCCAAAAGCCGCGGCCGCAATGGTTGAACACCCCATCGAGGATCAGACGCATGCCCCGTTGATGCACCGCCGCAATCAGGGCATCAAGCGCAGCATTCCCTCCCAATAAAGGATCCACCTCGAAATAGTCGTAAGCGTGATAGCGATGATTGGCGGCCGAACTGAAAACAGGGGTGAGGTACAGACAGGTCACTCCCAGCTGCTGAAGGTGGTCCAGAGCCTCGATCACTCCGTAGAGATCACCCCCCTGGAACCCCTGTTCGGCAGGGTCTGTCCCCCAGGGCTGCAACGCCAACCCCTGCTGCGCTTCCACCCGGCCGCTGCGGCGAAAACGATCAGGAAACACTTGGTAGACCATCGCCTCAGCGACCCAAGTGGGGAACGGCCCAATGCGTGATGTCTCTGCCATTCCTTTGCAGGCCGTTGGTCCCATCGCTAGCAAGTAGGAAACGAGATGGCTATGGCAGCACCGCCCCTCCTGCTCGCACTAGATCAAGGCACCAGCAGCTCACGCGCTGCTCTCTTCGATACGGATGGCCGCCCAGTCGCCAGCGCTTCCGCACCTCTTGACATTCACTACCCCGCCGATGGCTGGGTAGAACAAAGTCCTACGGCGATCTGGGAGAGCCAGCGTCTGGCGATGAGCCGCCTTGAGCAGGCGATCACTCCGGAGCAGCGGCAAGCCGTGATCAGCTGCGGCATCACCAATCAGCGCGAAACCACCACGCTCTGGAAACGCAGCGATGGCAGCCCCTGCGGCCCAGCCCTGGTCTGGCAGGACGGCCGCACCGCCGATCTCTGTGAGCAATGGAAGGCAAGCGGCCTTGAAACGAGCTGGAGAGCCAAAACCGGCCTGATGCTCGACCCCTATTTCAGCGCGAGCAAAATTCGCTGGCTGCTCGACCATGAAACCGCCGCAAGCAGTGCCGCGGCCCAGGGTGATCTCTGCTTTGGAACGGTGGAGAGCTGGCTCCTATGGCAGCTCAGTGGCGGCACCATTCATGCCACAGACATGAGCAATGCCAGCCGCACCCTGCTGATGGATCTAGAGCAGCGGCAATGGATCGATGACGCCTGCGCTGAAATTGGCTTACCCAAGCAGGCCCTCCCCGAACTCAGGCCCTGCCGAGGCGATTTCGGAGTGATCCAAGCGGGTTTGCCCTTTGCTGGCGTACCCATTCAAGCCCTGCTTGGCGACCAACAGGCCGCCACCCTGGGGCAACTCTGCCTGCAACCAGGCGAAGGCAAATGCACTTACGGCACCGGCGCCTTTCTCGTGGTGAACACCGGCACCAGCATCCGCCATTCCGACGCTGGCCTGCTGAGCACCCTGGGCTGGACCGATGAGCACGGCACCCCCACCTACTGCTTAGAAGGGAGTCTGTTTAATGCGGGCACGGTGGTGCAATGGCTGCGCGATGGCCTCGGCATCATTCGCAGTGCCGAAGAAGTCAATCCCCTCGCGCAAGAGGTGGAGAACGCCGCCGGGGTGATGCTTGTTCCAGCCTTCACCGGATGGGGCACACCCCACTGGGACCCCAGTGCCAGGGGTTTGTTAATCGGGATCACCCGCGACACCCGCCGAGGGCATATCGCTCGAGCCGCCCTGGAAGGAATTGCTCTCTCCGTTGCCAGTCTTGTGGAGTTGGCAGAGCAAGCCATGGAGCAAAGTCTCGGGGAGCTTGCCGTGGATGGGGGAGCCGCAGCTTCTGACCTTCTCCTGCAAGCCCAAGCCGACAGCACTGGTTTGCGCGTGCGCCGCCCTGTTCATCTGGAAAGCACCGCTCGCGGTGTGGCCCTGCTGGCTGGCTTGCAAGCGGGCGTGATTGCAGACCTCAAAGACCTAGTGCCAAATCGCAGCCAAGACTCCAGCGTGTTTGAGCCCCAACAAACCCTGGAGCAACGCCAACGCTGGCGCCAACGTTGGAACGATGCTGTGAGCAGGAGCCTTCACTGGAATGGCTGATCAACGTTTTGACCTCGTCGTTATCGGCGGTGGCGCCAGTGGATGCAGCGTGGCCTATGAAGCGGTCCGCCGCGGCCTGCGTGTTGCTCTGCTCGAGGGCCATGACCTCGGCAGTGGCACCAGCTGCCGCAGCACCAAACTCCTGCATGGAGGGGTGCGTTATCTCGAACTTGCTTTTAAAACAGCCGACCTCGCCCAATTGCGCTTGGTCCGAGAAGCCCTGCTCGAGCGGGGCCACTGGCTGGAACAAGCTCCGTTCTTAGCCCAACGCCTTGAACTGGCCCTGCCCAGCGACTGTCGTCTTGGCCAGGCCTACTACCGCATCGGCCTTGGGCTGTATGACGCCCTATCCGGTCGTGCCGGGATCGGCAGCAGCCGCATGCTGTCCTCCAAGCAACTCCACCAAGCACTCCCTCTTCTGCGTCCTGATGTTCAACGCGGTGTGGCCTACAGCGACGGGCAATTCGATGATGCTCGCCTGAATCTGCTGCTAGCTCTTACCGCTGAACGGGCCGGTGCTGTGATTCGAACCCGCACCAAGGTTCGGGAGCTGGAACGCAACAGCCAGGGGCAGATCTGCGCTGCCATCAGCGAAAACAACCAAGGAGAGCAAGAACGCTGGGAAGCCAGGGCCGTGGTGAATGCCACAGGCATCCATGCGGATGCCATTCGGCGGATGGCCGACCCCAACTGCTCCATGCGCATGCTCACCAGTAGGGGAGTGCATCTGGTGTTAAGAGCCAACCTCTGTCCTGAAGGACTTGGTTTGCTGTTGCCATCCACCGATGACGGCCGTGTTCTATTCATGTTGCCGTTCTTTGGTCGCACCCTGGTCGGCACCACAGACACCAAGTGCACACAAGCGAGTGCAGCCGCTCCATCGGAAGACGAGAAAACCTATCTGCTCGATTATGTGAAGCGCTGGTTCCCCGATCTGGGCGATCCCGATGTGGGGAGCTGTTGGGCTGGCGGACGACCGCTGCTCAAGCCAGCCGGTGCCGAGGTGAACAGCAGCCGGGTCGTGCGTGAGCACGAGGTTGAGACGCTGGACAGTGGCCTCATCAGCGTGATGGGGGGCAAATGGACCACTTGCAGGCCGATGGCGATCGACACCCTTCAGGCGGTGGAAGCGCAATTGGGGAGCACCCTTTCAGACCCCTCTGCGTTGCCGCTGATCGGCGCAGATCAAGACCCCAAACGCACTCCCGCACTGCTGCAAGAGCAAATCCGCGCCCTGGAACGTCTGCTGCCGAAGACCTCTCTACGTGATCAACAACGCGCCCACCTCCAATCCAGTTTCGGATTAGAAGCCGCTGCACTTGTAGCGAGCTGGAGTGAAAGCGATCGTGAGCCTCTGAGCGACGTCATCCCCGTTTGCCGTGGTGAATTACGCCATGCGATCAGCGCCGAACATGCCTGCACCGCAACGGATGTTCTCGCCCGTCGCTGCCGCCTAGCGATGGTGGACCAAGACGAGGCCGAGCGGCTGCTCCCGCAGGTTCAAGCCCTTCTTCAAGAGGCGGGAGTGGGAGATCCCAAGACTCCAGAAGAAGCAGGACTGAACTTGTCCTCCTGAACCCCGGAGTCCTCGCTGCTGCTGTCTGTTTCTTCCACTTCGCCGATCAACCACCAGCTGAACCCATGGGCGGCGAGGTACACAAACCAATCGGCATCGGCAGGTGGGAAGTCACACCCCCACAGCACCTCTCGGGTGCGTTCGCCAGACCATCGGCTCAGATCGAGGCGAAACGATGCCCCAGCAGCGGAGAGATTGGCCGCCACCATCACCGTCATGGTGGCGTTCGTGCGCACGTACACGATCACCCCAGGGTGGGCACAGTCCAATAGCTCAAAGTCGCCATTGCGGAGGGCTGGAAGCAGCTTGCGGCAGGTGAGCATGCGCCGATGCCAATTCAGAAGCGAACCAGGCAGTTGCTTCTGAACCTCCACGTTCACCACCCGATAGTCGTATCCGGGAGCCGTGATCGGTGGCAACACCAACAGAGGGTCGGGAGCGGTCGAAAACCCACCATTCCGTCCCGGCGTCCAGGCCATCGGAGTGCGGTTCGGATCGCGGTCGCGCAGACCCGGCCAATCCCCCATTCCCAGCTCATCTCCGTAATAGAGGCACGGAAGTCCTGGAAGGCTGTAGAGCAGAGCATGCATCACCCGGTTGGAACCAGGATCACCATTGAGCAAAGGAGCAAGACGCCGGTTGATGCCCCAGTTCAGCCAATGCCCCTGCCCCTGATGCAATCCGGCTCGGATCGTTTGAATCACATCCTCTGGAACCAGATGGCCATCGCCAAGCCAAAGCTCATCGTGATTGCGTAGAGGCAAGGCCCACCTACAGCCACCCACAGCGTTCTGAGCTGCCTGCAAGCAATCGCGCAAGGCCTCTACCGTTCCGCTGGCAATCGAGGCAAACAAATGCGCCGTTAGGGCGAAGTTAAAAGCTCCATGCAGTTCGTCATCGGCGAGGTAGGGAGCAGCCTCCTCCACCGGTTGAATCGCTTCCGCGAGGAGCAACACATCCTTGCCGTGGCTATCCACCCTTGCGCGTAAGCGCTTGAGGAATTCATGGGTTTCAGGCAAGCCCTCACAACGAGATCCCTCGGCTTCAAAAAGAAAGGGAACCGCATCGAGACGGAAACCGTCTACGCCTCGCTCAATCCAAAAATCCACCACATCGAGCATCTCCTTTTGCACGAGTGGGCTGTCGTAATTGAGATCGGGTTGATGGCGTAAAAAACGGTGGAGGTAGTACTGCTGCGCCACCTCGTCCCATTCCCAGTTCGAAGACTCGAAATGGCGAAACAGCACTGGAGCATCTGCGTAGCGCTTGGGGTCATCGCTCCAGACATACACATCCCGCTCCGGACTACCTTCTGGAGCCCAACGGGCACGTTGAAACCAAGGATGGAGCGTGCTGGTGTGATTCAGCACCAGGTCCATCACCACCTTGATGCCTTGAGAGTGGGCAGCAATCAAGACCCGATGAAAAGCCGCTAAATCCCCCAGCTCGGGGTGAATGGACTTGAAGTCAGTGATGTCATAACCACCGTCTTGCAGTGGCGATGGATAAATCGGTGTGAGCCAAATCGCTTCCACACCCAACCAACGGAGATAGGGCAGGCGATTGGCCAGGCCCTGCAAGTCACCGATCCCATCACCATTGCCATCGGCATAGCTGCGCACGATCAGCTGATAGATGACGGCACCGTTCCACCACGGCTGCTGCTTAGTCATCACGCCGGCACCATTCCAACTTGTACTAACCCCGATCGGCCGCGACGTCATCCCCTCTTTCGCAATCCATCGATCAGGACTGCGAGCATGGCCATAGATCCCACAGCTTCTGATGATCAGCTCCTCCCCCAACGAGGCCTTTCAAGCTGCTGATTTAAAGACCCTTCGCGCCACTGTCGTCTCGGGTCAAACCCGACCGGAAGCTTGGCGGCGCTTGCAATTAAAACGTCTGAGCGACCTGCTTGATCGCCATGAATCAGACATTCTCCAAGCCCTTCGTATCGACCTCGCCAAGCCAGAGCTCGAGGGGATGTTTGAAATCGTGGCTTTGCTTCAAGAATTAAAAATCACCCGGCGGCGACTCAAGGCCTGGATGCGGCCTCGACACATCCCCGTGCCGATCATGCAACGGCCAGGGCGGGCCCAACTCATCCGAGAGCCCTTGGGCTGTGTGCTCGTGATCGGGCCGTGGAACTACCCCTTCATGCTCACGCTCCAGCCCCTGATTAGTGCCCTTGCGGCGGGAAACAGCGTTGTCTTGAAACCCTCGGAGCATGCCCCTGCCGCAGCAGACCTGATCACGCGCCTCATCACGGAGGGATTCCCCAGTGATGTAGTGAGAGTGGTGAACGGGGATGGATCCACCGCGGCAGCTCTCGTGGACCTTGGCTTTGACCACATTTTCTTTACCGGTAGCGGAACGATTGGAGCCAAGGTGCTGGCCGGTGCCGCCCGTCACCTCACTCCTGTCACGCTGGAGCTTGGAGGCAAAAATCCTGCTGTCGTGCTCGATAGTGCCGACCTTGCCGTCACCGCCCGCCGCTTGATCTGGGGCAAGGGGATTAATGCAGGACAAACCTGCATCGCCCCTGACCACCTCCTGGTTCAAACCAGCATCCGAGATCGCCTTGTACAGGCTTTGAAAGAGGAGCGCCGCAATCTTTATGGAGATGAACCACTCGCGTCTGCTGATCTCAGCTCCTTAATCCACGATCGACATTTTCAACATCTTGAAGGCCTGCTAGCCACTGCTCGAGCCGAGGGGCGCATCCTGTTTGGAGGCGAATGCTGCCGCCAACGCCGCAAGATTGCACCCACCCTGATTGAGGTCCAAAGCGATCAAGACCCCTTAATGGAAGCGGAAATCTTTGGCCCTTTATTGCCGCTAATGACGGTAGAGACCTTGGATGAGGCCATCACACGCATCCAACAGCAAGACAAACCGTTAGCCATTTATCTCTTTGGCGGGGATCACAACGACCAAAGCGCGGTTCTGAAGCGCACCAGTTCAGGTGGGGTTTGCTTCAACGACGTGGTGATGCAAAAGGGAGTTCCGGAATTGCCATTCGGTGGAGTGGGGCCCAGTGGTATGGGCAGCTATCAAGCAGAAGCCGGCTTTCAAACCTTCTCCCACACGCGTTCGGTGCTGAGCCGACCCTTTTTTCTCGACATTCGTCACCGCTACCCGCCCTACACGTTGAATCCTGCAATATTTCGCCGTTTTGTGGGCTGAACATCGCTGCAAATCAACCAATACAAATGAATTCGCGCGAGGGACTGGCGAGTTGGGCCAGACACCTTATCTTTCGCCCAGCACAGAAAGAAGCATGCGAAGCATTGTTGCCGCCGCCCTAACCCTGTCGGCATTGATGCCCCTTCAAGCGGGCGCGGCATCGATCACAGTCAAACCAGGAGACACCATCTCCGGGCTCGCTGATCGCTACGGCGTCTCCGTTGAACGCTTGATGAGAGCCAATGGAATCCGTAATTCCAACCATGTGGAAGTTGGGCAAACGTTGCGTTTGCCCAGTGGTGCCAGGGGCGTTGTCAGCGCTGGCCAAGGACGTCACACCGTAAAAGGGGGAGACACCCTCGGTGGAATTGCAGCTCGATATCGCGTCAGTTCAAGGGATCTGATCGCCATCAATAGCCTTCAAAGCGCCGATCATGTTGAGCTTGGCCAAACGTTGAAGCTGCCCACCACGGCCGTGCTTCCCAAACCAAAGCCAGTAGCGAAGGCCAAGCCCACGCCGATCAAAGCCAATCCAAGCGCCACCTCTCACACCGTGGCCAGAGGTCAGACCCTCACCCAGATCGCTCGCGCCTATGAGGTTCCCGTGGCCTCTCTAATTGATCTCAACACCATCAATGACCCCAACAAGGTGACGATTGGGACCAAGTTGATGCTGCGGGATACCAGTTCCACCGAATTGGTCAGCACATCGCTGCAAACCAGCAGCACGCCAGAAGCAAAGCCCGTTCTCACTGCAACGGCGAGCCAACCGACCAAGACGGTTCAAACCAAGCCGGTTCAAACCAAGCAAGTTCAAGTCAAAACGGCTGTCACGAAGACAGTTCCTAAAAAAGCGGCTCCAGCCAAGACAACTCCAACCCAAGCAGTGGCGGCCAAACCCGCGGCATGGCGCACGTACGGCCCACTTCAAGTGGACTGGAGCAACTGGCAATCCATGGGCGGCAGCATGGTGGCCCCAACCTTGAACAGCGAAGGCAAGCCTCTGTACGTCGCGGTGAACTGCTCCGCACGCAAAATCAATGTCACCAGTTCTGATGGTGCATGGAAAAGCTGGATTGCCCCGCAGACCAATTTCGAGAAGGACCTGGTGAAGGATCGCTGTATCAAAACCGCCTAAGCCAAGCTGATGCTTTGCAGAAGCCGCGGTCAAGCCGCGTAATGCAAAGGCCAAGGGGTATGCAGGAATTGTCTGCCGCTATCCCTTAACGACAAGCGTTGGGCTCCATCATTGCTCTCACGAATGAGCTCCTCTTGCACGAGCCTGCGCGCAAGCCAACCCCAACGCTCTTCGCTGCCATCAAGCTTCCGCAATCTTTCGGTCAAGCTGCGGATGTCTGCTCCCTGTCCGGCATCGATCACCTCCAGTAATTCTTGGGCACGATCTGACCAATCCTTGGCACGCACATCAGCCAGGCAACGATCACAGCGGCCGCAAGGAGATGTCAGCTCCCCCACCGAGAGAAGCAAAGCTTGCTCACGGCAACTCTCTCCCTCAGCAACGGCCTCCATCCGCCTCAATTGCTGCTGTGAAAACTCCACACGCCAAACGTCATCGTCGGACGCCTTGGCTTCAGCCGCGCGACGCAAGCTGGACTGCATCGCCCAGCCCAAGCTGGTTCGGTCTCCAGGCGAAAACAAGACAAGGCAATGGGCCGGTCTGCCATCGCGTCCAGCGCGACCTGATTCCTGGAGGTACCCCTCCGGGGTCGCAGGCAAATCCAAATGCAACACCAACCCCACGTCCGAGCGGTCAACGCCCATCCCAAACGCCACCGTGGCTACCAACACCGGCGCATCAGCTTCCAAGAAATGCCTTAGAGCCTCCTCACGGCGCTCTACCTCCAGGCCCGCGTGATAAGTAATCGCTGGAATTCCTTGTGATTGCAAGCGTTCTGCCCAGAGCTCCACAGAACGACGGGTCCTCGCATAGATCAAGGTGGCACCCCGTGACTGCTTCAGGGCCTCTAAAACATCAGGGAGTGGATCGCTCGGACGCCGCCGCATCGTGTAGTGGAGGTTGCTCCGTTGCGCCGACGACACCTGAATGAGCGGTTTGCATAACCCAAGCAAACGGAGAATGT
>Ga0115565_10003838_pt1 | contig 10509 bp, 10 predicted proteins | sample COGITO_mtgs_1105_FD_87199 | JGI IMG/M metagenome (GOLD analysis project Ga0115565, IMG submission 87199) | Pelagic marine microbial communities from North Sea - COGITO_mtgs_110530 | ecosystem: Environmental > Aquatic > Marine > Epipelagic | place: Germany:Helgoland, sampling site Kabeltonne... | reverse complement strand
TCTTTTACAGTCGTAAATAAGAGATTTGATCACCAGCTGTTAGATTTCAATAACGTATTAAAGTTAATTTCAATTAGATTGAGGTATTATGATATGACCTCATTACCTTTTCCAAGCTTTCATTTAAAATAAGCTCTTAAACACACTGTATCATTCCATAAGTTGAATAAGGTGTTTGTAAGTACCATCAGAATTTCTACTCGTTTGAACCTGACCTCGACTACCCATATACAATCCAGTACCACCAATAATCGCACGCAACTGCGGTTGGTTTTCACTCATCTGTCCATCACCTTTATGGGGATATTTAGCTGATCCGGTAACGACCAATGTATTTGAGTCTCCAAAATCAAATATCAAATGTGCAATCCGGTCTTCAAACATCTCAATCGCATTATCTGGGATTCTTACTGTAAACATTATGCCTCTAAGTTTACCCGATAATCCGGTAGCAGATGTTAAATCAGCATCAAAAGCCAATACATCACCAGGAGAAGCTCCTTCACGGTCAATATCTAAGTGAACAATATTTGGAAACGCCTGATGAATTTCAAGGGTTTTAGAAATTTTAGTGTTATCTGCGATTACGGTACTAGCAAGTAAAATAAATGTGCCAGCGGTTACCAGCGATTTTAAAAGACCCATTGTAAGTATTCTCCATTATAAATATTATTCTTAAATTAAAATACAAAGATATCTACACTGCAGTCAAAGGGTGTTTTATGTAAATCCATTGTCAGATAACATCAATTTAAGTAATATTTTGAATATTTTTTAGATGCTCCAATGATTAATCATTAGCTTTTCATTAGTTTTTAAAATGCAACGATAATCCAGGTATTTATTTCTGAGATCGTTTTGAAGGAGTTTTAATTTTGTCAATATTGCATAGAATGCTCATGATAACAGCTATTATTTTTCTACCAAAAACGCTACAGCGTCATCGCTTACCTACTGACAAACAGTACCAAAATCTCTTCAATCGCTGCTAACAGCAACCGAATATGCTGCAAATATTGACAGAGCGGCACCAAGTTTTTCCGCGAAAATTCTCACCGACGAACAGATTTCTCACATGGCAGGCTCACCCTGCGCCAACTCTTTGATTTCATTTCATAATGCTCTGGCTATGAACCAAGATGTCTATGCGCCTCTGATGGCAGTCATTAACGCTGGAATGACACCACCACCAGTTGGCTATTCACCTCAAAATGACCGCAACGAATGGCATCAGCCGGTTGGTGCTAAACGCTTCAAGGGTATGGCGCAAGAATTTGCGGCAGTATTTACCGATTGGTGTACCTTTTTACCAAGTATCCAAGGTGACGAAGATAATGGCCTAACTTACATTCAAAAAATTGGATGGTTTTATTACCAAAACTTTCCTGCGCAAGCCTTTACCCAAGAAATCAATCCTATGACGGGCTTGGAAGATTCAGTGTTGGCAACCTTCCTTAAAGATTTTTCCGACCAGCGAGGTGCATTCATGAATAGTGAACCATCAGCACTGCGTGTTCCCGAATGGATTAACGATCCTCGTATCGAAATCGAAGATTACGAGGACCAAACTTCAAAAGATTTTTCCAATTGGAATGCGTTCTTCTCTCGTTTAATCAAATCTAACCCTGACGGCACGATCCCATCTCGGCCAGTTACAATGCCAGACCGGAAGTATGTCGTAGTCTCGCCAACCGACTGCATCATGAACCCTCTGTACAAACATTAAATTTGAATGGTGAGTATGGGCGCGTTCGTGCATTGATCGATAATCCGCTAGAATTAAATACTGTTATCGACGTAAAATCCTACCCACTTTCCAGAGATCGCTTGCTGGAGAACGTGCCAGATAAACTAAAAAAGAAATTTGTTGGTGGTTCCGGGCTTTCATGCATTATGATGCCCAATACTTATCACCACTATTACGCACCTATAGATGAGGTAATTCGTCACTCAGAGATCGTACGTGTAGGAGATGGTGCAGTCACCGGGACTTATGGTGTTTACGACTTTCCAAATTGGGCACTCTCAATGGTAACGTTGCACAACCAGGCAGTGATTTGTCACAGTTTGAGGTATTTCAGCGTGGCATTATAATCATGGAAACCACCTATCCCGGCTCCACCCCAAATGAAATGATAACAGGGTATGTTGCTCAAATCCCAGATGGCCTTAACACAATAGGTTCAGTTACTTTTAATGAGGTTTCCAACTATATCGGTGCAACTGTGACCAAAGGTATTACGCGTCTTGGAGGCTTCCTATACGGTGGGTCTCTAAATATTTTAATGTTCTCGAAAGGCATCTCATCACCAGCCGCACAAACCCGTCTTGGCAATCAAATTAACATACTTCATGCGGGTTCTAATCCAGCGTTGTTCTCACCCCAATAATTATCATTCGAGAAAACCATCCATAAATTTACATACTTCCTAGCTCAGTGAGAATTCTAAGAATAACGATAAAGATTAAAAATTTATAGTCGATTATTAAGCTTTAGAGACTCCCAAACTATCGGTCATCACAAGTCATTTTAATGGCTTGTTAACGTGGGCATGTATGCGATCTGCCTACGGTAATTTAACACCAAACTTTATAAATCAGTCCTAATGCCTAAAACTTCTATGATTGATTATCGTAATAACCATTGTGAGGCATTTTTATTACCCCGTATCAAACTGTGGCAAGTTTTTTTTCCGCTCGGTGATATGCGCACTGCCAGCCAAGGGTGAGACGGAAATGTGTTTATTGTCCAACTCATTCCACTCCCCATAGTTTGGTAAAGGGTTTTATTTCCTTCATAATCGAGCCAATAAATTTTAAATTTATCTTTGGTTTGACCGACAAAAAATGTTATTTGAGTGTCTGTGTTATTTCCTAAGGAGCGCAGCGAGCTCAGTGAATTGCAATCATAAACCCGTGGGTTAGATCGATTATCTTTTTTACAAAGCCCAAAAGTTCCATTAATTTTTTTTCTGAAACCACACAATAAACCTCCCCACTGATACCCTACTTTTCCATTGCCATATTGTATTTTAAACCAAGGATACTCTGCGCCTGCAGATGATAGTTTTTCCGTTATAACTACAGGATCACCATTTTGGAGGCTTCCAATTTTCGCATAATTAGTTCCGGGGCCAGACCTGACGTTGCCTCCCCACGAACCAACCTGAAGTTCTCTTGCTTCTGAAACAGATACAGACAAAATTAAAGCGCTAAAAACAATAAAACTGACGGCAGAAACTTCTATAATCCATTTACACATTATTGATGCCCCTAGTTATTCCGTTTTTACTAGACGCAGTTCAACATAATCAGTCAAGAAAATTGATTTTTAATGTGCTTTGCATAGAGACCAAGAGATTGAGTAATCAAGCTCGCTAAAACAATCTACCATCTCAGATTATTAGATTTTGAGTCATATTGAGAAAAATTAGTTACCCTGAGGTACGGCATCTTTAGCAGGCAGAATGTCGATGTAGTTCTGACAACCCCTGACCCGGATAGCGCCCATTATTATATGGTAAAAAGAACAATTATCATCTCCAAAATATTCCTCAAAATATAGTTTCAAAGATCCAACATATTTAGTAACGAGTTTAAATCACTCTTCATTTATCAAATAAGCACCTTCCGGTGTTTGCCCTACATCAAGGCGATCATGAATTAATGGTTCATCAACATCAATTCTAGTATCAAGTTGCCGTGCATAACGATGGCCTGCATAGACAGCGGCAGCAATTATTGCAGGCGCATCACAATCACCAATTCGGGTCAGTGAGAACGGTAGGTTCTCGTGATCTCCTTTAACACCATCCATTAACGTATCAAACAAGTCACGGTTGACCTGGCGCTGAGTAACCATAACCAGTGACTCAACCTTTAAATTTTCGGAAAGGCCCGAATACTCACATCGCATTTCAGCACCATTACCATCAAAGCTGTACAATGACTTTGATAGTACGAGTTTAATTCCAAGTTTCATCAAATGGCTTTGGATACGCCATCTCTCTGATGTATTTTCAGTCCATTTAGAAACAACATCATTGGGCGTGGCGTAAATAACTTCAATGCCTGCAGTGCTGATTTTCTCCGCAATCACACCGCCAAGATAATAACTATCTTCATCGTAAATAAGAGTTGGGCCTTTAGGCATCTTGCCATCCATAATATCATCGGGCGTCAAGATTGTTTGGTTTATGTCCTTGGGCACTATAGCCACATACGCATTGCCATCATAACGCTCAATGCGCCACCGGGCACCTGTTGCAAGAACAACATGATCTGCGCCGACCGCATGCACGTCTTCTGCAGTCAGATGGCTTTCACGAAATATCTCAACATTTGGCATCTCAATCAATTGCTGCTCACGATAATCCTTAACTCGGATATATTCGCTCATCCCCGGCAAAGTTGCTTCACGGCGGACACGCCCACCTAATTCACGGCTCGCTTCAGCCAGCATGACGTTATAACCACGCCGTCCTAAGGCTAAGGCAGCCTCCAAACCAGCCGGGCCAGCACCCACAATCAATATAAGGCTTTCACTACCTTTAGGATGCATCTTTTCAGGGTGCCATCCTTTTCGCCATTCTTCTCCCATTGTTGGGTTTTGTGTGCAGCGAATTGGCACACCCAAGCTGTCACCAGAATAGCAGACATTACAGCCGATACATTCACGGATTGAACCTACGTCACCTGCATCAATCTTGGATGGTAAAAAGGGATCCGCAATCGAGGGGCGTGCTGCACCAATCAGATCAATGACACCACGCTTTATTTGACTTACCATCGTATCAGGCGAGGTAAAACGGCCAACACTTACGACAGGTTTATCAGTAACTGACTTAACAAAGTCCATATATGGTTCAAGTGCAGCTTCTTTTGTAAACCGCGACACGCCCATCTCAACGTCATAGTTTGCGATGTTAATGTCCCACAAATCTGGCATATTAGCCAACATTTCAAACATGTCACGGCGTTCACCTGTTACCGGCACCCCATCTTCACCAACTTCTTCATCAGCAGCGAAACGTACAGCCACTGCACATTTATCACCAACCGCGACTTTGGTCTCTTCTATCAGTTCACGTACTAAACGAGTACGGTTTTCCATATTGCCACCGTATTCATCACCGCGCGTATTTCGCTTAGGATCTAAAAAATTTGCAAGTAAATAGCCGTGAGTTGCATAAACATAGATAACATCAAAACCTGCATCCCGCGCACGAATAGCTGCTTTGCGATGCCAACGACGGAATGTGATGATATCAGCCTTATCCATTGCTCGAGATTGAAACGGATGACCAACCCCGTTGGGTACGGTATTTAGTTCAAGCGCAACCTCGCGTGTCATCATATTGGCACTACGAGCTCCACCATACCAAAGCTCCGCACCTGCCAATGCACCATGCGCGTGGATTTTATCTGTCATTAATCGGTGAGCACGCACATCACTGTCATCCCACAGCGATGCAGAAACATGTCGCAGGTCATCAGAGGAAGGGTGAATGGAATTGTATTCTGTACAGACAACTCCCCAACCACCTTCAGCTTTCATCCCACGCATTGAAGCTAGCATTCGGGGACGGATATATCCCATGCCAGTGCAATGAGGCACTTGAAAAAAACGGTTCTTGGTCGTTACAGGTCCAATCTTAAGCGGCTCGAATAAGATATCATATCGTGGATCACGAGCCATGTTCATTTCTCCACAAATAAAACCCATGAATAATTGGAAAGCTCACTGGGACCTCATGAAGCGAGAAAACAATTTTCCTCTTTGACTCTTAATTAGGCTCACAGAAATATCAATCAACGGAAACAAGGCCAACATGCGGAATGCGCTTAATTCTGAGGGCTGCATAAAAAACATTCAACCTTAATTACCTTTTGCAAATTTTTGATTTAATTTGTCCTGCCTTTGCTGCCTGAATAGCAAGATTGCAGCAATCGTAACACAAATAGCAATAAATAGGATCATAATCGTAGCGAGTGCATTTATATCAGGTCTTAATCCAACCCTAATTCGTGAAAAAATCAGTATTGGCAAAGTAGTAGCCCCCGGTCCCGTTACGAAACTAGCGATAACCAGATCATCAAGAGATAGTGTAAAAGCCAGGAGCCATCCAGACAGCAAAGCGGGCGTCAAACGGGGAAGAGTGATCGCCGTCAGTACCTTAAAGGGTTTCGCCCCTAAATCTGCCGCGGCCTCTTCCATAGTAGTCCCCATCCCAGTTAGTCGTGCCTGAACGGTAACTGCAACGTAGGCCAGCGAGAACGTTATATGAGCAATGGTAATCGTGGTAAAACCGCGTTGATCAGGCCAACCAACCAATTCCTTTAACGAGATAAACAAAACTAGCAGTGCAAGACCGGTAATGACTTCAGGCATAACCAAGGGAGCCACCAACATTCCCCCAAACAGCGTTCGACCTCTAAACTTTCCAAATCGTACCATTGCTAAACCGGCAAGCATGCCCAACGCTGTTGCTACGGACGCATTGACGAAAGCTATCTTAAGACTGAGAGCCACCGCTCCCCAAACTTCCTCTGATTGTAACAAAACCTCATACCAACGCACCGACCAACCGCCCCACACTGGAACTAGTTTTGACTCATTAAATGAGTAAATCATTAACAAAATCAGAGGTATATAAAAGAAAGCTAGGCCAACTGAAAGCATAAAGGTTAGAAACTGAGAACGTTTACCGTGCATAAACTAAGGAGCCTCCGCTGCTTTACCTTGAAAATGCTGAAAAATAATAATTGGAACAACCAAAATCACCAATAAAACGATAGCAACAGCAGCAGCAACTGGCCAATCACTATTGCGCGAAAACTCATTGAAAAGAACCCGGCCAATCATTTGTACATTTCCCCCACCAAGCAAGTCAGGGATAACATATTCACCAGTGGCGGGTATAAATACAAGCAAGGAACCTGCTATTATACCCGGTGTCGTAAGTGGGAGCGTAACCTTAAAGAACGTGTTGGTTGGACGCGAACCAAGATCTGCAGCGGCTTCATTTAAACTTCCGTCTAACTTCTCCATATTAGCATAAAGTGGGAGAATCATAAACGGCATGTAAGTGTAAACAATACCAATATAAACTGCGAACTCTGTATAAAGCATACGGATAGGCTCATCTATTACACCTATTGCAATGAGCAAATTATTGATTGTTCCCTGATCAGCCAATAAGCCCATCCATGCATACACTCGAAGCAGAAACGAAGTCCAAAAAGGTAGGATTATCAGCAGCAGTAAAATCGGCCTTGCCACAGGGCCGGAACGAACAATTGCATAAGCAATAGGATAACCAAGCAAGAGACACAAAAATGTTGAGGTAACCGAAATCTTCAAAGAATTAACATAAGTATCAAAATACAGACTGTCGCTTAGAATATACCTAAAATTATCAAAAACGATGCGTACAGTGAGTATCCCACCCTCAGTCCATTCTATCATTCTAGTAAAAGGTGGACTAGCGATAGCGAGTTCTGCAAGACTGATTTTCGCAACAATGAAAAACGGAGCTAGAAAAAATAACAAAAGCCATAAAAATGGGATCGCAATTACAATCGCTCGCCAGTGCCTCTGAATACGCTGCATTAAACTTTGGATTATCGAGCTGCCATTTTGATTATATTTTAAAATCGGTATTTCAGTCATGACGTCAACAGCATCGAGCTTGATTGCTCCCAACTGATGGTTACCTTTTCATCCCATGTGAGACGATGTTCTTTGTTCATAGGCCGCGTCATATTGGGAGCAGTCACATCAACAATTTGGCCATTAGACAGCCTGATTTTATATATGGATGTATCACCAAGGTATCCGATGTCATCAACAACACCACTCACTTTATTTGGGCCTGTATGAATTTCATCCGATTTTAAAATACGAATTTTTTCAGGTCTCAAAGCAACCCAAATTTTAGTGTCCAGTTTCAATGGTTGGCTATGATCAACTATAATTTCACCAACCTCTGACTGAACGCGAACACGGTCAGCGCTATGTTCCACCACCCGTCCCTCAAAGATGTTAGCAGACCCAATAAAATCTGCCACAAAACGCGACTCTGGAAATTCATAGATTTCCGTTGGTGTACCAATTTGCTTAAAACGCCCGGCATCCATCACGGCCATCCTAGTTGATAGAGTCATAGCTTCTTCCTGATCATGGGTAACCACGATGAAAGTTACACCAACTTTTTCCTGAATATTTGCCAGTTCAAATTGCGTTTGTTTGCGTAGTTTTTTGTCCAAAGCGGCTAAAGGTTCGTCTAATAGTAGGAGTTTTGGCTGCTTGACCAAAGAACGAGCCAAAGCAACCCTTTGACGCTGGCCACCTGACAATTGTTGAGGTTTGCGTTTCTTGAAGCCTTCAAGCTCCACCAATTTAAGAATTTCGTGAACGCGGTCTGCTATCTCACTTTTTCCTACTCGGTCCTGTTGCAAACCAAATGCGATATTCTTTTCAACACTCATATGAGGAAATAGAGCATAACTTTGGAACATCATATTTGTGGGGCGGTCATATGCAGGGACGTCTTGCATATTGATGCCATCAATATGAATGGAACCACCATTCAGCATTTCAAAACCAGCCAACATGCGCAGAAGAGTGGATTTACCGCATCCAGAGCCGCCTAAAAGGCAAAAAAGTTCCCCTGAGAAAACTTCTAAGTCTACATTATCGACAGCAATGACATTGTCGTATTTTTTAGTCACGCCTTTGATCTGAACCAACGGGGTTGGATCATTCTGATTATGCCACGACGTGTTGGTGAGCTGTGAACTATCAGTCAATTTAATCCCCGCAGCGCAATTATTAGACAGTATCTCGTAGGATGGCCGTTATAACAACCGCCACCCCACACATTTTAAGTACTATTAATTGCCAGCTTTGAAGTCTGTCCAAGTACGTGTTTGGAGTCTTTCAATGCGTGGAGGAAGCACGGCAGAAGTATACATTTTTGCAACCTGATCAGAAGTAGGGAACGCCGCGGGGCTTGATGTGACTTCCTCATCGACCATCGCTTTTCCTGTTAGGTTGGCAGTTGCATACCAAGTAAAGTTGCTGTCAGCAGCACCAACTTCTGGACGCATCATATAATCAAGAAATAGATGGGCATCATCTTTGTTAGAAGCATCACTTGGGATTACCCAACCATCGATCCATAGTTGGGACGCGCCCTGGCCTTCTGGAAGAAAGAAATCCAACACAACGCCGGTATCCGCCTCAGCCGCACCAGACATCGCCAATAAGCCGTCAGGTCCCCAAGTAATAGAAACGCAGAACTCCTTTTGTGGCATTCTCTGATAAGCATAATTGTCGAAAGTCTTGATGAAAGGGCGCACTTTCGCCAGCATTTCACCGACTTTTTCGTAATCGCCCGGAGTTGTGGAATTCGGATCTAAGCCCATATGTGCTAGTGCCATAGGAATAATATCGCCGGGTGAATCGAGAAATGACACACCGCATTCAGCTAGCTTTTCCATGTGCACTGGATCAAAAACCATATCCATTGAACCAATAGGAGCGTTTGGGTAAGTCTCCAGAACTAGTTCTTCATTGTAAGTCACACCGTGTGTTCCCCACATATACGGAATGATATGCTGATTTTCTGGATCCCAATCACTGGCCAATTGGCTCATTAATGCAGGATCCATGTGCTGGATATTGCTCAGTTTACTTTTATCCACAGGCGCAATTATACCTGCCTTGATTAATCGCGCCACATCGCTGGAAGAATGGCTAACAACGTCATATCCACTGCTTCCGGCCAAAAGCTTTGCATCAATCGCCTCGGCTGAATCATACAAGTCATATACAACTTTGATATCATACTCCGCCTCAAAGTTTGCGATGGTATCTTCTGCGATGTATTCACCCCAATTAGTGACGTTCAATACACGGTCCTGCGCTGAGGCGGCAGCACTGATGGATACCCCAACCACCGCAAGTACTGCGCTTCTTAAAATATTTTTAGCTATTGTCATTATAAAATCCTCTTCCTGATTGGATGCAGCACGTAGACTTTCCGCACGCATGTTTTCTTATTTTAAGACTCCAAAGACTGGGTTGAAACAAGACCTCGTCCATATCTCTAACCAAACCTGAATATTATTCTTTCCACGGTCAGAAGGAACGGTAAGCCGCTGCAAACACTTGAGTCAAGCAAAGCGCGTTTTAACCGTCCAAAATATGAATGAGGCATAAAGTTATTTGCCTATTATGTATAACTTCTAAAAAACTGCTCTCTTTCAAACAGGCAGTCGTTGAACGGTGCTTAACGATGCATGGTTTTTACTGAATTTTAATGATAATAGTTCATAATGGGGATAGAGTAAGGGCAGTTAAGAAACTTAAAAGGCGAACTGCCAACCCGATGATATATCGACCAAACGAAAGCGGACCATTCCTATGGATGTAAAGTCAAAAAATAACGATATTCCAAAACAGTGGGACCGTCGTGGATTGCCCGGCTGGTGCTACCACAGCCC
>Ga0115565_10003837_pt1 | contig 10509 bp, 15 predicted proteins | sample COGITO_mtgs_1105_FD_87199 | JGI IMG/M metagenome (GOLD analysis project Ga0115565, IMG submission 87199) | Pelagic marine microbial communities from North Sea - COGITO_mtgs_110530 | ecosystem: Environmental > Aquatic > Marine > Epipelagic | place: Germany:Helgoland, sampling site Kabeltonne... | reverse complement strand
TTTCTCTTGACTTTTATTTCTTTCAATTTGTGCCAATTCAGAAATTCGTTTTTGGTCTTTAAAAACATCAAAATAGCGTTGTTCTTCAAAATAGATATCTCTTTCAATCGTCAATCCAAAAGGGCGTTCAATTGCTTCGAGTTCATCTATACTATAAGAACCCCATTCGTCCATATATAACCCTGTAACAAATCCAAAGGCAACCCTTCTTTCTGCATCATATTCAGTGGTATACCAAGTGGCAGATCCTGCTGGATCAAAGAGTTTAACGACTATCAATGGATTTTTAGAGTCTGATTGATCTCCAACCTCTTTAAATCGTTCTTTTAGTTCTTCTGTGATTAATTTCATAATTTTTACTGCTCGGGTTCGTGATTTATTTCATTTTCTTTTGATTTATACTCATTAGGTAATTGACATAATCTTTTTTCATACTTTAAATTTGATTTTAATTTCTTTTGATCTTGCTTAAATTCTTCAAAGTCAAGTATAATATCCTGTTCTTTTCCTTTTTGGATAGACTGTTTAATCTTTTTTTTATTTTTTTGGTTCGCTTTCTGATGTTCTTTTATCTTTCGAACTATTTTATGAGAAACCTGTTTTGAGTGTTTTAAAAAAGCAATCATTCCTTTTCTTGATAAATCCACAACTGCATCAATTCCAAATAGCCAAAATTCAAATCCTTTACTTTTCATTGGTTACTCTGTCTTTGTATGGTTGTAAATCTATATACTGGATGCTGTAATTCGCTACTGGAGCCTCATTTTCCTTGCGTTTCATATCTAAATACTTTTTCAGGCGTGGTTGTTTATAAGCTGGTGTGATTTTGGTTTTAATGGGCTTTTCTCCACTAACCAACACCAATACTTCATCTTTCATTTGTTGAATCTCTGAGGCATATAGTAAAGGTCTAGATTTGGTATGTTCTGTTTTTTTATCTGTATAGGTATAGTTCCCTAAAAGCTTTTCTAATTCTAAAGATTTCTTGTTCTGACCTCCGTAATAACATTTTAGATAACAGTTCCCTAAAATGTTGTCTTTGAGTTCTCCATAGGGACTTAGCAAAGATTCGTCTTGAATAATTAGTAATTGCGGAATCTTGAATTTCCGACTATTACTAATTATTTGAGAATAATCAGGTAATCCGCCTATTAAGCTGGAAAATTCATCCAAAACCATTTTAATATCTAGGTCATCATCCTTTGGTAAACTTGCAAACGCAAAGCGGTAGAAAGATTGAAATATCAAAGCGATCATCTTGGAATAAAAGACCGAATCACTCGCTGGGGATTGGATAAATAATACAGTTTGTTGTTTACGGAAATGCTCAAAGTTGATGTTTGTCACAGAAGTAATGTCAACAAGAGTGGAGTCTTCTCCCAGCCAAGAAAGGGCTGATAAGCTAGTAGCCAATATCGACTTTAACGTCTTCTCTGAATTTTGAGATAATGCCAGGAACTTTCTCCATACATTTTCAGAGGCTTTCTCTGCCATATAATATTCAACAGCTTTGGGATTGGCCTGGTATTCTAAAAGTAGTCTATATGTATTTCCTAGGTTTCCATAGACTCTAGATTCGGATTCTAAAATATGTTCTATAAATAATGAAATACAATCTTCTCCTGATAACGTAAAGAAATCTGGTTTTTGAGCTGCACTGCCCATGATTGATTTCACAACTTTACGAATAGCAGTAGTATTGTTTTTACAGCCATCCAAGGGGTTTAAATAGACACCGCTTTTCTGTGTTAAGTTCAGTACCATTGTCTTAACCTTTTTAGATTCCAAATACGGAATTGTTGATGCTAGTTCTGAAGAATTATCGGCAACCACCATTGAGCTGTCCGTATTTATCAAAAGTGGAAAAATATTCGTTTGAGATTTCCCCATTCCTGATCCAGCAACCACAACCATGTTCCTTCTTGTGGAATCCATATCAACAAATCGTTTCCCATCAATACACCAACCTTTTTTCCTTTTCGAAATGAATTTGGAACTATTTCCAAAGGATGCCTGCTGTTCGTGATCATCTTCAAAAAGCCCCTCTAATCCTTCAAAGAGCATTGAAAAAAGCTCTAATAGTCCATCTAGTAATAATTTTATCATCGTTTTAATTGTGCTTGGTTAATAGTTTTTCAGTGAGCTTCCTTAAAAATCCCGAAACGATTTCTGTAAGTTTTGCTGCTGCGTAAATACAAAGCAGTAATAAGTTCCATACTACTTTTATAAGTGCTTTAAAAGATTTGAATATGATGTGTCTTTTCTTCATAGTTATAGCATCACCTTTTTTTCATTTGAAATAAACAATTCCACTCCTCTGCATTCTAAAATTTCTCTATACAGCCCAATCATTGCCGTAAATACAGTATCTTCTTCTAAATTAGGATTATAGATAATATGGAGTTCAATCCCTGAAAGATCTTCTGGAAGATTTACTTTAGACAAGAATTGCCTTTTTACTGCATCTGCATCATATAAAAGTTTAGCCATATCTTTTTTCTGATAGATTGAGAAAAAACTATGTTCTTTTAAATCTGAAAAAAGAATCAATCGCCTACTTCCCTGTTTCTTAGAAAGACTTGTGAGTTCTTCACAAACGAGTCGAAAGATTTCAGAGCGTTTGCTCTCTAGAAGTTGATTGCCCTTTAATGTATCTGTAAACTGCTGAAGTAACTTTTTTCTTTTCCTTCTTTGCAAATCTTCATTGGAAAGCCAACCTACTTCTGACTCCTGTAAAACAAAGCGATATTTGGGAGTATACCGTGTTTCTGACACGTAACGTAAGTTGATCTCTAGACCATCACTAGGATGGCCTTTGAATACATAATTCAATACATCACTTGTACTTGGAGGATTGTTTTGTAGATCAGTTAAGTCTATAATTGCACTCAAATGTTGTGTAGTTGGAATATGTTCTTCGCAACTCAAACAGATAAGTAATACTCCTAAATATGTTCTAATTTTTTTCATTTTCTTTTATGTGCGGGTTTGAATTTTATTGAGATATCCTATTATTGGTTTGTTCAATGTAGGTTTGTAATGGTGGAATTTTATCTGAGAATGATTTCGGATTGACATTATCCAACCTCCTAAAGAGATTTTCAGATTTGAACAAGGCAACTCCTGAATGATAATGGGAAACTATGGTATTCTGATAATGCATCGCCATAAACTTTAAATTCTGCATGTCGAGAATTTTTTGATCTCGCTCTTTTGGAATTACTTCTAGTCTGTCATTAATGATTTGCATTTCAGCATCCACTTCTTTCAATTCCTTTTTAACTTTTTTGAATTCGACATTTCTCGCAACATCCGACTTTAGGGGTTTATAGATAAATGCAATGATGACACCAGCCAAGAACATTGAGAAGTTAATCATCACAAAGCTCCACTCAGAAACTCCCGAGGCTACTTCTTCTGAATTTTCTATATAATTTACTCGAATGACATTCAAGTTATAGAGTAGTAGTAAAACTCCCAATACAATACCTAATCCAATAGCCCATTTCTTTGCTTTGGTATTCATGTAATGAATGAGGTCTTTAAAACTATGAGCAACTATAAAAAGTACTGTACACAATCCTAAACTTGCCACTAATGCAGTCATTTGATTGGGAGTGACAATCAGCAGAATCTTGAAGTTCACTGCAACTTCTCCTAATGACAAGGCTATGAGTACCAGCCTCCATTTCCTCCATTTTTGAATGATATGAGAGATATCGGTTAAAGCTTTTAAATCTTTGCGTAAAACTCGTGCTTTCTCCTTAAAATTATTGAGATTCTTATGTAACCCTTTCTCCTCTCTATCGTAGATTTCTGAAATCTGATCAGCAGTTTGATGAAGTACAGAAATTGCCCCTATCATTTTAAAAACAAGTTCTAAAAGTACTTGATACATACTTTCGATTTTGGGTAGAAAAAGGGCTGAAGAATCTTCTTTAGTTGGTCTGGATTGTTCAGCCAAGTCCATTGAAAATGTTGTGATCTCATTTTCTATTCTTGGAATTTCTGTTTTTAATAATTGGTCTGCTCCTTTATGGTAAAAGTTTGAGTTTTCTAAAATTTTATTTTCTTTCATCTTTGTTTTGTTTTATGATTGTTGAACATTGAGTTATTTTTCAGTCTGAATTGACTTCTTTTTTGATGGAATTGGTTGATAAAGTTTAAAATGTATTTTGTTTTCATAGTTTGAATTAAGTTAAAAGCACCCATCATTGAAATAGGTGCTAGGATGAATTAATCTAGTTTATTGGCTTCTTTCTCGAAGAATTGGCGAGCTGTGTAATAGTTATTCGAATACACCGTATTCAATCCGTAGTTGCTGAATACATAATATATCCCTGAGTTATTAGTCAACAAACGTAAATATTCGTAGCTGTCTAATACTTTTAATGACGCTATTTTGTTTTGCGTCATTGTTGCTGGTTTTCTGTTTTGTGTATTTTTCATAATTTATTTATTAGATTAAATTATTTCTAATTTTCCAGTTGGCTTTTAACTGGAAATACTGTCGGATTGCTTGTAGAATTTTTGTTTTCATTTTGTTCAAGATTTAGATTGTATTTTAAGGAGAGTAAAGCCTCTTAACAGAGAATTTCGTCTCTAAACATAGAAGCCAATTACTGACTTGTTAAAGAATAAGAAAACAGCACGCTTACTTCTGTTAAGAATGTAAAGCGCACTATTTTCTAATTTTTATGAGGCTATTGTGCCATCTTTTTTTGTGTAAACTGTTCCTTCTTTTGAAATAAATATATTTGCGTAGGAATTGTAGGTTTCTTCAAAACATTCTTGTTTGATTTTTACAATTTCTTTGTAAGAAATTCCAAATAATCTTAAGGCATATTTTTTTAAATGATGGTTGTTAAAATTGTCTTGGTAAGACTTTATCTGGAGATAGAGTTTTCTTTTACCATCCTCATTTAATTTTCCTTCTTTGTACTGATGTATAGGATTTAAAAAATTATCAAGATTGATAATCGCATCTTTGATGTAGAAAAAATCTTGAACCTGTTCACAAAGGGCTAAGAAATGTACACTCATTCCTTTATTATGAACTAGGTACTCTGAAACCACTTTTTTACGAACCGCAGACTTTAAATCATAAAAATTAAATCCTATATCAGTAATTGCTTTTTTAAGTTCTTTATTTTCTATTGTTATAAGTTCTTCAAATTTTAACTCACAAGGATGTTCAAAATCTAATTGCGTTTTAAGTTTTGTGGTTAATTCTTGATATCTATTTTTTAATTCTATGATAAAATTCCCATTTTTTTTATAGAATAATTCAGCATACTTTTTGAATTCAGGATGTAATTCTTTTTTTAAATTTTTCATAATTATTAAATTTTATAGTTATTAATTTTTGGTGTTGGTAAAATGTTGTTTTAGAATTTGCAAATAGAAAAGCACTCCCCATTATGGGAGGTGCTTTCTTCATTAATTTGGAAGTTGAGATAAAATCCACTTGAAACTACTATTGTCTGGTTTGTAGTTTAATATCCTACCAGCACTTTGTTCTATTTTCAAACGAAGTTTAGCTTTAACATCTTCAGAAGAGTGTTGCTGAAAAATTAATAGTTTGCAATAGCATCGTGCAAAATGCATTTTTGTGTCCTTAATTGGAAAGTTATTATCGTATGCAATTGCTACCATATCTGTATAGCAATCATTGGCATAAGAAAGAGTCTCTAAATCTTTAACATCTGTATCTTTAAAGTTTAGGATGTAGTACTTTCCCTTAATATAGTGGTAAAAAACTTGGTTTTTGATGCTTAAGGAATCTGCATCAATTTGGAGTAGTTTCTCAAAACCATCTTGACGAAATGAATGGGTTTTGATGAGTTCTTTTATCGCGTTTAAAACTTGATAATTTTCTTTGTTTTTTTGGTCTTGCTGACCATGTTTAAAATGCTTCATTTTTTAGCCTTTAGAGTTAATAAATATTAATTTCTAAAGCCACTTTTTTTCGATGCATCGACTTCTGGACAACTTACTAAATATAAGTACAATCGTATCCAGCCTTAAAGTTGCGCTAACAACTATTAAGTGTTAGTCGATTTATCTTAATTTGGCTTTAAGATAATCGACCCCATCATTAATTTGATGGGTTTTTCATTACGGGAATGAACTTCGAATAACTTTAGTAAATCTACATATATAACTAATTACCAAGTGGTTATATTGAAGTAAATAGGAGGTCTTATTTCCAGAAATTTTTGAAAACAGTAGAAATTATAGGGTAAATTTCTAAAATGCTGAATTCAGCATTTTTTTACTACATTTATAAGAGAAAAAGAATAAGGTATGGACGAGTCAGATCAATTTAAAGAACCAAAAGGTTTTAAGAGATTTCCAATTTTTTTCAAGGTAGAAAATATCGATGAAATCCCTTTTAATGAAATTGTAAATCAATCAAGCCGTTTTGCAGATGAGTTTAATTTAACCGCAGACCTTATCCGTACAAAAAAGGGATTAAAACCACATTTCACAAAATATACTTTTTCATATAGAACTATCAATTCAATTATTTGTTATATTTTCTTTAATTTTCAATCTATTACAAAAGAATTCGTTACAAAAACGCCTTCAGAGATTCAAAATAAATTGGCAGAATTAATAAATATTTTAAATGAAGTGGAGGAGTTTTTGATTCGTAATAATAAAATTAAAATACAGGAAGTAATAAATAAAAACATCCTATTATTCAAAAGCCTTCATCAGCAGAAATATAAAAACTTTTTATTAAAAGACTGGGAAATTGAAATTGTTTCAAAAAGCGAAAAATGGTTAATTGATAAAATGGAACCTCTTATATTACTTGAGGAAAAAGATGATTCAAATGATGATGGAGTAAACACTTTCAATGCACAACAAGTTGTTATCAATACTAATAAAGTTACCATTACCTCTGAACTCGTAAAAATATTCAAAAAAATCCCTCCTAAACAAAGGAAATTTTATTCAATTCTATTATTAATCACACTCCCTTTTATTGTGCTTTACTTTAGTTCATTTAAAGACAATAATGATAAAATTTGTTGCTCAAATAAATTAAAAGTAATTGACCAATATATTACTGATTTACAAGATGAAAAATTCTTATATTTTTCCAAAGATTACTTCAATAAAATGACAATCCAATTACAAGATCAATCTTGTACTGATTGTAATTTAAAAGAAAGGTTAATCATTCTTAAAAAATCAATGTATAAACTAGCGTTCAAACTTAATGCGATTGAAGGAGAACAAAAAAATATTGAAAAAAGTAATTTTACAGCACTATCAAAATCAAATATTAAATTACAAATTGCACTACATGATGTACTTTCTTATATATGCCAAAACGATATTTGTACTGATAATGAAATGGCTGAAATTCAAAAAATTCAAAATCAATTGCATGAACTAAAAAAAGACTTTTAATTATGAAAAAGAAAATAAACAAAAAAGTACTCATCTACTTTATATCAGTAGGCTTATTATATTTGATAATATATTCGTGTGGTTCTTCAAACAACAATACGTTTAAGCTAAATAGAGGATCAAAAGTAGATAATAGAAATGGGGTCATTATTGTAGGAGATAGTAATAAGGTGGAACTAAAAGTAATAAAAATTATAAATAATTTAGAACTTAAAACTCAAAATCAGATTATTAATAATATCCATAATTATCGAGACAGTATAAGCAACATAAAAGAATTTAAAGACTCTATTTCAAATAGAATAAAAAATTTAGAAAACAAATATCTTCTCGCATCTAAAAGAGAGAAAAGGAAACAAATTTTAGAACAAAAGCAAAAACAACAAAAGCTTCTTAATACAACCAATAAAAGAGAAAATGTTTACAAAGCTGTAAAAAACAGTTTAGAAAAACTTTTAAAAGAAAACTCTAAAGAGGAAAAGCAAGAAGAACCTAAAAGAGTTATATATCCTAAAACAGCAATTGAATTTATCAATGCAATTGACCATAATACTAGAATAATACTAACTGAACCTGAATATAATATATCACCAAACAAGATTCAAAATGAGATATACAATTTTTATGGAATAATTGAAAATATTAAAAATCTAGAAATTATAGGAAAGAATTTAGATACTGTACATATTTTTTCAAATGCTATAGATGACCCTGTCATCATTTTCAGAAATATGAATAATCTTATACTAAAAAATTTAAAAATAGGACATTCTGAAATTGTTGAGATTAATTTTGAAGGTTGCGGAAATGATGCAGATGTTTTAGAGTTTCAAGAATCAAATGATGTTGTATTAGATAGTAACTATTTATATGGCTGTGGAACTCAGGGTATCGATTATATAAATGGGAAAAATCTACTCGTTAAAAATTCAATCATATATGATTGCACAAATGGAATTTTCACATTCAATAGTATTCAAAATGCCATTTTTGAAAATTGTATTTTTAAAAATAATAAATTAGTTCTTGGTTCTTTTTTCTCAATCTATAATTCTGATGTTAAAATCACAAACTCAACTATTGATTATAATACGACAAAACCAAATAAAGAATATACAGAAAATGATCCTTATGAAGATGAAAACCTTAAGTATATGTTTATGATTGACAATACATCAAAAGTTGATATTGCGAATTCAGCCATAGGAGGCAATAAGATTGATTATTTAGCGAACAATAATGAAAATTTTAAATTGAAAAATATCACTTATGGTTTTCCAAATAATATATTTCGAAAAGGATTGTACCCTTCCAAAAACTAGAATATAAAGTTCTTAAAAGCTTCAGCTTTTAGCTCTAAAAACAAAAAGACAGCTACACCCAGCTATCTCTTTGCATTTGCTTTCTTTCTTGTTCCTGTTGTATTTGTTCAATTCTAGCTCTGTCTGGCATACGTTCATTTGCTTTGTACTTTCTTTTGTCAATTTCTTTAGTAGAAGGTAAATTTTGCGTTGTTATAAGCATTTACTTCGTTGGTTTGAAGTATTGGTGCGTAGTAAATGCGTTTGGCTAGTTTTCGGTGCTGTGGATTGTGCAAACTTTGTCCATTGTCATCTGTAACTTGTATGAGTTGGTTTTGAATCAATTCCTCAATAGCATTGGTTACACTACGACTAGAAACACCAACAGATTCAAATTGAGAATGCGAGATCCAATCTCTTTTTTTATAATTCCCATCCCGATCTCTCCATCCTAATGTATTGCGAATGATTTTTAAATATACTTTTACTGCTGAAGAAGAGACTACTTTCATTTGTTCGTCCAAAAAAACATTAGGAACGGGGTAGTTTCTTTAAGAGACATTGTCTTCTATCTGAATGACTGGTAATTCATTGTTATATCCCTTAAAGATTTGAAATTCCGTTTCAGGTAAATGATGCATTTGTAAAAACCATCCCCCGTTGCTGGTGAAATTGATATTACCAACTTTGTGATGTAAAATTTTTTCTTTTTTTCCATCAAGGATGACTTTGCGAGTAACAACATTGTAAAATTGTGACATTTGATTGTGTATGTTTTACGTACTTTAACCTTAGGTATTTTAGATACCATAATCATTGAAAACTCAGTACTTTTTGTCACAGTTTTGCGACAATGAGGTCTTGTACTATATCTTTTACGACAATTGGTATCCAAAACAATCTATAAAAAAACTCCAACATCTCTAATGCTGGAGTTTTAAAATTATTCAATTTTCAATTTCTTTGGATTTCGCCTACTATCCCAAACCGAAATTACTTCAATACTAGAGTTAGTGATTCTATAGACCAATTGAAAGTGTTTTACAGTACGAATTCGAATTCCGTCCAATTCTGTTTTCATTCCAGCTTCAGGGAAAATAGCTGTTAAGTTCATTACTTCATTAAAAAGGCGATCTAATTTTTTAGGATAAGCAATAGATTGATTTTTATGAATCCAATATTCATAAATAGCCATTTTATCTTTTAATGCTCTAAGAGTCCACCTGATTTCTCTTGTAACCATTTTGATATCATGTTATCGGATTCCCTTTGATTAAAGATATTTCCATTATCTGCATCTTTAATACCTTCTTCTATAAAGACTCTTTCTTCTGAAGAAAATTGGTATACTTCTTCCAATTCAGATTCCGTAGAAATCAAACTTAAAATACTATTTAAGATTTCAGGATTATCAATGGAGTTTACCTTTCCTATAATTATTTCTTTAATGCTCATAATCGTTTTGTTTCATTCAAATTTACAAATTTTATTGTTATTATTTACTACTTAAAAGGAGTATATCATAAGTTGGAAATAGAGTAAATAGAAATTATTCCAAATAATAATGTGTTAACATCAATGCAAAAGCATCAAACAATCCCATTTGATAATGTTCCGCCATCCAAGGGAGTCTTTTATGAGGTGCCTTATCTTTTAGTTCAGGATACCAGTTCAACACCACCATGGCGATTTCGTATTTCGTTTTTGCTTTAAACGATAGGAAAGTTTGTTTAATTTGAGAACGCGTATAGGTTTCCAGATGCAAATTTTGAGCCCTAGCCAA
>Ga0115565_10003834_pt1 | contig 10514 bp, 8 predicted proteins | sample COGITO_mtgs_1105_FD_87199 | JGI IMG/M metagenome (GOLD analysis project Ga0115565, IMG submission 87199) | Pelagic marine microbial communities from North Sea - COGITO_mtgs_110530 | ecosystem: Environmental > Aquatic > Marine > Epipelagic | place: Germany:Helgoland, sampling site Kabeltonne... | reverse complement strand
TCCTCCGGGGCCCCGGCCGGGGGGGTGTGGGGGTGGGGGCGCGTGCCCCGCGGGCGCGGGGGGGGAAAATAACGCGGGTGGGGGGGCTCGAGGGGGCGGCGCGAGGCCCTGTCGGGGGGGGGGGGGGGGGGGGGGTGGAAACGCCCTTCACAGCAACACTCCAGTTAACGCATCGCATCAGCTTGATTGATTGCGCAAGCGTGAATGTCCGCGTGTCGTGGGGTCGAAATGCATTCCTTTACAGCAGCAGTGTCGTAGAGGTATGTGATGATGCCGAATCATGCGCTTTCACCTTAAACAGCTTACCGTACACACCCATCCCCTTACATCCGGTGCTGTCACGCTGCACCAGCATGGCACACGATGCATCCCTGCGGGGTGCTGTTGTCATTCAAGGGTCTCCAGAGGCAGTCTCCAGGGCAATGGAGAGGGTGTACCCGGACACACCTTGGAGCATGCACTGTGCAGCAGGCACATGCTCTGCAACGAGCAATGCCATCAAAGAGACGTCTCCATCGTTCCAGCTGTTGACCGCTGCATTCTCGCTAGGGGCACAGGCTGCGGTGGATGCTACGCTGTCCAGCTTGTCCGCCTCTCAAAAAGTGTTCCCTGCCGCGCAGGACAATGGGTATCAAACAATGTATAAAGATGGACTGGACATTGAGTGGCATGTGGAGTCGGAGTCCTTCGTGTTGAAAAGTCTTGCAGCTGCCAGTACCTGGACGCCAACGCAAGTGGTCCTTTCACCAGGGACCAATGGAGATCTGGCCACATTCAAACTGAATGACTTGCTGTACAACTTGCACGGCACTATGAACTTCTGGCACCTATACGTGAACGCGGGAGTGTTCCCCGTAATGGTTCATGAAAGCGCGTACTGCCACGGCGGGGGGCCACTCACGGCTTGCAATCGGTCCCTGACCTGCACGCTCGCTGTGAACATAACAGGCCATGTGACTGCTGCACCCGGAGGCAAAGCGAAAGTGAAGTTTGACAGCGTTTCTGCAAACATCCAGAGTGAAACCTTCTCCATGCCAGTCGAGTCTGATTGTGCCTTGAAAGCGGGCTGCTCCAAGGCAGTTTCGACTTTTCAAGGAAAGGTCGACGCTGCTGTTTTGTCGGCACTGCAGGGAAAATTCAATGGTGTTATGGACACGTTGAAAACGAACGGGTTCACCATTGACATGTCGTCTTCCCTTCAAACCACATGCAAAGTGTGAGAATGCAACTGTTGCAAGGTGTTCGCGCACCGCACACGGGCACTGAAGGTACCCCTGCAGGGTTTGACGTGAAACACTTTTATTCGACACTGCATTTCACGCACTGCGCAGCTTCCTGCACACACCACTTTCCTTGAAACAGCACCCAGTGGTTCAGGGTACAGCCTCCGCACCACAAGGCACTGCACTGTAACATAAACCCGCGCACAATGCAGGCATTGCCTGCAGTAAACAACGCTGCCGTGCAGCGTAGAGCATGTCTTCTTTCTATGTGGGAGCACCGGCACTGGTTGTGTACATGCACGGCAGGGACAGTCATCGTTTCCATGGCTGCAGCGGTGTGCAATGTGCCCACTTTTACAGCTGGAGAGCACATTCCCTTCATTATGGACTTTTCAAGGGCAGCAGCCATGTCCACAGACAACGTGAGCCTTCACCCCGTGTCACCGCCGTGGCATGGGGACGCAGAGAGAGTGCGGGAGTGGAAAGAGTCCATCAACAACAACAACTGCGTTGACATGGCCCCGCATGGGTACACCACGCGTGACTACGTGCTGGACTGCAACTGCGTTGCTTGGCCACAGTTTGCACCCTGCTTTCGTGGTGCAGATGAGGCTGATGTGGTGCAGTTTCAAGTGCCACTGTCCCCGCAGCACGCAACAGAGGAGCACTTGGAGGTGCACAGTTTTCAGGGGGCCGTGGAACCGCAAGCCCTGATTGAGCACTTCCCCAAGCACCACCAGGAGAGCATGATCGCAGCCAGCACAGTTGGCATCCTCCAGCGCCGCGCCCCGCTCACACTGGATGACGAGTTGAACTGCGCAGCGGAATGGGTGCTGGGCTGCCTGCGCCGCTTTCACGCACAAAGGTGCAGCTCTGAGCAGCAGGCGGAGCGCCCAGGCGCATTCCTGCGCACCGACAGCTGTTCGCCCAAGGACGGCATTGAACCAGGCGCCGGGCCGTACGGGTGCACCCTGCTGGACGCCCGGCGCTTTGTGGATGCTTGCGTGACTTCCAGACGCGTTGTGCAGGGACTGCGCAGCAGCACGAGGAGTGCCTTGCGCACCTGCAGCGCCCCTGCAGCCCTACCCAGCGCAAACGCACAGTGGGCAGACGGCTCATGGCAAGCGTATCAAAAAGTGCCCTGTCACGTGGAGTATCCGCCCGCTGCGTGCAATGCAGGCAGCAGTCTCGTCATACAAGCGTGGTCCCCCCTGGTGCGTCCAGCCTGTGAATTTCGGTGCTTTGTGAGGGGCAACGGCGTGCGTGCTATCAGTCAGTACTTTTGCTACAACCGCATACCGTGGTTAGACGGCCTGCACCCTGCACAAAAAGCAGCCCTGTGCCGAGCTGTGCAGTTGTTTCAACGGCACTGGCTGCGCCCCCGTCTGGAAGCCGTAGGCTTCATGCTGCCTTCTTACACCATGGATGTTGTAGTACTTCCCATGCAGGGCAGGCAAGCGAGTGGCAGCCAGCCCAGCGACTTTGCCCTGCTGTCCACTTCCCTGCCTGAACGCGCATCAAGTGCAGCCCTGCAGCCAGCCGACGCATTCGGGGTGCGCTTGTTGGAGCTGAACCCTTTTGGGGCGCACTTGAGCAGCGGCTCGGCGTTGTTCAATTGGCGCACAGACGCTGCAATCATGTACGGCTACGCGAAAGCAGAAGGAGGCACAACACAAGCCAGCGACACCGTCGAGGGGCACTGTGAAACGCCTGCATCATGCCCCGTGCAGCTGCGGTGGCTCACTGTGTGCAGTGCAAAACTGGATGCTGAAAGCAAGTGAGTCAGTGCTGCAGCGGGGGCATAGAGGGGAGGGGTGCGGGGAGGGGAGTGTGGGTGTGCATGGGGGGGGACATGGCATTGCCACCGCGCGTGCGTGCACACCGGTACAAACATACGATGAGCGCGCATTGTGGCGTGAACACAGCGCAATCACGGGAATGCACGCACACGCGTCTGTTCAAGGGCTCCCTCTTGTGCGGCTTTTTGTAGCGTTTCCCGACGCCATGCTCAAGAGCCCACCTGCGCTTCAGTACTGCTCTGCTGCGGCAATGCAGTCACGCGGTGTGTGGGAGTGGGAAGATGCAACGCCGCAGCAAGTTGTCTCTGCCCCGGTTGCTGCCTCGTGCAATGTACAGTGTGCAGCGTTGCCGTCAGCTGCCGCTGTGCACAAAGCAGTGAGGCGCCTGCATGACGCCAGCATTGCTTCACATCGGCCAGCCGCTGCAAGCAGCGCAGTCCCCAAGGGCACCGCTCGCGCAGCCCACTTCATCTCGAGCTGCAACGTGCAGCGCTACATCTCCCGCACGGTGCGGAGCACTGCTGCCTCAACGTGCAGTGGCGCTTTGAGGGGTCTGGGGGTACTCACGGGAGCGCGCCCTGTGACCAATGAGCCCACATGGGCGGCGCACGTGCAGTACGACGCACTGTCTGTGAAACACGTGCGAGGCAACTGCGTCACAGTGGCCACTCGTAGCGTTGCAACGCGCCGCACTCAAGTACTGAAGCAGCCCACCGCGTTCTTGGTGCTGCTGCACGCTGATTTTTTACGGGTCTCACACAACGACGTGCCGCGAGACGCATTGGCTGGTGTCCCCCAGGTGTCCCTCGGCACTCACGGGGGTGTCAAGGGGCCTGGCACAGCGGCAACACGATGCCCACGCCCAGCTCCGCCCGATGGCTGTGCATCAGAAGATTGGCTGCTAGCACAGTGCCCTGAACTGGCGCGCGCATTTGTGCGGTACACCCACAGGACACTTGCGCCCCCGCACGGCTTGCCCCGTCGAGATGTGCGCAGGGAAATGCTGTGGCATGGGCCCTCCCCGCTGCTTCTTGCACGCGCAGCTGCATACATGGGCGTGCAGTGCACGCACGCAACGTGGACACTAGTGTACTCAATGGCAGTTCACGCTTGCAATGCACTGTCGCGCAGTGTGGCTGCGCAACGCCAGGATGCGTTGCTGCTCCTGGCGTGCAGTCACCCGGTGCGTGCAAGGGGGCGCAAGCGCCTCCGCAGTGCACAAGAGAATGTGATCATGGATTCTTGAATGCACTGTGTCTTTGTGATGGCCACACTCACTGTGCCGCATGCGGGAACAAGTGCATGCGGCACAGAATCACAGCCGTCTCTAGGTCGCTGGCTGTTTGCCCCCTGCTGCGTTTCATGGACGCCTGCACTGCTGACACCCCCGGGCTGTTTTCACTGCCCAAGGCGTCTTCCACGCTGTTTTCCTCTGGTTGTGCAGGAAGCAGGGGGCACATTTCAGGCTGCGTGCCTGTACAGAGCGGGGTGTACCGTCGTGCACGTGATGCGGCCGCCAGTTGGACAGTGTGCACTTTGTCACGCAGAGCATTGCACCCTCGCATCTCCAGCAACCCAGAGGCAGCTGTGTTCAACGACGAGCGTTGCCCTGTTTCACCCTGCAGCACCTCCAAACGCTCGCTTTGAGCTTGCAGGGCTGCCTGCATGGCTCTCATCGCGTCACTCTGCTGTCGCAGCAGGCGGAGCAGCTGTTCTTCACGCTGCCGCATGCGTGCAGCGTGCTCTGAGATGCGCTGCAGGGAATGCTGTAAGCTGTGTGCAGCGTGTTCTGTGTGCACAGTTTGTTCGTGCAGGGCGGGTTGCTGTTCGTGTGTATGCACTGGCGCGTTCACGCTGAAGTGATGAGACCATGCTGCATCGCCTGCAGGCAGTGCTGTACCCGTGCCTGCTTGTCTACGCAATGCAGCTACCTGAGCAGCCTCCAAAGCAGTCACGCAACGCTGTGGGTCCCCAGCGGCACTGCTGGGGCTGCTGCGAGAGCGTGTCTGCATGACGGGACGTTCCACAGTGCAGTGAGATGGGCAGCGTGCGTTTGTTGTTCAATGCATTTCTTGTATGTACGTGACCGTGTACTGCTAACGGCCACAGGGAACCACTGACTGCAGTGCCTTCCCCGCTTCAAAACACCAGCCGACGTGTCACTCTTGCCAAGGCGTCGTGGTCCAATGCCACGCACTCGTACCGAGCCAGTGGAGCATGTCGCGGTGCAGCAGGGGGCGCATTCCCGACAACAATGAGGGCAGGGGTACAAGGCGTTGCTGCGGCATTGGGCACGCTGCCGCAGCTTGCGACGCTGCAGGGCGAGTCGGAGAGCCAGCATGGACTGCTGGGAGCTGACGGCGTTGTGCACTGCCAAGGGGAAGAAGCACTGCTGGGCATGCCAGCTGCAGCTGCAGGCATGCTAAGTGGCGTGCTGGGGGCAGTGGGCGTGCTGCTCATACCGGCACCGTGTGATGTGTACTGTTGTTGCATGCTGAAGCAGGCGTGCGCGTTGCAAGGTGCTTGAAAGGACTTCTCTTCTTGCGAGTGATACGCATGGAGTGTAACATTGCACATGAAATAATGGATGAGAATAATTGTTGTGCAGTGTGCTGCACAAGGCCGGGTGCAGCGGCGGTGTCACGGGCACTTCACCCCCCCCCTCCAATTCCCGGAGGGGTGTGGGACGTGACGCCGCCGCTGCGGCCAGGATGTTGCCACTGTAATCACTTTAAAACACACAGGGTACATCATCAAACTTTTCTCAACACTGCTTGCACGCAGTGTCGTTGTACAAGTGTCATTTCACGCATGCCCCCGTGAGTGCAGTTGTCTCGCAGTCAGTGCTTCGCCAAACCTTCACGTTTGTTCACGCTGCGTGCAGGGACTGGCAATGGCTGCTTCCAGATCATCAGATGCTACAGAATGCAGCTGCGGACAGCCGCAAGGCAGTGTGCAGAACTGTTTGTGCAAAGCAGCATCTGCGCCGGGCAAGTGCGGGTGGGGCGCTGCCACGCTTGTGCCGCAGCACTGCCCCACAAGCTCTGCTGGCAGCGTCAAAACAGTCTGCGCATCAAGGGAACACAAACAATTCTTGCACGCGTGCAGTGAAGGGGACCTGTCACACGTCATGAGCGTGCTGCAGGACCGCCGTTTGAGTGTGGAGCTGCTGGCGCATAAGCAGCACGCAGGCTTCTCGGCAGCTGCAGCAGCAGGGCAGCCCATGATTGTCGTGGCCATGCTGCTGCAATTGGGGCCACGTGCAGTGCCTAGGGAGCTGCAGGTCAAGTGCCTCCCCATTTGCATGTTTGCAGCGCAGTGGATCGGCGCCCGCGGGGGCCGTGTGGCGGACAGAGGTCGCCGGTGTGGCGCAGAGCATTGGATACCAGAGCTGTGCAATGCAGCGTTTGGGCACAGTCATCTGCGGCGCCCTGAGGGTGCAGCACGGGCGGTGTGGTGGAGGGGGAGGTGGAGACGACGCCCGTCAAGCACGCCCACTGGTGACCCAGACGGCGTGTGCAGCGCAGGCAGTGCACCAGCGCAAGTAGCGTAGAACGCAATGCATTTATGTACTATGCCGACCGCCCGTTCACTGCTGCTTCTCCATGCACAGTAAGTAGTTCGCTGCTGATTGCAGGGATGCGTCAGTGTTCAACGGCTGCACGCTGCTGTCATTGGCTGCTGCCCACCCACTGCCGGCACTGCCGGGGGCTCGCACTGCAGCTGTGTAGTGCCCCCCTCCCAATCCTCCGTGGTGATTGGACACGGCTGTAGTGCTGTACTGCGCCGCCTTGGGGGTGCCCTGCAGGGGCAGAGTGAAACCATTCACATCCCACGTAACAACGGCGCTGTGGCGCTGCACCTGAGGGGGGGCGGCTGCTCCAACCTGCTGGTGCACCTGCACGCGCTGCTCGAACCTGCTCAAGTGCACAAACAGGACGGCAGGAGGGGCGACAATGCAGGTGGAGAGCGTGGCTTGCACTGCCTTGTTGCAGCCGCTGCACCGCCACTCCTCTCCAATGTCGAGCACCTTGTCACCAAGTGTGGCAGCGACGCAGTCCGACAAGCGGCACTGCGCAGCGCCGCCGAGCAGGGTCACGGTCAACGTTTGAAAGGTGCTGGATGTGGAAGACGTGTGCTTGCACAGGGGGCATGCGAGGGTGCTGCGCATGCTGCCTTGGGTACACGGCGTAAAGGTGCCCCCCGGCAGCCACCGCGCAACAGCGCCGCCGACGTCCTCCAGTGCCCCCAAGCACGCCAACACTGCCTCGTGGGAGTCGTGCTGGTGGTACCCCTTGAATGTGCTGCAGTGCGCCCCCAGCGCTGCCTTGAAAGCAGTGGGCGCCACTGCACTGCCACGTGCCTGCACGCATTGCTCCTGCAGCGCCGCCCATGCGGCGACTAGGGCAGCAGCACTGGCCACACCGGCGCACGCCTGTCGTCCCCCTGCCCTGCACGCCTGTGCCACGTCCCGCACTTGCCTTCGCAAGCCTGCAGTGGACAGCAGGGTTTGCAAGGCGCTGGCCATGAAGCACGTGTTGCCCAAGTTGGAAAACCCACACACTGTAAAGGGCGCAGCTGGGGACAGAGCAGGCGCCTGGGAAGGGGCAGTGCTCACTGCACATGCCGGGGGTGCGGTTGTAGTCAGCGTGGGCTGTGCCTGCAGTGCAGGCCGTGTGCACTGCGCAGCGCCCAGTGCAGGTGCGGTGGCAGTCTGCGCCGTGCGCCAAGGCCGCACAGCCGGCACAGCGAAGGCCTGCTGCGGCTGCGCTGCAGGGGGCGCTGATGGGGGACACCTGCTGCCTGGTCTAGCCAACCACCCCGTGCGGCAGGGGAGAGTGTGCACTGCACGGGAGGAGACGCTTTGCACCACCACCCCCGGGTGTGTACACCGCAGCACTCGAACGGGCGTCCACACGTGCACCTTCAACCGACTGCACTCCACCAGCGCGTCAGCAGCGTCCCCTGGCATGGGCTGCCCCACACCACTGTACTGCCCGTTCCCTCGAGAGGCGCTTGCGGCCTGCACGGTGCCAGCGCTGCGGGCAGTCAACCCTGCACCACTATGGGGGTGAAGGGGAAGAGCAGCTCGCATGGCACGCAATGGGTAGAGGTCGCTGCGGTGTGCCTCTGCTGCAGCTGCATGGGCGCGCTCAGTGATGGCGCCAGTAAACCTGAAGCACGCCTATTTGTCTGCATGCACACGCTTGCCGGACTTTGTTGCTGTTCAAAGTCCCCGTGCAGCGCGCGTGGACTCTTTGCTGTGCCCTCTATCTGTGCACGTTCCCGTGCGCCACTCCCCGCCCACACTTCACCCATGCCGTGCGCTGGGAAGCCCAACAGCGCAGCGTGCAAGATGGAGGAACAGGCGGACCCGCAGTGGAAGGCATATGTGCAGCAGCTGCAGGCGGTGTCCTCCACGCTCACCCCGGTGGGGGCCAACCGTACAGTGTTTGGTACCCAGCCCATGTTCAGGGACACAGACACGCTGCCCAATGGCGGCTTGACGGTGTACAAGAACATGTGGTTCAACAACGGGGAGGGTCTGCAAGACGTTGCAGTGGCTGCAGGAAGCCCCTTCCCTGCCTACTTGCTGCGTCCTGCCTTACAGGGCAGACTGCACACGCCCATGAACCTCGATTACCAGTCGCAGGCCACAGTGAAAGTTTTGCAGGCTGCAGCGAAAGCTGCAGGTCACTGAAGTGGCCTGCGCGCATGCACGAACACACCCTGCGTGTGGCAGCGAGGCACTCTTGCGCAGCAGCAGTGAGGCTGACCGTGAATGCTGCGTGGGGGTGCACGGGGGGGTGCAGGGCGGCACGGACCGGCGCGGGGGCACACACACGTGAACGCAACGTGCTCACTGCACCATGTCCACGCACACCAAAAATTAAACAATTGAAAGCACCCGCATGTGCACCCTGCAGCAGCAATCACCACGAGCAATCAAGCAGCACCATGAATGCGGCAGAGGTGCAGACTCTGCAACACGTGCGTGCCGCACTCGATGAGCAGTTACTGCAACACCTGCCTTTGTCACGCTTGGAGCAAGCACGAGTTGTGGCAGTGCGTGCACAGCAACTGGAAGCTGGCGCCCCTTGCTTGTTGCCTGCTGTTCCAGATGTGTGGGACCCATGCACGGTGGCAGCAGAGGAGCTGCAGCGGGGTGCCCTGCAGGGCATCTTGAGCGTGGTGAGGTACAGGCAGGGTGGTGCCACACAGCGCATAGGCGCCTGTGCGCACCAAAGGGACCAAGACCCTGGTGTACAGCAGCAGCACCCAGGCGCTGCATACGCTGCAGCGGCGCAGCAGCTGTGCACCACTGTGTCTAAGGCGCCTGTGCAGGTCATCACGCCCGGCGCGCAAGGCGGAGGGGGGGGCCATGGGCCCCCTCAAACGGCTACTTTCACTGCGCAATAAACGGCACGTACGCGCCGCCAGCTTGCCCTCCCCCCCCTCACCTCCCGCGCTACCTGCACGCGACAAGATGCCTAGTGCAGCATGGACGTGGCACTTGCCAGGCGTGCGCAGCAGCATGCGCATGTGGACTGCAGTGGGTACTGGGGCACCCTTGGGCACAGTGCTGTTGAACCCCGGATTTGCTGCAACAGTGGACGCGTCATGGGACGCGTGGGGGGTGCACCTCTCCAACAGCGGCTTTGACGTCGCAGCATTTCAAGCGTGGCGGGCAGTGCCGTCCAGTCGCACATCGTGGGCAACACAAGTGCACACCCTGGCTGTGGCAGCTGTTGCAGCGCAGGAAGCCAGTGCGGTGCTGCATGGCAAGCGGGTGCCCCTGTTTGGCGTGGGGCACAGCATGGGCGCTGCGCTGCTGTGCGACGCTGCGGCAGCGCACCCCTCCCTGTTCCACGGCGCCGTGCTGTACGCGCCCATGATTGCCCTGCCTGTGGAGTCAGCTCCCAGCCCAGCACTGGTGGCGGTCATGGAAGGCGCCGCTGCACTGTGCCCCAGTGCGAATGTTGCGTCCTGTGTGCCGCGCAACGTCACCAAGCGAGCATTGCACAGGGGCTCCTCTTGCGCCGCAGAGGCGCAAGCCCGGGGGCAGGTGTGGGGGCAGCCCCGTGCGATGGGCGCCGCTGTGCCTGCTGCGCCCACTCGTGCATTCAACGCCTGCACACCCACACCCAGAGCTTCCAGACGGGCATCGAGCACCATGGATGCCTCATCCATGCGCAACGGGGACGCAGTGACAGTGCGGCAGGCGGTGTACAGCGGCAAGGTGGAAGCGGCACGGGATGCACTGCGGCGTGGGGTGCCCCCCCCGCAACACCGCACCGGGGCGCTAGCTGCCGCTGTGGGCGCCGCCTCACCCACAAGTGCGGTGCGTCTGGATGAAGTGGTTGCACTCGCTCACGGCACGCTGCAGGTGCACAACGCAGCACGCTTGCGCATGCAATGCAGCATGCTGCTGCTTGTGGGCACGCGAGACACTGTCGTGGACATTCCTGCAGCTCAGGCGTTCCTGCGGCAG
>Ga0115565_10003826_pt1 | contig 10527 bp, 9 predicted proteins | sample COGITO_mtgs_1105_FD_87199 | JGI IMG/M metagenome (GOLD analysis project Ga0115565, IMG submission 87199) | Pelagic marine microbial communities from North Sea - COGITO_mtgs_110530 | ecosystem: Environmental > Aquatic > Marine > Epipelagic | place: Germany:Helgoland, sampling site Kabeltonne... | reverse complement strand
AAACAGCGGGTCGGGAAAAACCCCGGCATCGACAAAGAAAATCTCAAGATCCTGGCGCGCCGCATGAAACACTTTAACCACCGAAGTATCGCGAAACAGATCATAAAGTGGCGCAAGCGATAACCCGTCGGACAGGGGATCAACCAGCACAGCTGTATCGTCATCTTTGCCCGGCATGGCCAATTGCAACAGGCACAATTTAGAATAATAGGTGCGCTCGCGCAGGAACTCCGTATCAATCGTAACGTAAGGGTGTTTTTGAGCCTCGGCACAGAATGCAGCCAGTTCAGATGTGGTTGAGAGTGTTTTCATTGACTCGGAGACTTCTTTTACGGCTGGTATTCTCACCCTGACTTTCATAGGGCAAAAAAAGACGGATGAAAAGCGACCAAAGTCAGGTCAGATAAACTGGCGCGGCATTTCCTGTCATAACGCGCCGTAATACCAATGGGTATAAGCAATGTTCTTTGATTAAAACCCGCGCTGCCAAACTTTTTGCGTCGTCATTTTTCAGGATCGGCACAACGGCCTGGCCAAGTACCTGCCCACCGTCCAAGTCTGGGGTAACGTAATGGACAGAACACCCTGCAAAGTAGTCGCCGGCCTCTAACGCCCGCGCATGGGTGTTCAAACCTTTATACTTTGGCAACAGCGACGGATGAATATTGAGTATTCGCCCCACCCATGGGATGACAAAACCAGCCGTTAAAATGCGCATAAACCCAGCTTGACAAATCATATCAGGTTTATAGGCCGCCAAGATCTTCGAGAGCTCAGCCTCAAAGGCGGCACGATCACCAGCAAATGGTCGATGATCCAGCACTGCAGTGGCCACGCCGCGCGCCTCGGCCTTTTGCAAGCCGCCTGCCCCCGGCACGTTCGACACAACCAAAACCGCGCGCCCCGGATGATCAGCTGTCAGGCTGTCAAGCAATTGCACCATATTAGAACCGCCACCTGAGATTAGGATGGCAATCCGCTTTTTCATAGCAAGCTGCCCTTATAGACCACGCTTGATCCTGCTGTCACACAGCCCAGTACGGACACTTTCTCGCCTTCTGCGGTCAACTGCCGAGACAACGCGTCGGCCCGATCCGCTGAGACCGCCAAAACCATGCCAATGCCGCAATTAAGGGTTTTAAGCAATTCACTGGACTGCATACCGCCTGTCGCTGCCAACCATTGAAAAACTGGTGGCAAATCCCAACTATCGAGATCAATCTGCACGCCCATACCATCTGGCAGAACCCGCGGAATATTTTCCGTCAAGCCACCGCCAGTGATATGAGCCAGAGCATTCACCCCGCCCAAATTGATTGCCGACAACGCGGATTTGACATAAAGGCGCGTCGGGGCCAACAGAGCCGCGCCCAAAGTCCCCGTTGCAAACGGGCAGTCATCAGCCCAATTAAGACCTGACACCTCAACCAATTTGCGCACCAACGAATAGCCGTTGGAATGTACACCATCGCTGGCCAAGCCCAGCAGAACATCGCCTTCGGCAACGTCGGCCGGGAGGGCGCTGCCGCGCTCCATCGCACCGACGGCGAATCCTGCCAAATCAAAGTCACCGGCCTGATACATCCCTGGCATCTCGGCAGTCTCTCCGCCGATCAAGGCGCAACCAGACTGCTCGCAGCCCGTGGCAATCCCTTGAATAATCCGCACGGCGTGATCGGTTTCAAGCCGGCCCGTTGCAAAATAATCCAGAAAAAACAGGGGCTCTGCGCCTTGACACACCAGATCATTCACGCACATCGCCACCAGATCAATACCTATCGTGTCCACCACGCCAGTATCGATCGCAATCCGCAACTTGGTTCCAACACCGTCGGTTGCCGCCACCAGAACCGGGTCGGTAAATCCTGCGGCCTTTAGATCAAAAAGCGCGCCAAAACCACCCAGACCAGCCATAACACCGGGCCGCGCAGTGCGCTTAGCTGCGGGTTTAATTTGTTCTACCAACGCGTTGCCAGCGTCTATATCAACTCCGGCGTCCGCGTAGGTCAAGCCATTCTGCTGATTTGTCATGGGCATGTCCTTTTATCGTTTGTTGGTTCGCCTAGACGATTGTCGCCATTTAAGCAATCTGAAAGGCTTGACGCGCCGAGTGGGTCTGCTAGCTAGGGACCCGGATGGGCCTGTAGCTCAACTGGTTAGAGCAGAGCGCTCATAACGCTTTGGTTGCGGGTTCAAGTCCTGCCGGGCCTACCAAACATCCTAGAAACCAGCACATTAAGTCGAAGGCGAAATCACTGTAGGCGACAGTGGGCCTGAACCGGCTTGGAAAAATTGTCAAAATTAATATCGCTGGTATCAGGATATGAATTGCAAGACCCTCTAGCATTTAAATCCTGCACTTTGAACCAAGCAAGGATCAGGACGGAGGTATAAGATGACCTGGCTCGACCAGCCTAAAGATGCGACTTGGATTCACCTGTCGAAAAGATTACCGCGCGATGCCATTACGGCATTCTTATGATATCCGACAGCGAGATAAACTTATAAAAAATCTGAGCAAACACACCTCTTCTTTCAATTCTAAGTTTAGCCTACTGTGTAAATAGCTGTGTAAATGCACCCCATAAAATTCAGAGCCTCTTCACATCTAAGATAGAAGGCCTAAATTCTACTTGGTAGTATAAATTCACCAACAACCACGTTTGAGCAAATTACAAACTTTATATAATAAAATCGTGATGAACATTTTACGAATTGCGTCATCCGACGATGGCTGAGTTCTCAAAAACATCAAATTGCGTTGCTTGATGTCATAAATACACTTGCCAGTTGGGCCGAGTTGCACTTTATCTATTTTTCAATGCGCTGCTTGGAGATTGTAGGCTAAGATGAATGAAACTGATATTAAAACCTTTGCAGATATTACACTCTCAAACCGAAGACTCGTCCAGAGAGGTAAAATTGGTGGCGTAAAATCTCTCAGCTCAATTCCACTCAGTTCCTACGCCAGTTCCAAAATGGAAAGCGTATCAAAACCATACTTTGTCGTTCTGTCGGCCCTCTGTCTGATCGGAGCACTAGTTATTGTACTTACCGCTTCGAATTTCTCTCCTCAGTTGTTGACAAGTGTGGACTTATTTTTAGGAATTGAGAACGTTGCAGTTTCGGGTTTTTTATTCCTTTTATCTGTGTTCTTTTTGCTTTTATTTGTAAAAACGCTTACTGCCAAAATTACGATCGAATCCACCGGCGGCCAGACTATTTCGGCGGAAGTTTCAGGCAAACGGGACTCCATTGAAGACTTCGTAGATTCGATCGATGAACAGGTATATCTCTTTCTTAAAGCGATGAATAACAATAACACCCGCCACAGCGCGCCCCAAGCCGAGCCAGTTGTTCAAAAGTTCAAATCGACAGCCCTAAGTGACCCCAAGCAAGAAATAACCGTAACCTCCTCAGCAGATAGTAAAAATAAGCAAGCTCTCTGAATTTTGGGACGTATGGTAGTCATATAAAGAACAGGGGGATTAGTCTCCCTAACGTCAAAATACTGGTGCCGCAAACTTTCCCCGGGTTGACCTCTAGGCGCGCGCGAATCAGCTGGGATCGTAATCATATGGAATTTCCGCGGAATAAAGAGAAAACAAGCGCGCCAGTTCCACATCCATCGTCGGGTATCACAGCATCGTATTTCAACACCGGGATTAAACTTAGATACCCATCAGCACTTTTGGTGCCGCTTCAAGTATAGTTTTCCAATTTGCGCCGTAATCGACGCAAAATTAGGAGCCATTTGCTGCGGTTCAGGGGCTTGGATGTGACTGCCAATCCACGCCAATAGTGCCATTCTTCTGAACATGATGAACGTCTCGATCTCGGCCTCGTCCTCGGCACTTAAGCCCCGAACCGACCGATACCCCCGGACCCACGCGGCTTTGAATGTCGGGATACGCGGGTCGTCTTCGATAAAGCTAATGCTGGCGGCAAAATCGTAAAGAAACCATCCATGGCCACAATCGTCAAAGTCGATCAACCTCGTGCCCTCTTGGCCCACCAGTAAATTTGCCAGCCGCATATCGGCATGAATCAAGTTAAAGCGCTCTGGCGCCTTGCCAAAGGCCGCCAGACGCGCACAAACGGTCTCTTCAACCTCCTCCAGAACCTCGGCAATGTCTCGATCGACCAAAGGCGCATCCCGCCAGTTGCCCCATGTTGCTGCCGGGCCGAAGACCGCATCTGCATCCCATGTCAGCCGTTCGAAATGTGTGGGTTTCACCCAACTGATCGCGTGGTCATGGCAGCGCGCGGCGATGGCTCCCAATTCCTGAAAGCCATACACCATATCCACACTTTCGTCTGGGGCGTCGCCATCGACGAAGTGAAACAGCACCATAAAACGCGCATTATTCAGTCCGTCCGTGTTTCCAAGCTGGATGGCACGCCCATTACGACCAAGAAAATAACCCGGCGTCTTGATCACCTTTTCGCGCCCCAGCGCTTCTAGCCAAGCAAGTTCACTTTCGATGGCGCGCAAAGTGTGATAGTTTTCTCGGTGGATGCGCAGAATTGCCTGATAGCCCTGCGACGCCTCGACCAGATAGGTTGTGTTTTCCGAGACATTTATCAGCCGCACGCGCGCATCCTCGGGCACATCCCAAAGCGACAATGACTGTTCGGCCAGTTTTTGCAAATAACTCAGTGAAGTCTGCAACGGTAGGTCGAAAAGTGACATTTGCTATTTCCATTTGTGGCCCGACTAAGGTTTAATACCGCCACAGGTACTTTTCAAAACCACTTATGGTGCGATGGCTATGAGCCTTTTGCAGCGCAATGCCAAACGCCGTCATTACGATTTCATCCCCCGCTGCATAAGCCGGTCTGCGGCATCATGCTACAGTTTTTCGCTGTCTGAGGTTTTCCCGTGCCGCAGCATATGACCGTAGACCATAGAACCCAAAACCGGTCAAAAGGGCGTTCTGTCATGGTCGCAACTCTGTTTCGCGGGGAGTCGAGACCGTTGGCAACTATTGCGCTCTTGAAGCATCCGAAAATCCAGCCCGTTACTGTCAGTATTTAAAATTTACAGATCAATCAGATGGATAGGATATAAATAGTTGGTTAACAGCCTTTCTTCCGCGCTTGGCTACAAGGCACAAAGAGCCAGTATAAAGATAAAACCACTCTGTCACTCGATAGTAGGAGGCTGATACATTTCTATCAGTTGAGCAAAGCCGCCAATCATATCTAAATCGCTCATAAAAGTTGATTTATAACCGACACCGGTCTATCGGTATAGGTAATCAAAAGATCATAAAGAGCTGTTTCATGCAAAACCGATCCTCTGTACTTTTTGCTATCCTACTTTGTTTCACCGCCAGCATTAGTTGGGGTGCGGACACTGAGGTGGATGAGACCGATCTGGTCCCCAGAATGGGAATATTGTATAAAAAATTCTCGACTGAGGCCTTCACTGGCCTCGTGGTGAAATATTATGCTGATGGTCAAATAAAAACCAAATCCGAATATAAGAACGGCCTCGAGGTTAAGATTTACGAGCAGTATTATGAAAACGGTCAAGTCGAGTTTGCGGGTACTTTAAAAGACGGATTACGCGACGGTTTGTGGGAATTCAATTATGAAAACGGACAACTTCTTCGGAAAGTCGTCTACAAAAAAAATGAATGGGAAGGCCTTGTTGAAACCTACAGAGAGTCAGGCCAGTTGCTGAGTAAAGGCGCTTACAAAAGCGGCAAAGAACATGGCGTGTGGGAACATTATAAAGAAAGCAACGACCTCGAATATCGGGCGCATTACACCGATGGTGTTAAAGATGGATTATGGGAGCAGTACCACGACAACGGTCAACTCAAAATGCTTGGTAATTGGAAAGCCGGAAACATGGACGGGGTGTGGAATTACTACCATGAAAATGGCCAATTAAAACGCACCGTTGGATGGAACGATGGTCAACAAGAAGGGCCGGAAGAAACCTATTATGAGAATGGCCAGCTCAATTTTAAAGTGGCTTGGCAGAACGATGATAAAGAAGGATTAGAGGAAGTTTATTACCAAAACGGCGACGTAAAACATAAAGTGTCCTATGAAGCCGGGAAAAAATATGGTCCAGAAGAATCCTATTATCAGAATGGGAAAATGGCATTAAAATCAACATGGATAGAAGATCACAAAGACGGGATATCCGAAGAATATTACGAAAACGGACAATTGAAACTCCGCGAAGTCTGGGCAAATCAAGTTAAAGATGGTCTGGAAGAAATTTATTATGTAACTGGGCAACTTCAGCACAGGGTCACTTGGCAAGGCGGCTACAAAAATGGGACTGAGGAAAAGTTCTATGCAAACGGGCAACCAAAGTTAACTGGCACGTGGGCCTTAAAAACCAAAAATGGGCCATGGGCAGAATTTCGTGAGAACGGCCAACTGGTACTCACCGGCGTATATCGCGGAGGGCAGAAACAAGGCCGTTGGAAAGAGTATTATCCAAACAGCCAATTGAAAAACAATTCAATGTTCGACAAGGATAAAAAACAAGGACTTTTTCTAGCTTATTACCGCAATGGAAAATTATCCATGAAAGGTAATTATACGGCTGATAAACGCAGCGGAAAATGGGAATTTCACCGGGAAAGCGGCGCATTTGACCGCGTGGAAATCTTTGACGACAACTAGGTTGTCACCCAATAGATCAATCACAAGGCTCATAAACTCGGGCGACCACTGGCGCGGGCGCATTTTTGCGGATTGGCCGGACCATCAGGACAGTCATCCAAAATCCGAAAAGCTACAATAGTTGGCGCTGTGGCTTGCCGACACACAGCCATCCCGATATCACAGCCGGTGGTCGTTTATTTAAAATTTCCCTATCCCCACAACCAAAGCGCCACAAAGTCAGGCCAGCGAATATCAACCAGTTTAAATGGGACCCCAAATCACCTGTGCCAAATGCTCGCGGCCGCGACCTTTGATCGCAACGACGGGTCACGTCACAGCACAAATTTGCCAAACTCATTGCAATCTAAGAAGGCAGCCCCCAACCTGTCAGTTATACAGAAACAATATGGAACCCGGCGCATGTCCTGCTGGGCAGGTTTGTCTCTGTCTCGTCAACCACACCAACAACGACGCATAAGGTTTTGACTGTTCAAGCCAATGGGTTCACCCATCAGCCTAAAATATCTCAAAAAATGAAATGACAGACCCTTTTTGGCAGGTTTCGGGCAACCGCGATTATGGCGCTCCTCTTCGAGGTTCGTTAGCATCGCAATCGCGGACAAACGGACCAAATCAGGCTGTTGTGATGCCAACCGATCCAAAGCAAGCAACACGTTTCTTAAGCGCTAGAAAATTAAGTGACCGACCGCATCTAATATGGCATCGGATGCGCTTTATGTGCCAGATCAAGCTCAGTGATGCACTCCGCGCTTAATTCGACGTGGGCGGCCCTTAAAGCATGGTCTAATTGTGCCAGACGGGTGGCGCCGAATATTGCCGAAGCCATGAAAACGCGGGTGCGACACCACGCCAATGCCATATGAACCGGATCTATATGATACTTGCGGGCAATTGCCAGATAGACGTCGACAGCGGATACGGCGTTGGCCGACATACGCCCCGACAAATCAGCATTCAACGACAGCCGTGATCCCTCAGGCACCGCCCCATTTTGATATTTCCCGGTCAACAGCCCCGTCGCCAGCGGCGAATAGGCGATCAATCCAACCTGTTCATTCACGCTGAGTTCCGCCAGATCGGTATCATAGAGCCGGCACAATAAAGAGTATTCATTCTGCATGGATACGACTCTTGGCCAACCGCGATCTTCAGAAACCCTGAGCCATTGCGCTGTGCCCCAAGCACTGTCATTAGACAGCCCAAAATGACGAATATTCCCCTTGTCCACCTGCTTTTGCAGCGCTTCAAGCGCGTCTTCGATATGCGCAAGCGTCTCTGACTTATTCTGCGAGGACGGATCAAAGATCCAGTTTTTGCGAAACATATACGAGCCCCTATTGGGCCAATGAAACTGATACAAATCAATATAATCGGTTTGTAAGCGCCGCAAAGACCCCTCAATCGCCTCAGGGATGGTCTGCGATGAAATTGGCGCGCCATTGCGAACTGACTGCAGCCCTTCGCCAGAATGTTTTGTGGCCAATATCATGTCGCCACGACGGTTCGCATTCTTACCCAGCCAGGCACCGATGATCTCTTCAGTGCGACCAATGGTTTCGGCTTTTACCGGATTGACAGGATACATCTCTGCGGTATCAACAAAATTAATCCCGCCCTCAAGCGCCAAATCGATCTGGGCATGAGACTCTTGCTCTGGCGTTTGTGTTCCGAACGTCATTGTTCCCAAGCACAGTTCGCTCACCATCAGGCCGCTGCGGCCCAGAGGATTCATTCTCATCTGCTCTCTCCCATTAGATTGGCCCCATTAGAACGATCCGATGGGATCGGCGACCAGGCTCCTCTGGTCCGAGGTCGTAGCTGTCTTCGAATCGAGTGGATAGCATAATGAAAAATCTGGACTTCAACAGCAAATTCATCAGATTAAATAAATAATATTCTGGCAATTTCCAGTGATAGATTTGGGGCTGTTAACAAAATATTTTGGGAATCGTAGACCATACACCCGAATGAAAACAGCATGGCAAACTCTGTATTGATCGTCGGGGCGGCCCCCGGGTTAAGCGCTGCCCTCGCCTGCCTCTGTACCAGAAATGGTATGGCTGTGGCGCTGGCGGCCCGCAATATCAAAAAACTTAAAGCTATATTCGCCGAAACTGACGCCAGCCAACATCTATGCAATGCCAGTGACGCCGATCAAGTGGCCAGTTTATTTGCAGAGCTCGACCACACAATCGGAACACCTGACATGGTGGTCTATACCCCCTAGGCGCGGGTGCCCGAGCCCAGTCAAAACTTGGGTCCACACAGCACCAAAAAGACGCTCAATACCACCTGTTATGGCGCATTTTTGGTGACGCAACAGGCAGCGAAACGGATGCGGCATCAGGGCGATGGCAGCATTCTGTTTAGCGGTGCATCCGCTTGGGTAAAAGGCTTTGCAATTTCATCGGTATTCGCGATGGAAAAATTTGGCCTGCGCGGATTGGCACAAGCTCTGGCCCGCGAATTACATCCGCAAAACATCTATATTTGGCATTTTTTGATCAATGGTGGCATCCGCGCAGAGCACCGGATCGAACGGCAAGATGACGGCAACGACAGCAGGCTTGATCCCGATGCAATCGCTGAATGCTATCTGCGGTTTCACCGCCGGCACCGCAGTGCCTGATCCTGAGAGATCGAGTTGCGTCCGTGGGTGGAGCCGTTCTAACACCCCTATCAATCCTACGCGTTTAAACCGCAGCCGAAAAGCAATGGGGTGGGATTGGCTAATAAACAGCGACGGTCGCCATAACCTGTTAGCCTATGGATTGATCTTGCGGTTAGCATAGCTAAAAACCAGCGGCCCGAGGGACGTCAAACACTCTGAAATAATGCAAAAAATATATACCAAATCTCATTAAGATAGATTAGAACAAATAGTGAACAAATGAGGGTAAACATGTTAAAACCAGTATCGCACCACTTGCCAAACGATCTGCCACACAGCGTGTCATACAGTGTATCACACCGACAATTACAGCGCACACAACCGGCCTTAAACATCTTGCAAGACGTTGCCTTACAAAAGACACGGGTGCATGAATGCTGCGGGCAGGCGCGCGTATTTTTTGCCATGTTGGTTGCCGCAAAGATCGAGGGACCTGTGTTCTGGATCGCCCCCAAATGGCAGCGGGATCATCTAAATCCAGATGGGATGCGCCCCTACGTCAAACCCCAAAACTTTACCTTCATAAACCCCGACCGGCCCGAAGATACCCTGTGGGCGATGGAAGAAGCGCTGCGCTGTGGCGCCGTTCCCTTGGTGGTGGCAGATCTGCCCACCCCACCCAGCCTAACCGCAGTGCGACGGCTGCATCTGGCCGCAGAAAATAACACCAGACAAAACGCAAGCGCACCTTTGGGGCTGCTTTTAACGCATGGTGATGGCTGCGCACCGGGGGTCGAAAGTCGCTGGCATATGGTCCCTGCACATAGCCCTACAGCACAATGCTGGCATTTGACACGCACCCGGGCGCGCACCGCGCCTGTCAAACAATGGATGGTGGCAAAAACCAGAACCGGTCTAAAGACACAACCCCGCCCTATGCCTCCGACCCAGACAATAAAAACCGCCGCGACCACACCCAAAACGAAACCACCGTGTCAAAAACAGCTATAAGGCGCCACAACAAGCTGCTAAGTTAAAATAATATGCGCATTTTAATATCTCTCGCCGCCCTTTTGTTATCGGTAATCTTACTACAGCTCTCCTCTGGCGGGCTTGGACCGCTGGATGCGTTGTCGGGTTTTGAGCTGAATTTCACCACCGCGCAAATTGGTCTTTTGGGGTCAGCACATTTCGTCGGTTTTTTCATCGGCTGCTGGTGGGCCCCGCGCTTGTTGGGCACCGTAGGACATTCGCGGGCTTTT
>Ga0115565_10003818_pt1 | contig 10546 bp, 6 predicted proteins | sample COGITO_mtgs_1105_FD_87199 | JGI IMG/M metagenome (GOLD analysis project Ga0115565, IMG submission 87199) | Pelagic marine microbial communities from North Sea - COGITO_mtgs_110530 | ecosystem: Environmental > Aquatic > Marine > Epipelagic | place: Germany:Helgoland, sampling site Kabeltonne... | reverse complement strand
GATTAAAATCTTTTACAATATCGACCAAACGGGATTCTCCTAAATATTCTCTTTTAATATTGTATTCAAGCCCTCCAGTAAATTCCATATAATTAGAACTATGCTCTGTACTCCACATTCTAGGAAAGAATCCTTTTTGTGAGTCATCGGTATTCTGAGAAGCATTTACATAGTCATTTACAATTATATATTTTCCATTTTTTTCATCTTTTTCAAACTTTGGTTTGTCATCTTTATATGGATTGTTAGGGTCGAGCCCCACATATTTTTCAGTAAATAATGGGCCATAGAAAAGATGAGTTTCAGGATATTGTTCCCTATTATAATAAGCTAATAATTCACGAGCATTGTTCGGATTATTTTCGTTAATCATAGTTCCTGCATTAGCTCTAACGGGAAGCATTATCCAGCTAGAAAAGCCAATAAAAATGAATAATATAGAAAGCAATAAAGTGTTTAGTTTCACAAAATCATTATTTCTAGTATAACGCAGTAAAAGATAAAAAAGAGCTATAAAGAGTATTCCAGCGATGATGGTTCCTGAGTTAAAGGGAAGTCCAATACTGTTAATGAAAAATATTTCTGAAGCGCTAAAAAACTTTAAAGTCATAGGTAATAATAACTTGAAAATAAAAAGTAAAATAGCGACCATCACTAAATTAGCAACAATGAAATTTTTGATTGTAACTGTTTTGTAATTCTTAAAGAAATAAAGCATTCCCATAGCAGGTATCGTAAGAAGTCCCATGAAATGAACTCCAAATGATAGTCCAATAACAAAAGCAATTAAAACAACCCATCGATCTCCTCGAGGTGTTTGCATGTCCTTTTCCCATCTCAATGCTAAATAAAACAACACAGACATTATAAATGCTGCCATGGCATATACTTCGGCTTCTACTGCATTAAACCAAAAACTATCAGAAAAAGCAAAAGTTAAAGAACCAATTACGGCACTTCCTAAAATAGCATAACTACTTTCTTTAGTAATTATATTGTTTTTTGAAATGATATTTACAAGTAATAATGTAAGTGACCAAAACATAAATAGTACAGTAAAAGCACTCGCAAATACTGACATTAAATTAATGGTGAGTGCAATATTGGTTGACTCCATAGCGAAAATAGAGAAAAAAGCTCCTAATAATTGGTATAAAGGTGCTCCTGGCGGATGTCCGACTTCTAAATTACTTGAGGTGGTTATGTATTCACCTGCGTCCCAAAAACTTGCGGTAGGCTCTACAGTTAGCCAATAAGTAGTCAAGGCAATTGTAAAGACAAACCATCCTAAAATATTATTCCATTTTTTAAAGTTGAAGGAATTCATAAATATTTTTAATTTTATTTGGAGCGAATTTACTAATAATATAAATACCTCCAAGTTAAAAAAAATCTAACGTATGTAGTGAGCAAATATTTTAACAAAAAAACAAAAAAAGTAAAATGTGGAATATTTTCTCAAAAATACTTGTACAAGCGAAAGTTTGTATTAAATTTGCAACCGCATTACGGTATTGGCCCATGGTGTAACTGGCAACACGTCTGTTTTTGGTATAGAAGAGTCTAGGTTCGAGCCCTAGTGGGCCAACAAATCCCAATTCAATTATTGAATTGGGATTTTTATTTTCAAGTTAGATTTTAAAAGTCATCACTGGCATGTTGGCATGGTTTACTAGGTCTTCACTAATACTGCCGTTAAAAAAATGAGAAATTCCCTTTCTTCCGTGGGTTCCCATTCCAATTAGATTTGCATTTATTTCATTTGCAAAATTTAAAATTCCTTTCTCTACAGAAGTGTCATTATATATGTGAGTATTAATTTTTTCTGTGTTAAAATCTTTTAGAAAATCTTTTATTCTTTTGTTGATTTTCTTAGATGTTTTAAATTCACTTGGAGTATTAACATAAAGTAAGTTTAAATGTGAATTGGTAACTTCAGCAAATTTTTGCGCTTCTTCAAAAGGAACTTTACATTCCTCAGAGAAATCAGTAGCGTATACAAAGTTATCCGTTTTAAATTCCAAATGTTCATTTTTAATTACCAATACAGGTATTTTTGAAGTTCGCACTACTTTTTCAGTATTACTACCTATAAACATTTCCATAAAACCATTAGTGCCATGAGATCCCATGATAATAAGATCAATATTCTTTTCTTTTACAACTTCACTTACGTCATTAAAGATCTCACCATGACCAATAATTGCCTCGTGAAGAAGCAAGTCCTTTAAGTATGGTTTTTTTAACAATTCTTCAAATTGTTTTTCGGCAAGTTTTATAAAAAATAATGATTCTGGCATGGATCCAGTACTTCCAGAATTTGATAGATTTGATGGTAATTCAAGGGAGTTCAAAACATAAATTTCGCTTCCGTGTTTTTTAGCAATTTGAGCAGCTACTTTTAATGCATTTTCTGCTTGCTCAGAAAAATCAGTAGGGATTAATATACGTTTCATATGTTTATTTTTTATCACATAATTAAAAACTTTAAAGTACAAAAATAATTCGTAAGAATAAAGGTTTTTTTAAAAGTTAAAAAAACACTATATTTGCACCGAATTTGATACGAAACTAGCTGAGGGGACCAAAAGTCCCCTCTTTTTATAGCTAAAATTAATGAAGGAAAAAGTAAAAAAGTTACTAGATAAGGCTTTAGAAGATAACAAGTCATTATTTTTAATTGAGTTTAAAATCTTGGAAGGCAATCAAATAAAAGTAATAATTGATGGTGATCAAGGAGTAACAGTAAATGATTGTATAGCTGTAAGCAGGGCTATAGAGCATAACATCGATAGAGAAGAAACTGATTTTTCGTTAGACGTTGCCTCGGCAGGTGTCTCAGAGCCACTTTCGATACCGCGTCAGTATAAAAAAAATATTGGACGTATCTTAAAAGTAAAAACTAAAAATAATGAAATTTTAGAAGGAAAGCTTACAAAAGTAGGTGATAATGAAATAGAGCTTAATTGGAAAGCTCGCGAGCCTAAGCCTATCGGTAAAGGAAAAGTTACCGTTCAAAAAGAAGCGGTTTTAGAATATAAAAATATTGTTGAAGCAACAGTGGTGATAACATTTAAATAGAAGAATATGGAGAATTTAGCATTAATTGATTCTTTTTCAGAATTTAAAGATGATAAGTTAATTGACAGAGTGACATTAATGTCGATTTTAGAAGATGTTTTTAGAAACGCTCTAAAAAGAAAATATGGCGATGATGATAATTTTGATATTATCATCAATCCAGATAAAGGAGATTTAGAAATTTGGAGAAATCGTGTAGTGGTTGCCGATGGAGAAGTAGAAGAGCCAAATCAAGAGATTTCATTAAGCGATGCTCAAAAAATTGAAACTGATTACGAAATTGGAGAAGATGTTGCTGAAGAAGTAAAGCTAATAGATTTGGGACGTCGTTCAATTTTAGCATTACGTCAAAATTTAATATCCAAAATTCACGAACACGACAACACGAATATATTTAAGTATTTTAAAGATTTAGAAGGGGAAATTTACACAGCAGAAGTTCATCATATTCGTCATCGTGCTATCATTTTATTAGATGATGATGGTAATGAATTAATTTTACCTAAAGAAAAACAGATACCTTCAGATTTTTTCAGAAAAGGAGATAATGTTAGAGGAATTATAGAAAGTGTTGATCTTAAAGGCAATAAGCCTTCCATAGTGATGTCTCGAGCACATCCAAAATTTTTAGAGAAAATATTTGAACAAGAAATTCCTGAAGTATTTGATGGGTTAATTAGTGTTAAAAAAGTAGTTCGTATTCCTGGAGAAAAAGCAAAAGTAGCTGTAGATTCCTATGATGATCGTATAGACCCAGTTGGGGCTTGCGTGGGAATGAAAGGATCTCGTATTCATGGTATTGTTCGTGAATTAGGAAATGAAAATATCGATGTAATTAATTACACAACAAATACTCAATTATTTATAACACGTGCTTTAAGTCCAGCAAAAGTTACTTCCATAAAGTTAGATGAAGAAAAGAAAAGAGCAGAAGTAATATTAAAACCAGAAGAAGTGTCTAAAGCTATTGGACGTGGAGGACATAATATTCGTTTAGCAGGTTATTTAACAGGTTATGAAATTGATGTATTGCGTGAAGGAGCTGAAGAAGATGTAGAGTTATCAGAATTTAAAGATGAAATAGAAGATTGGATCATCAAAGAATTTGAAAAAATTGGATTGGATACTGCTAAAAGTGTATTGGAAAATAATCTTGCAGAATTGGTAAAAAGAACTGATTTAGAAGAAGAAACCATTCAAGAGGTTTTAAATATATTAAAAGAAGAATTTGAAGATTAAGTAGTAATTTTGAATATATATTTTTAAATTTAAACTGAATAAACAGGAGAAAGCGTCTATATGTCTGAAGTAAAAACAATGAGACTTAATAAAGTACTTCGTGAATTCAATATTTCATTGGATCGCGCAGTAGAATTTTTAAGCTCTAAAGGTTACGAAGTGGAGTCTCGACCTACCACGAAAATTTCCAATAAAGAATACCAAGTGATGTTTGAAGAGTTTCAGACAGACAAAAGTAAAAAGGTAGCTTCTAAAGAAGTTGGTGAAGAGAAAAGAAAAGAGAAGGAGGATATTCGTTTGGCTTCTGAGCGCGAGCTTGAAGAAAGGAAGCAAAAAATCGAAGCTTCTAGAAAAGTTATAAAAGCTGAAGTTAAGCTTGAAGGACCTAAAACTCTTGGAAAAATTGATCTCAATACTAAAAAACCTTCAGAGAACAAGAAAGAGACTGTTAAAAAAGAAGTCTCTACTTCTGTAAAAGAAGAAAAAGTTATTGAGCTTAATACCACAAAAGAATCACCAAAAGTAATTTCTAAAGAAGCAAAAAAAATTGTTAAAAAAGAAGTTGCTAAAGATGTACCTGAAATTGTTAAGAAAGAAGCTTCTGCTCCTGTAAAAAAAGAAAATATAGTAGTTAAAAAGGAAGAAAAATCTCCTCAAACTCTTCCTATAAAAAAAGAAACTCCAGCTCCTAAAACTGTTGATGCTAGAAATGATTCAGATGTAATAAATGATCCAGAGAAAGTAGTTACAAAATATAAAAGATTAGATGGTCCTAGAATTACTGGAGAAAAAATAGATTTATCGCAATTTAAAAAGCCAGAAAAGAAAAAGAAAGTTGTAGCAGATACCGATAAAGAGAAAAAAAGTAAACGTAGAAGAATAAGTAAAAGCCCTCCAAAAGGAGGTCGAGTTGGAAATCAACAAGGCAATAGAGGAGGAGTTCGTAAAAAAGTTACACACACTCCAAAAGAAGAGCCTAGTGAAGCTGACGTACAAAAACAAGTGCGAGAAACTTTAGAGAAACTCCAAGGTAAATCTTCAAAAGGAAAAGGAGCTAAGTATAGAAGGGATAAGAGAGATGTGCATCGTCAAAAAACAGAAGATGATCAAGCAATTCAAGAAGCAGAAAGTAAATTACTTAAAGTAACAGAATTTGTTACTGTAAGTGAAGTTGCAACGATGATGGATGTGTCAGTTACGCAAATTATTTCTACTTGCATGTCATTAGGAATGATGGTGACTATGAATCAACGTTTGGATGCGGAGACGTTAACTATTGTAGCGGATGAATTTGATTATGAGGTTGAGTTTATAACATCAGATATCGAAGAGGCGGTTCAGGTTGAAGAAGATTCTCCAGAAGATTTAATACCCCGCGCTCCTATTGTGACAGTAATGGGTCACGTAGATCACGGTAAAACCTCATTATTAGATTACATACGTAAAGAAAACGTAATTGCAGGAGAGTCTGGAGGAATTACACAGCATATAGGGGCCTACAGTGTAACTTTGGATGATGGACAGCAAATTACATTTTTAGATACACCTGGTCACGAAGCGTTTACGGCAATGCGTTCCCGAGGTACACAGGTAACTGATTTAGTGATTATTGTTATTGCAGCAGATGATGCGATTATGCCTCAAACCAAAGAAGCGATAAGTCATGCACAAGCAGCAGGAGTCCCTATAATATTTGCAATAAATAAAATAGACAGATCAGTTTCCAATCCCGAAAAAATTAAGGAAGGTCTTGCTCAAATGAACCTACTAGTAGAAGATTGGGGTGGTAAAATACAATCGCAAGATATTTCTGCGAAAACAGGTGTAGGTATAAATGAATTATTAGAAAAAGTATTGTTAGAAGCTGAATTACTAGAACTTACTGCAAATCCTAATAAATTTGCAAATGGTACTGTAGTCGAAGCATTTTTAGATAAAGGTAGGGGTTATATTTCAACGATATTAGTTCAAGGAGGAACTTTGAAAATTGGAGATTATATGCTAGCTGGACAATGCAGTGGTAAAGTAAAAGCAATGCATGATGAACGTGGTCAAAAAGTAAATGAAGCTGGGCCTGCTACACCAATATCAATATTAGGATTGGATGGAGCTCCACAGGCTGGAGATAAATTTAACGTTTTTGAAGATGAACGTGAAGCAAAAGCAATTGCATCGAAACGAACGCAATTACAACGTGAACAATCTGTAAGGACTCAACGTCATATTACTTTAGATGAAATTGGCCGAAGAATTGCACTTGGAGACTTTAAAGAATTAAATGTAATTCTTAAAGGTGATGTTGATGGATCTGTTGAAGCTTTAACAGACTCTTTCTTGAAGTTATCAACAGATGAAATACAAGTAAATATTATACATAAAGCAGTTGGAGCCATAACAGAGAGTGATGTGTTATTAGCTTCGGCTTCTGATGCCATTATTATTGGATTTAACGTGCGACCAATGGGGAATGCACGTCAGATTGCTGACAAAGAAGAAATTGATATCAGAATGTATTCTATTATTTATGCTGCGATTAACGATCTTAAAGATGCTATGGAAGGTATGTTGTCTCCAGAAATGAAAGAAGAAATTACTGGTACCGCTGAAATTAGAGAGACATTTAAAATATCCAAAGTGGGAACTATTGCAGGTTCTATGGTTCTAAGTGGAAAAATTTACAAAGATGCTGAAATTCGATTAATTCGTGATGGAGTGGTCATTTATACCGGAGTACTATCTTCATTAAAACGATTTAAAGATGATGCTAAAGAAGTAGCAAAAGGTTATGATTGTGGTATGCAGGTTAAAAACTACAACGATATTAAAGAAAACGATGTTATTGAATGCTTTAGAGAGGTAGCTGTTAAGAAGAAACTTAAATAATATACTTTTAAAAATATTAAAATAAAACGGTTTTTAAAGCCGTTTTATTTTATATTAAATGTAGAACCTGCAATTTTTATTTTCTGTCGGGTTTTAATATAAAAGCAGATGGAAATTTATCCTTAATTTCTAGTATCGTTCGATCTGCTTCAAATCGAGAACTAAAACTTCCAACCCATACCTTATAATTAGGAGTTTCATATTCTATGGATGCAGGCCAAGAATCAAAATTGTTTCGGTATTCTCTAATGATTTTATTTGCTTCGTTTAATTCGCCGTAATACAATTGAATAGTATATCCAACCGTAAGTTTGTTTTCAACTTCAAGACTTTTTTTTAATGCTAATATTTCAAGAATTTTTTCGTCTTCGTTAATAGTAATGGTTGCATTTTGTCCAATTAATAAATTAGAAAAAACAATAAAACTAATGGATATTAAATAAGGTTTGATTTTCATAAAATAATATTATTGCAAAGGTATATTTTATTAACTCAATTGAAAGAAAATTTATTATTTAGAATAATTATAAATTAAGCATTAACGCTTTCGTACTATTTCTCAAATTGACATTAATATCTTATTTTTGCAGCGTAAATTAACTCAGTCAAGCACAGTAATTACTAGTGCTTTGAAAATGAACAAAGTACAGATTTTTACAATAGAAAAAAATTAACCAACAGTATGAAAAAGGTGAATTACCATAATTTATCATCACAAGTATCAATCATTTTGCTTGTATTAACGCTAACAATTTCAAATGTCACTTTTGGACAAGGAAATACTGATGCTGTTGCTGGAGAATCTTTGTTTAAATCAAATTGTGCTGCATGTCATAAATTAGATAAAAGAGGCGTTGGTCCTGCATTGAGAAATGTCGATGAAAAATACGACAGAGAATGGCTTTACAAATGGATAAAAAATAGTCAAGGCTTAATTAAATCTGGAGATTCCAAAGCTGTTGCATTATTCAAAGAATATAATAATTCTGTAATGACTAGCTTCCCAGGCTTATCAAATCAAGATATAGATAATATAATAGCATATACTAGCTTGCCAAAACCTGAGCCAAAAGTAACTGCAGCTCCGGTTGCTGTTTCTAGTGGAGATGATGGTACAATTCAAAACATGGTTTTAGTAGGTTTTGTTTTAGTGTTTTTATTGTTAGTAATAATGTTTTCTTTGGTAACAAAATCATTAACAAAACTATCTCAAACCAATGGTATTGAAGAACAACCGGAAGAGTCTCGCATCCCATTATGGAAAGTTTTTATTCAGAATCAATTTTTAATGTTGGTTTCTGCAATAATGTTATTATTAGTTTCTGCTTATTTTATGTATGGATTCTTTATGCAAGTAGGTATTGATCAAGGTTATGCTCCAGTTCAACCTATTCATTATTCTCATAAAATACATGCTGGTGCAAATAAAATAGATTGTAATTACTGTCATTCTTCAGCTAGAAAAAGTAAGCACTCTGGAATTCCTTCCTTAAATGTTTGTATGAATTGTCATAAAAACATTTCGGAATACAATGGTGAGGAAGATATAGCTAATGGATATACTAAAGAATTTTATGACAAAGAAATTGCTAAACTATATGATGCTGTTGGATGGGATGACGCTACGCAAAGCTATACAGGTGAAGAAAAGCCGGTTAAATGGGTCCGCATACATAACCTTCCAGATTTTGTTTACTTTAATCACTCACAGCACGTAACAGTTGCAGGTATAGATTGTCAAAAATGTCACGGTCCTGTTGAGGAAATGGAGATAATGTATCAATATTCATCTCTCACAATGGGATGGTGTATAGACTGTCATAGAGAAACTAATGTTGATTTGGAAAATAATGAGTATTACGAAAAAATACACGAAGAACTATCAAAAAAATACAATGTAGATAAATTGACCATAGCCGAATTAGGAGGGTTAGAATGTGGTAAATGCCACTATTAAAATAATTAAACGTTGGAATCAATATATATTTCTTCATTAAATTAATTACAAAAATGTCATCAAATAAGAAATACTGGAAAAGTGTTGAGGAACTAAACGAAAACAACTCTATTGTTGAGTTGCTTAAGCAAAATGAATTTGTTAACCCAATACCGACAGATGAGTTTTTAGGAGACAAAAAGACGCTAGAATCTTCTTCAACATCTCGAAGAGATTTTCTTAAATATGTTGGTTTTACGACTGCTGCCGCTTCATTAGCTGCTTGTGAAGGACCGGTTATTAAGTCGATTCCTTATGTGGTTGCTCCAGATGAAATTATTCCAGGAGTTCCTAATTTTTATGCCACTTCTATAGCAGATGGTTTCGATTTTGCTAATATTTTAATCAAAACCAGAGAAGGAAGGCCTATATTAGTAGAACGCAATCATTTATCAAAACATTCAGGAGCTGTAAATGCTAGAGTGCATGCATCAGTTCTTTCTATGTATGACAAAAATCGATTGGAAGGCCCAAAAATAATGGGTGAAGATGTTTCTTGGAATGATTTTGATAAAAATGTTTCCAGTAGAATTGAGGAATTAAAAGATGAAAAAGTTATCTTATTAACTCAATCTTTTGCAAGCCCAACTACTTCTGAATTAATTACAAAATTTCAGAAAAAACACCCAAATATTAAACATGTAATTTACGACAGTGTATCTTCTTCAGAGGCTTTAGATGCTTTTGAAGATAAATACGGCATGCGTGCTTTACCTGATTACGATTTTTCAAAGGCAGAAGTTATAGTTTCTGTAGGTGCAGACTTTATTGGAGATTGGCAAGGTGGTGGCTTTGAAGGAAGTTATGCTAAAAGTCGTATCCCTAAAAAAGGTAAAATGTCAAGGCATTATCAATTCGAGAGTAACATGTCTCTTTCTGGTGCAAATGCAGATGTTCGTATACCTATTATTCCATCTTTACAATTAAAGGTATTAAAAGCCTTAGTGTCAGATTCTAATATAAATTTACCAAAGCATGTTTCAGTTTTAGTAGAAAAGGCTAAAAAACAATTAAAAAAAGCAGGAAAAAAAGGAGTTATAATTACAGGTATACCAAATTTTGATGCACAAAAAATGGTTTTAGATTATAATCAAGATAGTATAGTGATGGATGTGAAGCATCCTCGAACTACATTTATGGGTAGGTCATCTGAGGTAGAGAAAGTAATGAATGGTGTAATATCTGGAGATATTAAAGGATTAATATCTGTTGGTGTAAATCCTATTTATTCTTTTCCTGACGCCAGATTTATAGATGCATATAAAAAATTGCCATTTTCTCTTGCTTTCTCTATGAAAGAAGATGAAACTGCTGTTTTGGCTCAAATTATTGGAGCAACTCCACACT
>Ga0115565_10003813_pt1 | contig 10550 bp, 10 predicted proteins | sample COGITO_mtgs_1105_FD_87199 | JGI IMG/M metagenome (GOLD analysis project Ga0115565, IMG submission 87199) | Pelagic marine microbial communities from North Sea - COGITO_mtgs_110530 | ecosystem: Environmental > Aquatic > Marine > Epipelagic | place: Germany:Helgoland, sampling site Kabeltonne... | reverse complement strand
ATGTTTTGTTGTTCCCGCATATGCGTTCAAAAGTTTAAAGGCTTGTTCTAAAGGGATGGCTAGAGACAAAGACGTCCAGTTGGCACCAGATTGGCTTGAACAGCTAGCGCCCGAATTTGACCTTCCCTATATGAAATCGCTAAGGGACTTTCTGGTCGCAGAGAAGGCTGCCGCGAAGGTTATTTATCCGGACGTTTCCGAATATTTTAATGCCCTGAACAGCACGCCATTTGAATCCGTAAAAGTGGTGATCCTTGGCCAGGACCCCTATCACGGAGCCGGTCAGGCTCATGGTTTGTGTTTTTCTGTGAGACGGGAAGTGCCGCTGCCTCCCTCATTGAAAAATATCTATTTAGAGATCCAATCAGACCTTGGGTTCAGCAACCGCGAGTTCAACCATGGCTGCCTGGAAAGTTGGGCTTCGCAAGGTGTGTTACTGCTAAATAGCGTGCTGACTGTCGAACAGAACCATGCAGCCTCCCACCGGGGAAAAGGCTGGGAAGTATTTACTGATCGCGTTATTGAGCGCTTGTCCAGACGGCAGAAACCCTGCGTGTTCTTGCTGTGGGGAAGTTATGCGCAAAAAAAAGGCGCGATGATTGACCGTGGGAAACACAAGGTGTTGACTGCGCCCCACCCTTCACCCCTATCAGCGTACAGGGGATTTTTTGGCTGTAGGCATTTTTCGCAGTGCAATAGCCTGCTTGGCGAGTTGGGCGAAACGGCGGTTGATTGGCGTGTCTAAACTTATTATAGAAAGGAAAACTAAATGGAATCGTTAGTTCAGTTTGAATACCTTGGGGATGGTGGTGACATTGCAGTTGCACGAATGGTGCGGGAGAAGCCCCTTAACAGCCTGTTGTTGGATACGATCGACCAGTTGGCGGAGAAAATCTATGCCTGGCTGGAGGATGACAATATTGCCTGCATTATCCTTGATAGCAGCAGCGAGAAGGCGTTCTGCGCAGGTGCGGATATTACCGCGCTTTATCACAGTATTAAGGAATCCGATGGGGGAGATAATCTCTATGCGAGATCTTTTTTTCTAAATGAATACAAACTTGATTATGCAATTCACACAGCAAAGAAACCGGTCATTGCCTGGGGAAACGGTATTGTGATGGGCGGCGGGTTGGGCCTGCTGGGTGGATGTTCGCACCGTGTGGGGACGCCTGCCACTCGGATCGCGATGCCGGAAATCACCATTGGCCTGTTCCCCGATGCAGGAGGAACCTATTTTTTGTCGAAGCTCCCGGACCAGCTTGGGATCTTTGTGGGTTTGACGGGCTGTATGCTTTCTTCAGGTGATGCGATCGCCCTGGGCCTGCTCGATGTCGTCGTCGCACAGGAGGATAAGCAGGCAATTATCGCTAAGCTTTCCGAGCAGAACTGGGTGCAGGACCCGGCAGCGAATGCCCAAGCGATCACTCAAATTTTGTCTGGTTTTGCTGTTGGCGAAACTCTTCCAACGAAGCTGCTGAAGCACCGAGAGTTGATATCAGAGTTTATTCAATCCTGTCTGGATGCGGAGCACTTTTTTGAAGCGTTTGATTCAGGATTGTCCGCGCTACAGATTGATGAATGGCTTGCTGGCGCTGTTGCGACCTATCAAAGCGGTTCAGCCACCACAGCCAGAATATTTTTTGAGCAGATTCGCAGGTCTAAGGGAATGTCACTCGAGGAAATGTTCCAGATGGAACTCGTCATTGCCTACCAGTGCATACGACACCCTGACTTTCCGGAAGGGGTGCGTGCTTTACTGGTCGATAAAGATAAAAACCCTGCCTGGGTTTACCCATCTGCTTCCGGTGTGCCTGAAGAATACCTAAATGAGCATTTTGAACCGGTGTGGGAGGGCATTCATCCGCTTGGCAAGCTAGGTAAAAACGGCTAACCGGCGCTGCCGGTGTTGGGGCTCGGCTTAATCTGCTATTTCAAGATTGGCTGCAGCTCCCAGGGGCGATGCCGTATCAACGGTCTTGTCGCTCCAGACAACGGCAATAGGGTCTGCGGTCGGGTTAGACAGAACAGCCAGGCAAGCGCGGGAACCTGCGACGACAATGGTGCCTGCCGTCAGGTCTCTACCTTGGGCTCTGGATTCGATCTGGTGTAGTCTTTTTTTCAGTGCACCACGGTACTGCATTCTTGCGACGATCTCCTGTCCCAGGTAGCAACCTTTTGTGAAACTGATGCCGCCGAGTTGATGATAATTAAGCGTTTGTGGAAGGTACGCCTCGCAGGATTTTTCGTCGACCCAGGCGACGCCCGCGTCCAGCTCGGCATCAGTCCATTGCTCGATCATCCCTTTGGACCCTGGCGTTTGGTCGTGTTCTGCCCACTGCTCCTGGCGATTACCGAGTTCTATGGTGATGGCACCGTTATCTGTTTTCATGGGGTAAGGTGATTCGCCAGCGGTTGACTCAGTGTTGGGTGAGCCATAGCAGTGGAGGTTTTCAGAGATATCTGCAAGTTCGGCTTTTGAAAATACGATATATTTAGTCAGGAACGCGATGGTTTTGGATATCAGTGATTTGTGCATCCGCAATACCAGATCCTGTCCCTGTCGGATGACAATGAAGCTGGCTAGCATTCGCCCCTGGATATTGCAGACGGCACCCAGTTGAGCAGCGTCATTCGTCAGGACAGCAAGATCGCAGGTAGTGTAACCTTGTAAAAATTTAACCGCATCGACGCCTGAAACTTTTAGGAAACCGAAATGATCAAGCTCGATGCTTTTTGTTTCAGTGCTCTGTTTTTCAGTGCTCTGTGACTCAGTATTCTGTGACATGGATATTTATGCGCCATTACGAATGGCTATTTTACACGCTTTTTTGATCGATAGGCCCATTGGTTTTTGTTTGGGTCAGGTCGTGCAGATTAAATGGGGAAAACAATTGGAATTAAGTGAACTTGAATATAATCGCTTGCGGTGGCGGTCGCGCAGGGGAATGTTAGAGCTGGATTTACTGCTTTTGCCCTACTTTGACGAGGTTTTCGCAGAACTATGCGCCGATGAGCAGAGCGCGTTCATTAAGTTGCTCGAACAGGATGATCCTGATTTGTGGGATTGGTTCTCTCGAAAGAGCCAATCCGATGATCCAGCACTAGCAGCGCTGGTTGAAAGGATTCTGGATCGTGTCCAGCCCTAAAGTTTTTTCTGCAGATCGTTTATATCTGAGCCTGAACGGATCACGCGCGCATAGCTTGTTGAAACTTGCCACACACATGGCAGCCCTTGTTGCGTTGTGGGTAAATCCGATTTTTTGGTTACCGCTTCAATGGGCGCTGACACTGGCCTTATTCACTTCCCTGATTCATCTGGCGCACAACCGGAATCATTTGGGAAAAACGTTGGTTGTCGAACAGATTGTTTTTCGTGATGAAACATGGTCGCTTGGCTTCGGCGATGGCCGGTGGCAGGAAGCCGAGCTTCGAAGCCCGCTACATGTTGGCTATTTTTTTGTAGTGCTTAGATTCAAGCTTAAGGATGAAGAGCTTACCTTAGTGGTAGCCAGGGATGCCTGCGAAAAACAGACCTATCGTCGACTCACTGTCTTCATCCGCCACTATGGTCCCAAGCTGCTGAATCTTTCCTTATCATCAGGAGCCTAACCAAAAAAAGGCGGGGTCAGTACCGTATCAGTTGCCTGCTCGGTCTGTTCGGGATAATCCAGGGTGTAGTGCAGGCCCCTGCTTTCCTTGCGTCGTATTGCGCATTGAATCATAAGGTCTGCAACCTGGATCAGGTTACGCAGTTCCAGCAAGTCGCTGCTGATCCTGTAGTTGCTGTAGTACTCGGTCACTTCCTGCTGTAAGAGTTGTACTCGGCGTCTTGCGCGCTGCAGACGTTTGTCGGTTCGCACGATACCCACGTAGTCCCACATAAATCGACGAAGTTCTTCCCAATTGTGCGAAATGATGACGTCTTCATCTGAATTGGTCACCTGCGTTTCGTCCCAGAAGGGAATTTCCAGATTGGAATCAAGTGATTCAGGTTGAGAATTGATGTGCTCTGCCGCTGCAGTTGCAAATACCATGCACTCCAGCAAAGAGTTACTGGCCATTCGGTTCGCACCGTGCAGTCCGGTGAAACTTGATTCACCAATAGCATACAGATGTGGCAAGTCGGTCATGCCATGGGTATCCGTCATGATTCCGCCGCAGGTGTAATGGGCGGCTGGAACGATCGGTATTAATTCTTTAGTAATATCGATGCCAAGTTCCAGGCAACGTGCATGAATAGTGGGGAAATGCGACATGATGAAGTCGCTGCCTTTGTGACGAATATCGAGATAAACGCAGTCACAGCCAAGCCGCTTCATTTCATGGTCGATAGCACGGGCAACGATGTCCCTGTGAGCAAGCTCAGCACGCTCGTCGAAATCGGGCATAAAGCGGTGTCCGTTCGGGAGTACTAATTTCGCGCCTTCGCCGCGCAGGGCTTCTGTGATCAAAAAGGATTTGGCTTCCGGATGATAAAGACAGGTAGGGTGAAACTGATTGAACTCCAGGTTCGCGACCCTGCATCCGGCCCGCCAGGCCATGGCAATTCCGTCACCTGATGCCGTGTCGGGATTGCTGGTGTAAAGGTAGACCTTTGAGGCGCCACCGGTAGCCAGGACAACGTACTTTGCCCGGAAGAGTTCGACCTGCTGGCTTTCAAGATTCAGTGCATAGGCGCCAATACAGTCTTTCCCGCGCAGTCCTATCTTGTCTCTGGTGATCAGATCCACAGCGACATAACGGGGAAATATGGTCACATTTTTCAGGGTGTCCAGGTGGCTGCCTAAGGTTTCAGCAATCTCGCGGCCGGTTGCGTCAGCGGCATGGATAACGCGTCTGTGGCTGTGGCCTCCTTCCATGGTGAGGTGAAACTCTGTGTTACCGTCCCCGGTAGTGTGGGTGTCGAAGTTCACCCCCAGTTCCACCAGCCAGTTGATGGTTTGCGCACTTCTTTGTACGGTAAACTCTACGACATCTCTGTGGCACAAGCCTCCTCCGGCCCCTAGGGTGTCCTCGATATGGGATTGAACACTGTCGTATTCGTCCAATACGGCCGCGACACCACCTTGAGCGTAGTAGGTTGAGCCCTCTGTAGGGTCGTCCTTGCAGAGCATTGCGATTCGATAATGTCTTCCCAGTTTAAGTGCAAGGGTCATCCCGGCAGCGCCGCTACCGACAATTAATACATCATACTGGTGCTCGATTTGAGTCATTTTTACCCACCAAGGATCGTTAGATCCGGAGATTACACTTTCTAATTAGGGGGGTATAGGGTCAGCTACGCTGAGGGTTTGTTATGATGGAATTCGTTGAGTCCGATTGAACTAATGCTTAATCGAGTAATCAGATGTACGTAGGACTAGAAGTAGTGAATAAGCCGGGGGTTAATCCAGTGTTCAGCCAGGCAGTGGGGGTAGATTGAACACGACAGAAACAAACGATAAGCAGCTGGTAGAGCGTGTCCAGCGTGGTGATAAGCGAGCGTTTGATATTCTTGTGCTTAAGTACCAGCATAGGATTGCAGGCCTGATCAGTCGTTACGTTCGTGACTCTGACGAGGTGCAGGATGTCACTCAGGAGGCGTTCATAAAGGCCTACAGGGCATTGCCGCGATTCAGGGGTGATAGTGCGTTTTATACTTGGTTGTACAGAATAGCCATTAATACGGCTAAAAATTACCTTGTTTCCAAGTCACGAAGACCGCCAGACACAGATATTGATGTTGATGGGGAATTTCAGGCGGATTCTGCTGTCTTAAAGGATGTAGCGGGGCCCGAGAGCCGTCTTGCGACGGAGCAGCTACAAAAAGTGATTTTTGATGCTATTGAGAATTTGCCCGAGGAATTAAAGGTCGCAGTCACTCTTCGAGAGTTTGAAGGGATGAGCTACGAGGAAATTGCCGAGGTGATGGAATGCCCGGTTGGAACGGTCCGTAGCCGCATATTCAGGGCTAGGGAAGCGGTTGAGAAAAGCATTGAAGCGATTGGTTGATAGCCCTATATTGTGGGCATTCTGAGGGAAACGAGTGATTAGAAGCACACTGGATACAAAAAGAGAGTCCTTGTCGGCGTTCATCGACGGCGAGGCAAGCGAAATCGAGTTACACCGACTGGTCCGGGAGTTTCGTTCCGATGAATCTCTGACGTCCAGCTGGGCTACTTACCAGCATGTCGGTTCAACATTAAGAACGGATAGCGGCGCTGTTTCCATTGAGGATCACCAGCAGTTATTTGCGCGCATTACTGATGCGATTGGTTCTGAAGACAGCCATTCCAAAGAAGTCAAAAAACGGGTCCCTCCTAGAACCGTTGTCGCTGGAAGCCTGGCGCTGGCAGCTTCGATGGTGGTTGCCATCTATATCGGTATTCAGCAGCCATCGGAATCATCTTCATTTGCCGATGCGCAGAGGGGTTCTATGGGTACTGTTTCAAGCAATCAGTCTCGAACACTCGATGTCCAGCCAGTCGCAAATCAGAGTGATGTTCAGCCCCGGACTTCGGAACTTGTAGAGCTTGATGAAGAAAAGCAGCGCCGACTCCGCGCCTACCTTAATCAACACGACCAGATGAGTCGAATGAACCCCAGCAAGCAATTTGTGAACTATAAAGAAACGCCGAAAAAATAATATATTCCTCATGAAAGCATATATCGCAACAAGATGGCTTGCGGGCACCTTAAGTGTGGTGTCTGCATTGCTGTTACCCGGGTTTGTCTATGCTGAATTTGACGGCTCTGCGTCCGCTGAAGGCTCTTTATCCGCTGAAGGCTCTTTATCCGCTGAAGGCTCTTTATCCGCTGAAGGCTCCTCCCCGACCGCGTGGCTGGAGAAGATGGGTCGTGCGCTTCGCAGTGAAAACTATGCGGGTAACTTCACTTTCATTCGGGGCAGCCGTTTTGATAATGTTCGTATCGTCCATGTGGTAGAACAGGGTAAGGAACTTGAAAGGCTATATAACCTGAATGGTGATATTCATGAGCTCTATCGCGAAGATGGTGAGGCACATTGTTACCATCCCAGGTCTGATTTATCTGCGGACGACTTGTCAGATCACGATGTACATATTGGCCCATTTACACCTGCATTTTCAGATCGGGTTTTATCGACCCAAAATTTATACAACCTTGCTATGCAAGGTGAGGGTAGAGTCGCGGGGCGTCCTGCGGTCGTCTTAACGGTTTCACCCAGTTTTAATGATAGATATGGTTATCGAGTCTGGCTGGATCAGCAAACCGGGCTGCTGCTGCAGTCCCATTTAATAGAGCGCGGCAAAGTTAAAGAAATATTCCAATTCACGCACATCGAAGTGGGTGAATCTGTTAATAAATCAAGCATGCAGACGGCAATAAGGGGGGGCACCATCTCACACCCTTTGGCGCTCGATGTCAGTGAAAGGAAAGAGAAGCCTGTTTGGAAAGTTAATTGGCTACCTGATGGCTTCAGGCCCGTTCGAATTCAAGGTAATCGTCTCCATTTCACCGATGGTCTTGCGACATTTTCGGTCTTCATCGAAACAACCGGCCGCGCGCCGATGCCCGACCTTGCAACGACGGAAGGCGGCACCGCTGTCATTACTCGCCGCCACCAGAAAACCGGCCGACAGATAACGGTCGTTGGAGAGGTTCCTGTGCGAACCGCTCGGCGGGTAGCTAAATCAGTTGAGCCAGTTATTTATTAGTTCGACTGGATGATCCTAACGCTATGACCTTACTTAATGTAAATCGCATTTCGTCAGACAGGGATGATTTTGCGTCTCAAGGTCCAGCCTGCAGCGGGTGTTCTGGGTGTGCAGATAGGCTTAAGGTCGTTAACCTGCCGCAGGTTCGCGGCGACAAAGCGATAGTTGAACTGTCGCTCCACGCGCAGTGGGGAATGCTCTGGAACAGCTGGATCAAGCCCCTTCTCGCAACCGTTATTGCGGTTGTAGTATGCGATAGTCTTGGGCTTTCTGAAGTCCTGACGGTTGGTATCGCCCTGACGGCATTCCTGGCCGGATTTCTTGTTTGTTACTCGGTGCCACAGAGCGCGCTAAAAATATCGGAAAACTTATCATGAAGAAATTAATCATCGTCGCAATGCTGCTCGTGGTGGGTACTTTGTCTCTATTCTCGGTGCGAGCCGATTATCCTGAATTCACAGAGCTGGTAAAAAAGGCATCACCGGCCGTCGTTAACATTAGAACAACCCGGGCAAAAGTTGATCGGTTCGAGGGCTTAAAGGAGCAGGATGTGCCAGAGATGTTCAGGCGCTACTTTCGCGAGATGCCAGAGCGCCAGCAACCAGGCCCCGGTGCGGGTTCCGGTTTTATTATCGAGTCAGATGGGTACATTTTGACTAACAATCATGTTGTTGATGGCGCGGACGAAATTATGGTGGCCCTTAGCGACAGGCGAGAGCGCGAAGCAGTGATTGTTGGGCAGGATCCCCTGTCGGATCTGGCGTTGTTAAAAATAGAAGGTGAGAATCTTCCGACGTTAGAAATGGGCTCGTCTGAAAGCCTTGAAGCAGGTCAGTGGGTTGTTGCGATCGGTTCACCATTCGGTTTCGAACATAGTGTGACGGCGGGTATTGTCAGCGCAACAGGCAGAAGTTTGCCGGAAAACAATGGCAACTATGTTCCTTTTATTCAGACTGATGTGGCGATCAATCCAGGTAATTCCGGCGGACCTTTGCTGGATCTAAATGGCAAGGTCGTTGGGATCAATTCACAAATATTGACTCGGTCCGGCGGTTTTATGGGCCTGTCTTTCGCCATTCCAATTGATGTCGCGATGGAAGTTGCGGAACAGCTAAAAGATAAGGGTGTGGTTTCCCGCGGATGGCTTGGGGTCTTGATCCAGCGAGTGGATCGGGATCTGGCTGAGTCCTTTGGCCTGGATAGGCCTGCGGGTGCGCTTGTCACTCAGGTATTCGCCGATAGCCCCGCTGAAGACAGCGGGCTGCGTGAAGGCGATATCATCTTGTCTTTCAATGGCAAAATCATCGATCTTTCGTCGGACCTGCCCCATCTGGTTGGCCGGACCAGAGCCGAATCAGTTGCGACCCTTGACGTAATGCGCAGTGGTAAACGCCAGGAAATAGCAGTGACTATCGGTAAGTTGGATGATGGGAGTCTTGATCCGCGGAGTAACAGCTCACCTTCGGCAGTCAATGGAAACCGAATAGGCATTGATATCGTTGACCTAAAAGACGCAGATAAACGTCGATTGGACGTTGGGAAAGGTGTCATTATCAGTCAGGTGTACGCTGGTCCGGCTCGTGACGCAGGAATTCAACCCGGCGATGTGTTAACTGACGTTGATGGTGAAGCTGTTACCAGCGTAGCTCAGTTGGAGAGGCTCGTTGCGGCTCTGCCAGGTGATATTTCGGTTCATATCAGGATTGTCCGAAATAAACTGCCCCAGTATCTGGCGCTGAAGGTGCCTGTTATGTAGGGGCCAATGGCGCGCGGGGACGCTTTACTATAGACTTCTTGCGCGCGAAACACCCCCAACCCCCTCACTGATTTCCTAAGATTGAGTTTTTGTGACAGAGCCCGCACGTATCAGAAATTTTTCTATTATTGCCCATATCGATCATGGCAAGTCCACGCTGGCTGATCGTTTTATCCAGCTATGTGGAGGGTTGTCTGATCGCGAGATGGAGGCCCAGGTACTGGATTCGATGGATATCGAACGTGAACGGGGTATCACCATCAAGGCGCAGAGCGTGACGCTTATGTATGACGCCAAGGATGGGAATACCTATCAGCTCAATATCATTGACACGCCTGGTCACGTGGATTTCACCTATGAGGTTTCACGGTCGATGGCAGCCTGTGAGGGCGCTTTGCTGGTAGTGGATGCCGCCCAAGGCGTGGAAGCCCAGTCAGTGGCTAACTGTTATACGGCGATAGAGCAGAATCTGGAAGTGCTACCTGTCCTAAACAAAATCGACCTGCCCCAGGCGGAACCCGATCGTGTCATTCAGGAAATTGAAGAAATTATCGGTATTGATGCGACAGGTGCCCTGCAGGTCAGTGCGAAAACCGGTCTTGGTGTGGAGGACCTGCTGGAAGAGATAGTCGCGGTCATTCCGCCGCCGAAGGATCTGCGCAAGGAACCATTTCAGGCGCTTATTATTGATTCCTGGTTCGATAATTACTTAGGTGTCGTTTCTCTTGTCAGAGTTATGCAAGGGAAAATTTCCAAAAAAGACAAAATCGTTGCGAAGTCCCTGCGGAAAGTTCACCAGGTGGACTCAGTCGGGGTTTTTACGCCAAGAAGAACAGAAACAGACAGTCTTAGTAGTGGTGAAGTTGGTTTTATCGTCGCGGGTATCAAAGATGTGAAAGGCGCACCTGTCGGTGACACGATTGTGCTGAGTGCTAATCAGGAATCTGTGCCAACGCTGCCGGGTTTTGAGAAAATAAAGCCGCAGGTTTATGCAGGGATGTTCACGGTTAGTTCGGACGATTTTGACAACTTCCGGGACGCGCTTGAAAAGCTTACCTTAAATGATGCTTCTCTTGCTTACGAGCCGGAAAGCTCAGATGCGCTGGGAAGTGGAT
>Ga0115565_10003807_pt1 | contig 10560 bp, 11 predicted proteins | sample COGITO_mtgs_1105_FD_87199 | JGI IMG/M metagenome (GOLD analysis project Ga0115565, IMG submission 87199) | Pelagic marine microbial communities from North Sea - COGITO_mtgs_110530 | ecosystem: Environmental > Aquatic > Marine > Epipelagic | place: Germany:Helgoland, sampling site Kabeltonne... | reverse complement strand
CTTTCGGGTGTAGGTTTGCATACAGGAAATACGGTTTCAATGACGTTGAAACCAGCTCCAGTAAATCATGGATTTGCTTTTAAGAGAATAGATTTGGAAGGTTCACCAATAATTGAAGCAAATGCGGAATATGTGGTAACAACGCAAAGAGGCACAAATTTAGAAAAAAATGGTGTTCAAATACAAACATCAGAGCACGTTTTGGCTGCTGCTGTTGGTTTAGATATCGATAATTTATTGATAGAAGTAGATGCTTCTGAACCACCAATTATGGATGGTTCATCAAAATATTTTATAGAAGCTTTAGAAAAAGCTGGTATCGAAGAGCAAGATGCAGATATTGAAGAATATATTGTAAGGGAAATTATTTCTTTTAAAGATGATGTAAGTGGAAGCGAAATTATTTTAATGCCTTCAGATGAATACCAAGTTACAACTATGGTAGATTTTGGAACTAAAATTTTAGGAACTCAAAATGCTACTTTAGATCATATTGCTGATTTCAAAAAAGAAATTGCAGGTGCAAGAACATTTAGTTTTTTACATGAAATTGAAATGTTACTAGAAAACGATTTGATAAAAGGAGGTGATTTAAATAATGCGATTGTTTATGTTGATAAGGAATTATCAGAAAACACGATGCAAAAACTTAAAAAAGCTTTTAAAAAAGATAATATTTCTGTAAAACCAAATGGAATTTTAGACAACCTTACTTTGCATTGGGCAAATGAAGCTGCTCGTCATAAATTACTAGATGTTATTGGCGATTTAGCTTTAGTGGGCACAAGAATTAGAGGTAAAGTTATTGCTAATAAACCTGGGCATTTGGTAAACACCCAATTTGCTAAAAAACTAGCTAAAATTATAAAAGCTGAAAAGAGAAACTATGTTCCTCAATTCGATTTAAACTTACCACCATTGTTAGATATTCATCAAATAATGGATATTTTACCTCACAGACCACCGTTTTTAATGATTGATAGAATTATAGAACTATCTGACAAACATGTTGTGGGTATGAAAAATGTTACGATGAATGAAAACTTCTTTGTAGGTCATTTTCCAGGATCACCAGTAATGCCAGGCGTTTTACAAGTAGAAGCCATGGCACAATGTGGAGGTGTTTTAGTATTAAGCACTGTTCCTGATCCAGAAAATTACTTAACATATTTCATGAAAATGGATAATGTAAAATTCAAACAAAAAGTATTGCCTGGAGATACTTTAATTTTTAAAGCAGAATTAATTACGCCAATAAGAAGAGGGATTTGCCACATGCAAGCGTATGCGTATGCAAATGGTAAATTAGTTGCAGAAGCAGAATTAATGGCACAAATTGCTAGAAAAAAATAAAATATGAATCAGCCTTTAGCATACGTACACCCCCAAGCAAAAATTGCAAGAAATGTTGTAATAGAACCTTTTACAACCATTCATAATAATGTAACAATTGGTTCAGGAACTTGGATTGGGTCTAATGTAACGATTATGGAAGGCGCAATAATTGGGCAAAATTGTCGAATTTTCCCTGGTTCAGTAATTTCTGCAATTCCACAAGATTTAAAGTTTGATGATGAAGAAACTACTGTAGAAATTGGAGACAATGTTACTATAAGAGAATGTGTTACCATCAACAGAGGTACTAAAGACAGAATGAAAACTGTAATTGGTAATAATTGCCTAATCATGGCTTACTGTCATGTTGCTCATGATTGTTATGTGGGTGATAACTGTATTTTTTCTAACAATACAACTTTAGCAGGTCATGTAACTATTGGCGATAATGTTGTTTTAGCAGGTATGGTTGCAGTGCATCAATTTGCATCCGTTGGTAAACATGCATTTGTAACAGGTGGTTCTTTGGTTCGTAAAGATGTTCCTCCTTATGTAAAAGCTGCAAGAGAGCCTTTATCTTATGTTGGTATTAATTCAGTAGGTTTAAGAAGAAGAGGTTATTCAACTGAAAAAATTAGAGAAATTCAGAATATTTATAGAATTTTATTCCAAAAAAACTATAATTATACGCAAGCAATCGATATTATTGAAGCAGAAATGGAAGCAACTCCAGAACGTGATGAAATTATTCAATTCATAAAAGATTCTCACAGAGGAATTATGAAAGGGTATTTTAACGTAAATTAAAATTGATAAACTAAACTTAAAAGTTTGTGTAAAAGCACAAGCTAAATAAATAAAGAAATGGCAACAACATCAGATATTAGAAACGGATTGTGTATTAGATATAATAATGATATCTACAAAATAGTTGAATTTTTACATGTAAAACCAGGAAAAGGTCCAGCATTTGTAAGAACAAAATTAAAAAGTGTTACAAATGGAAAAGTGATTGATAATACATTTCCTGCTGGTAGAAAAATTGATGATGTACGAGTAGAAACTCATAAATTTCAATATTTATATAATGATGGTGAATTTTATCATTTTATGAATGAAGCAGATTATAGTCAAATAAGATTATTAGAAGCAGCCTTAGATACACCAGAATTAATGAAAGAAGGCGAAATTGTAACAATTATTATCAATTCTGAAGATAATATGCCACTTTCTGTAGAAATGCCACAAAGTGTTATTTTAGAAGTTACACACACAGAACCTGGTATTAAAGGAAATACAGCAACAAATGCTACAAAACCAGCAACTGTAGAGACTGGAGCAGAAGTAAATGTACCTTTATTTATTAATGAAGGTGATAAAATTAAAATAGAAACTGCAAAAGGGACTTACCAAGAACGTATTAAGGAGTAAAATCAGTATGCAGTTTTTAGTTGGCAGTTTCAATTAGACTGAAAACGATGAACTGGATTCTATATGCTGACATCTAATAAATATTATGAAAAAAAGTTTCATATTTATTCTGGCGATTTGTTTATCATTATCTTCTTGTAAAAAGATTATAGACTCTGCTGCTGCTTTAAGCAAAGAAGACATTACTGCTAAAGATTTAGTTGAGGTTTCTATAAATGACGATTACTCAATTTCCATTCCTGATTACATGAAGGAAATGACATCTTTAAATGATGACGCTTCTTTTCAATATGCAAATATTTACAAAGAAACGTATACGATTGTAATTGATGAGGATAAACAAGAATTTATTGATGCCTTTAAAGAAATTGGTATTTATAATGATTCATTATCAGTTATCGAAAACTATTCAGATTATCAAATAAAAAGTTTTCAAGAAAGTTTAAATTCTGATGAAGTTAAAGAATTAGATTTTAAACTTAAAAACTTAACAGCCAAACAATTTGAACTAAATGGAATAATTGATGGTATTAACGGAAATTATTTAATTGGTTTTGTAGAAAGCGATGCAAAAATGTATATGCTAATGTCTTGGACTGTTGATGATCGATACAAAAAGTATAAAAACACGTTTCAATTAATTCAGAATTCATTTAAACTTAAAAATTAATTTTGAAATTCAAAAAACCACAAACTCTTAAAGAGATTGCTTCATTAATCAATACCGATTTTATTGGTGATGAAAATTTCGAGATTCTAGGAATCAATGAAATTCATGTTGTAGAAAAAGGAGATATTGTTTTTGTAGATCATCCTAAATATTATGATAAAGCTTTAAATTCTGCTGCAACAACAATTTTAATCAACAAAAAAGTAGACTGTCCAGAAGGTAAAGCGCTTTTAATTTCTGAAGATCCTTTTCGTGATTTTAATAAAATAACCAAACATTTTAATCCTTTTATTGCATCCAAAGAAAGCATCGCAGAAACTGCTATTATTGGAGAAGGAACTGTTATTCAACCCAATGTTTTTATTGGAAATCATGTAAAAATTGGTAAAAATTGCGTAATTCATCCTAATGTAACTATTTATGATAATTCAGTTTTAGGTGATAATGTAACTATTCATGCCAATACTGTTTTAGGAGCAGATGCTTTTTATTATAAGAAACGTCCAGAAGGTTTTGATAAATTGATTTCTGGAGGTAGAGTTGTTATCGAAAATAATGTCGATTTAGGGGCTTCTTGTACTATTGATAAAGGCGTTACAGGAGATACAACCATTAAAGAAGGCACAAAAATTGACAACCAAGTGCATGTTGGTCATGATACTGTAATTGGTAAAAAATGTTTGATTGCTTCACAAACAGGTATTGCAGGTTGTGTTATTATTGAAGATGAGGTTACAATTTGGGGACAAGTTGGTACAAATAGTGGAATTACTATTGGTAAAGGTGCTATTATTTTAGGACAAACTGGTGTTACAAAATCAGTTGCAGGAGGAAAAAGTTATTTTGGAACTCCAATTGAAGAATCAAGAGAGAAATTAAAACAATTAGCAGGCTTAAAAAGATTGTTAAAAGAAAAATAAAAAACAGATAAGTTTTTTATAAAAGTAAACAAAGAACTATTTTTGTCAAATAAATTAAATCAAACTCCATCAAATTTTCCCTAAGGGAAATGTCCAAAAGACAATGGGATAAATAAATATAAACCATGAGTGTTTTAGTAAATAAGAATTCAAAAATTATTGTACAAGGTTTTACAGGTAGTGAAGGTACTTTTCACGCTGGTCAAATGATTGATTATGGAACAAACGTTGTTGGAGGTGTAACTCCAGGAAAAGGTGGTCAAGAGCATTTAGGCAAACCAGTTTTTAATACAGTTGCAGAATCTGTAGAAAAAGCAGGTGCAGATACTTCTATTATTTTTGTTCCTCCAGCTTTTGCTGCGGATGCAATTATGGAAGCTGCAGATGCAGGAATCAAAGTAATTATTTGTATTACAGAAGGAATTCCTACTGCAGATATGGTTAAGGTAAAATCATATATTGCTAATAAAGATACAAGATTAGTTGGTCCTAACTGTCCAGGAGTTATTACTCCAGATGAAGCTAAAGTTGGTATTATGCCAGGTTTTATTTTCAAAAAAGGGAAAGTTGGTATCGTTTCTAAATCAGGAACTTTAACGTATGAAGCTGCTGATCAGGTTGTAAAACAAGGTTTTGGAATTACAACTGCAATCGGAATTGGTGGAGATCCAATTATTGGAACAACTACTAAAGAAGCTGTAGAAATGTTAATGAACGATCCAGAAACTGAAGCAATTGTAATGATTGGTGAAATTGGTGGGAATTTAGAAGCAGAAGCTGCACAATGGATAAAAGCTGATGGAAACAGAAAGCCAGTTGTTGGTTTTATTGCTGGTCAAACTGCACCTGCTGGAAGAACAATGGGTCATGCAGGAGCAATTGTTGGTGGAGCAGATGATACTGCACAAGCAAAAATGAAAATTTTAGCAGAAAATGGAATTCATGTTGTAAGTTCGCCAGCAAAAATTGGTGAAATGGTAGCAAGCGTTTTAAATTAGAAGTTTTATTTCAATTTTTATTGCTTTAAGAAGGAAATATTAAAACATCTAAAAAGAATTTCCGACACTTAAAATATAAAATTCCCGTTTTTAACGGGAATTTCTTTTAAACAGTTTTTATCTATAACATTAATATTCAAAATTAAAATTTATTTCATAGATTTATAAAAAAAAATAATGGAAACTCTTCAAATTGACATATTAAATCCGAAGGCAAAGAAAATTTTAAAAAATTTAGCCGAATTGAATTTGATTAAAATTACCGTTCCAAAAGATTCGTCAGATTTTAGTTCTTTATTAGATAAATTAAGAAATAAACCTTACCAAGAGATTTCTTTAGAAGAAATAACTAAAGAAGTTGAAGAGGTAAGAGAATCTCGATATGAGAAATAAGAAAATAATCTTAGACACAAATCTTTGGATAAGTTTTCTAATTTCTAAAAAATTAAATCAAATTGATACGCTTATTGAAAGCAACAAAATAACCTTAGTTTTTTCAAACGAATTAATGGAAGAGTTTATTGAAGTAGTAAGCAGACCTAAATTCAAAAAATATTTTTCAAAAAATGATATTCAGAAGTTACTTATTTATTTTGATAAATATGGTAAGCTCTTTAAAATTAAATCTAACGTAAAAGTTTGTAGAGATGATAAAGATAATTTTTTATTAAACCTTTCTATCGACTCTAAAGCAGATTATTTAATCACTGGTGATAAAGATTTGTTAATTTTAGAAAAAATTGAAAATACAAAAATTATAAATTTTACAGATTTTATCAAAGAAATAAAAGTGTAGGAAAATATGTTTCTTTAAATAACCAAATAATACAATATGAAATTATTAGAAAACAAATCAGCAATAATTACTGGAGCAACAAGAGGAATTGGACGTGGAATTGCAGTAGAATTTGCAAAACAAGGTGCCAATGTAGCATTTACCTATAGCTCTTCTGTAGAAGCAGCAAGCGAATTGGAAGCAGAATTAAAAGCATTTGGAGTTTCTGCAAAAGGATATCAATCTAATGCAGCAAATTTTGATGCAGCTCAAGAATTGGCAAAAGAAGTTTTAGCAGAATTTGGAACTATTGATATTTTAGTAAACAATGCAGGAATTACAAAAGACAATTTATTAATGCGAATTTCTGAAGATGATTTTGATAAAGTTATTGAAGTAAACTTAAAATCAGTTTTTAATTTAACAAAAGCTGTTATAAGACCGATGATGAAACAAAGAGCAGGTTCTATTATTAATATGAGTTCTGTAGTTGGTTTAAAGGGAAATGCTGGGCAAACCAATTATGCAGCATCAAAAGCTGGTATTGTAGGGTTTTCTAAATCTGTGGCATTAGAGTTAGGTTCTAGAAATGTTAGAAGCAACGTAATTGCTCCAGGTTTTATAGAAACAGAAATGACTGATAAATTAGATGAAAAAGTAGTACAAGGTTGGCGAGATTCCATTCCTTTAAAAAGAGGAGGAAGTCCACAAGATATTGCAAATGCTTGCGTATTTTTAGCTTCGGATATGAGTAGCTACATTACAGGGCAAACTTTATCTGTAGATGGTGGAATGTTAACATAAAACTTTGATAATTAACACTATAATTTTAAATGTTATATAAAATGTCTGTTTTTAAACAGGCATTTTTTTATTCATCGATATTTGTTTACCAATCGTCTAAAGTAATATTACACTTATCTAAATATTTAGTTTTCAGCCTTAAAGGCGTTGTATCTTTGTAGTGTAAAACAAAAAACTATGAATACTCAAGAACTTTTAATCAAGCATCAACCAGTTATAAATGAACTAAAAAAAGAACATTTAACAAGTTTTGAAATTTTAAAAAAAACAAAAAACATTTCTTTAATACTTGTGATATATAATATTTTAGATGAGTTAAACGCTATTGGAGTTTTAAAAAGTTATGTAAAACAAGATACTAAATATTATTATATAGCATAAACTTAATAATATAGCCCTATAAACCCTTAAAGCCCTAAACCCCTTTTATCTTTAAATATCTCTAAAATTTATTCCCTAAATAAATATAGATATTATTAAAAACCTATAACATTTAACGTTGTAGGTTTTTTGTTTGTAGATAGTTATTTATATCTTTCCCATAAAATAGTAAGTTTGCAACCAACGTTAATTTTATACTGTATTTTAGCCCTGTTATTGAGTATTTCAATAGCCTATTTCCAATATTTTTATCAAATAAAAAATAGAATTAAGGTTACACCTGTTTTATTTGTTTTAAAAACGGTAAGTGTTTTCTTATTAATTCTATTATTGATAAATCCTACTATAGAGAAAAATGAAATTACCAACGTAAAACCTGTTTTATCTGTTTTGGTTGATAATTCTAAATCGACTTCTTTTTTTAAGGAGGATAAAAATGCGGGAAATATTTTAAAACAAATTGAAAATAATACTCAGATAAATAGAAAATTTGATGTTCAAAAATTTACGTTTGGTACTTCTTTACAGGTTTTAGATAGTCTTTCTTTTAATGCTGCTCAAACCAATATTGCAGATGGAATTCTAGGAGTAAATAATTTACAAAAAGATAAAATTTCACCCATTATTTTAATTTCTGATGGAAACCAAACTATTGGTCAAGATTATGAGTTTATCAATAGTAAACAGCCAATTTATCCAATTGTTATTGGAGATACAACAAAATTTGTTGATGTTAAAATATCGCAACTAAATGTAAATAAATATAGTTACATCAAAAATAAATTTCCAGTAGAAGTAATTTTAAATTATGAAGGAACCGAAAATGTAACTTCACAATTTTCAATATTTAGTAATGGAAAATCAATATTTAAAAAAAATGTTTCTTTTACTTCGGATAAAAAGTCGGTTACTGTTGTTGCTAATTTAACATCCATTAAAGAGGGTTTACAGTATTATTCAGCTTCTATTTCAAAGATTAATAATGAGAAAAATATCAAAAATAATAGTAAAAGTTTTTCTGTAGAAGTTATAGACGAACAAACAAAAGTATTGCTATTAACTTCAGTTTTACATCCAGATTTGGGCGCTTTTAAAAAATCAATTGAAAGTAATAAACAGCGATCTGTAACAGTGTCTGCAATTGACAAATTTACACAGCAATTAGAAGATTATCAACTGGTTATTCTGTATCAACCTAATTCTAATTTTAATTCGGTTTTTACAAAAATCAAAGAGAATAATAGCAACTATTTAGTGGTTTCTGGTGCAAATACAGATTGGAATTTTATCAACCAAAAAGCATTAGGGTTTCGTAAAAACGCAATCAATCAAACAGAAAATTATGGGTCAATTTACAACGATGCTTTTTTAACTTTTTTACAAGAAGATATTGGTTTTAATAATTATCCACCTTTATTAGATAAGTTTGGAGAAGTTACAATCACTAAAGAACATCAGGTTTTATTGTCTCAAAACATAAATGGTGTTGAAACTAAACAACCTTTATTAGCAACTTTTGATGTAAATACTCAAAAATCTGCAATATTATTAGGAGAAGGTATTTGGAAATGGAGAGCAGCTAGTTTTTTAAATACGAATTCTTTTGAGAATTTTGATAAATTTATTGGGAATTTAGTGCAATATTTAGCATCTAATAAAAAGAGAAATCGTTTGGAAGTAAATGCAGAAACTTTGTATCCTGCAAACTCAACCATAAATATATCAGCATTTTATACAGATAAAAATTATCAATTCGATGCAAGAGCATCACTTGAAATAACCATTACAAACACAGAAACGAAGGAAGTTTTAAAAGTACCTTTTTCATTGGTTAATAATTCTTATCAAACTGAAATTGAAAATCTTGCTTCTGGAGAATATATTTATAAGGTTTCAGTTTTTGGACAAAATATCAACAGATTTGGTCAGTTTATAATTACGGATTATGAAGTGGAAGAGCAGTTTACAAATGCGAATGTAAATAAATTGCAAAAATTAGCGGATAAAACAGGAGGGAAGTTATTTTATAAAAATCAAGTTGATGAAATTTCTAAAAACTTATTAGAAAACGATTCTTTTTATACGATTCAAAAATCATCAATAAAACAAGAGAATTTAATTGATTGGAGATGGATTTTATTCATTGTAATTGGTTTATTTACTGCAGAATGGTTTCTAAGAAAATACCATGGAAAAATTTAAGAAATTTATAATACATATCAATTGGGTTTGATGTCTTTAAGTCGTAAATTTGATAAATTTATAAAAAACAATAAAAATGGCAAATAACCAAATGGATTTAAAGTTTCCAAAAGGAGGCGTATTTATTATCATTATTCTAGTTGCAGTTGTAATTTTATTTTCTAAATCTACGGTTACTATTGGTCCTGGAGAAGGAGGTGTTCTTTTTGAAACGTTAGGAGATGGTATTAATACAGAAACTTCGTATGGAGAAGGTTTTCATATTGTTGCTCCTTGGAACAGAATGATTATTAGAAAAGTACGTCAACAATCTATTTCTGATGAAATGAATGTTCTTTCTGTAAACGGATTAGAAGTTAAAGTAAATGGTACAATTTGGTACGAGCCAGAACTTTCGAATCTTGGAAAATTAATTAAAACGAAAGGTGAGGATTATGAACGCGAATTGTTAGATCCTGCAATTAATGCAGCTGCAAGAAGTGTTGTTGGTCGTTACACACCAGAGCAATTATATTCTAGTAAAAGAGATGTTATTGAACAAGAAATTTTAGATGAAGTTCAGTTGGTTTTAAAAGATCAATATTTATCTGTAAAAAGAGTTTTGGTAGAAGATGTTAAATTACCAAGTACCATTAGAATTGCAATTGAAACAAAACTAAAGCAAGAACAAGAGTCTTTAGAATATGAATTTAGATTATCGAAAGCTAAAAAAGAAGCTGAAAGACAAAAAATTGATGCAGAAGGTAAAGCTGTTGCAAATCAGATTTTAAGTGCTTCTTTAACAGATAAAATTCTTCAAGAAAAAGGAATTGACGCAACTTTAGAGTTGGCTAAATCACAAAATAGTAAAGTGGTTGTTATTGGTTCTGGAAAAGATGGTTTACCAATTATATTAGGAAATCAATAAAATTCTTTAAACTTATGTGACGTCCTGAAATAGCGTTACAGAATTAATAATCTAAAGGTAGTGATTTTATATCACTACCTTTTTTACTTTTATATTGTTTTCTTTTGACTTTATTTTGTTGGTGCATTTGATTTGGT
>Ga0115565_10003801_pt1 | contig 10568 bp, 9 predicted proteins | sample COGITO_mtgs_1105_FD_87199 | JGI IMG/M metagenome (GOLD analysis project Ga0115565, IMG submission 87199) | Pelagic marine microbial communities from North Sea - COGITO_mtgs_110530 | ecosystem: Environmental > Aquatic > Marine > Epipelagic | place: Germany:Helgoland, sampling site Kabeltonne... | reverse complement strand
TCCGCGCAGAACATTGAAAGGCTTGTAATTTAGTTTTGCCTAGCTTCTTTGCCCAATAAGCGGTCAAAAAAGTATGTGTAGCTCCAGTAACTGGATCTTCATTGCCACCACTCCATGGCCAGAAATATCTAGATTCAAAATCAAAATCAGGCTGTTTTGATTTTGCCGTAACCACAACTCCGCTAATGTCATTGATGGAGGCTTTCATTGCTGTAAAATCAGGTTTTAGGTTTCTAAGCACATCAACATCTTCTAGCTCGATCATCAACTCCAGATTCTCATGATTGTAGCCGCTGTTGTTGATTTCTTTGATTCCCATGGCCTCCAGTAGCGCTTTGGGAGCGTCACGATCTGTAATTCCGTAATTGGGGAATTTCAGTGAGACTTTTTTGCCATTTCTGGAAGCTTGTAGATCTAAACCAGATTCTGTTTTGAAATAAATCTCATTCAACGCTTCATCCTGCTCAAACAAAATCTTTGCGCTCGCTAGAGTCGCATGACCGCATAATGGAATTTCCATGATGGGAGAGAAATATCTGATAGAATAATGATCACCTTGATCTTGCACAAAGGCAGTTTCGGACAAATTAACTTCTATGGCGATGGATTGCATTAACTCACTAGGCAATGCGTCTTCCAACAAGCAAACACCAGCTGGATTTCCTTTAAAAGGCTCGCTGGTAAACGAGTCCACCATAAAATAGGGAATCGACTTACTCAACTTGATCCTTTTTAAACTCCAACTTCTCTGATCTTCCCTTTTTAAATTTCTTATTATTGGCAGGATGACCAGCACGTAGCTTTTTTTGTTCTTCCAACGGTAACTGTATTATATCGTGACATTCTGAGCTACAGGTATGTTGGTATTTAGCAGCGCATTCTGCACACTGAATGAATAACAAATGACAAGCTTCATTGTGACAATTGACATGAGTGTCGCAAGGATTACCACATTGATGGCAATTAGAGATGATCTCATCGCTTATCTTCTCTGACAATCGAGCATCAAAAACAAAGTTTTTTCCGCGAAATTTATTCTCCAGTCCTTGCTCTGTGACTTGCCTGTGGTATTCAATAATGCCACCTTCTAGCTGATACACATCTTCAAAACCACGGTGTTTGTAGTAGGCACTTGCTTTCTCACAACGTATGCCGCCTGTGCAATACATGACTAGTTTTTTGTCTTTTTTGTGTTCCTTGATTTCTTCCTCAATAACACTTAGGCTATCTCTAAAAGTATCCACGTCTGGCGTCCAGGCATTTTCAAAATGGCCTATCTCACTCTCATAGTGATTACGCATATCCACCAAGATCGTGTCTGGATCTGTGATGAGTTCGTTGAATCTTGCGGCATCCACGTGTACGCCTTTGTTGGTCACATCAAAGGAATCGTCTTCCAGACCATCTGCTACGATCTTGTTACGTACTTTGACTTTGAGCTTTAGAAAACTCTCGTTATCGTGTTCACGAGCAATATTTAAACGTACGTTTTCTAGAAAATTGATTCCGTCGAGGAAGTCTTTGAATTCGTCGAATCGGTCTGCAGTAATGGAAAACTGAGCATTAATACCTTCATGGGCCACATAAATACGCCCTAAAACCTCCAGCGCATCAAATGCAACAAATAGGTAATTTCTAAATAATTCTGGATCCTTGATATGGGCATACTGATAGAAAGAAATCGTGAGGCGTTCCTTGCCGGCCGCACGGATCAATTCGCGTCTTTCTTCAGCACTTAATTTGTTATACAGTTGCATGCTATAAACATTTGGTGTTGAAGGTGCAAAGGTATAAAAAGAGAATAGACCGCTGCGCAGCAAGAGACTAGAGTCAAGATAAAAGTTCAAGTTAGAATTGTCTTGCGTTAGGGATTGAAGTGGAAATCCTGTTGAAGCTTTTTTTTGCTTCAAAAGATTGCAGCGTAAAGCCCGACCATCCCGATAGTTATCGGGATGGGAACGCCCAAGTGGTTATCATGATAAATTTACCGCTTACGCGAAAGCTTAAAAACCCACAAGGATTATCGTTAATAACCATTGCCTCATGCTATTGGAAACCGTGCGGCCAAGACCTATTTTTGTGGAAAATAAATAAAATGGCAGACGATAAAGAAAGAGCAGCAAAGGAGAAAGCGCTAAAGTTGACGCTTGACAAGCTGGATAAAGCATACGGTAAGGGAACGGTGATGAAAATGGGCGATCGCCAGGTGGTTGATGTGGAGTCGATATCTACTGGATCACTGGCATTGAATGCCGCACTAGGTGTAGGTGGTTATCCTCGTGGTCGTGTGGTAGAAATATATGGACCAGAATCTTCTGGTAAAACAACCTTAACGTTGCACGCGATTGCAGAGGCTCAAAAAGCCGGCGGTATCGCTGCTTTTATTGACGCAGAGCACGCATTTGACCGTTTTTATGCAGAGAATCTTGGGATTGATCTTGATCAATTAATTATTTCGCAGCCCGATCATGGTGAGCAGGCGCTGGAGATTGCTGAGAATTTGATACGTTCTGGAGCGATTGACATCATCGTAATTGACTCAGTCGCCGCACTTACTCCAAAGAGTGAGATTGAAGGTGAAATGGGAGATTCTAAAATGGGTCTTCACGCTCGTTTGATGTCACAGGCGCTGCGTAAAATGACGGGAACCATTTCAAAAACGAACTGTACGGTAATCTTTATTAACCAGTTGCGTGAGAAAATTGGTGTGATGTTCGGTAATCCAGAGACGACTACTGGTGGTAATGCGTTGAAGTTTTATGCATCTGTACGATTAGATATTAGAAGATCTACACAGATTAAAAATACTGACGGTAGCGTTCAAGGAAACAAGACGCGTGTCAAGGTTGTGAAGAATAAAGTTGCACCACCATTCCGTACTGCAGAATTTGATATTCTTTACGGTCAAGGTGTTTCAAAAATGGGCGAGATCGTTGATCTAGGTGTTGAGTATGAAATCATCAACAAAGCTGGTTCATGGTTCTCTTATGGAGATACTAAACTGGGTCAAGGCCGCGATAGTGTAAAATCGATTCTAGCCGATAATCCTGATCTTATGGATGAACTAGAAGCAAAAATTATGGAAGCGATTAAAATGGCAAATAGTTAGTCAATAATTCTTCAAACAGTAATATAAAATCTGCTTTAAAAATTTAAAGCAGATTTTTTTATGTTTTCAACGCAACCTTTTAAGAAGGTTTGCATCTAGTTAATAAAAGATAGAAAATGAAAGCTAAACTAATTGCGTTAATCGCGCTGGTAAGTATTGCTTTTAGCTCTTGTAGTTTAGGTGACGATGATGCACTTGAATATAGACTACAGGTAGTTGGCATCACAGACGTTGAAATTCTTGATCCATTTGTTTTTGGTCAGGTTAATGAAATAATCGTAAAGTATAATATTCCGAACACGTGTCAGAAATTTTTGGGCTTTGATGTTAATAGGGATCTCAATCAACGTGAAATTTATGTTGTTACTGAATATATAGGTGACCCCAATTGTTTAGAGCAAAATATTCCAGAAGAACAGAGTCTACGATTTTTACCAACGAGCAACGGTACGATAGTTTTGAAATTCTATACTGGAAATAATGACAATGGAGAAAGAGAATTTATTGAAATTGTGGTAGACGTCCAAGAATAGGATATTTTTAAATGTGGTGCAACAACAACTTATTGATAGATGCAAGAGTAAAGATCGCGTTGCGCAACGTGCACTTTATGATCAGTACGCCAGCATGCTTTATGGTTGCTGTTTGAAATATGCACCCAATAAAGAAGAGGCGCAGGACATTCTGCAAGATAGTTTCATTATCATTTTTGAAAAGATCAAACAATTTAAAAACGAGGGATCTTTTGAAGGTTGGTGTAAACGCATAACGATTAATACTGCCCTGCAAAGATATAGGACCGCAAACCTCTATCATATAGAAAATGAAAATACCATTGTGGACGATGCAATTGATTTTGATAATTCTATAAAATTAGATATGGTTGATATGCTGGCTATGATCCAGCAATTACCGCACAGATATCAATTAGTGTTCTCTTTGTATTCTCTTGATGGATACAGTCATAAGGAAATAAGTAAGATGATGGAGATAAGTGTAGGGACCTCAAAGTCAAACCTTTCTAGAGCAAGGTTACGATTACAAGAAATGATTAAAGAGTGGCTCATTCATAATGCAAGCGATGCAAGTTAGAAATGAAAGAAAAAAATAAAATAGATCAACTATTCCAGGAAGGACTCAAAGAATTTAATCCATTACCACCTGCTGGTGCGTGGGATTCTATTAAGTCACGACTAGATCAAAAGAAAAAACGTGATAAAGTTCTACCATTATGGTGGCAAATAGCTGCTGCTGCTGCTGTTGCACTTGTAATACTTTCCATTTTTCTATGGAACCCTAATCAAACAACTATCATTGATCAAGAGATTGTAGAAGAATCAATTGATAACTCAAATAATGTGATTTCTCAAGATGCAGTCGTAATCGAGGAGAATTCCAATGCAAATAAGGAAATAGAAGTTAGAATACAAGAGAATTACGACACTAATGCTAAAGAGCAATCCAAAAATTTATCAAAGACTAAAAAATCGGGTTCTAATAGTTTAATCGTTACCACGAATGGGCAGCAAGTACCCAAAAATATTATGGCAGTAGCATCTGGAACAATTAATGGACATGAAGGGTCAATCAATAACAACGATTTGCACGGCACTGCTAGAAAAGAAAAGAGTAATCTTCCTATACATCTAAATAATCTTGATTCTTTGGTTTACTTAAATAATACTGCAGTTGCTGCCATTACTCAACTAAAGGAGACGTCGCCGGTTTACAAGGGTGATACAATTAAAAAAGGGGCCTTAATAGATATTTCAATAGCAGGTGAAGAAAAAGGCCTAGCAGACATCGCAACTAAGAATAATTTAGAAGAAAACATTACTCCTATCAAGAAGTGGAGCGCTGCCACTGTTGTTGCACCAGTTTACACTAGCAGTCTTTCAGGATCATCTGTAAATGATCGCGTGGCTAGGGACAATCAAAAAACTCAAACTGAATTAAGTTATGGTCTCGCCGTATCATACACCATTAATAATCGATGGGTTGTGCGCACAGGTCTACATCAAGTTAACATGAGTTATAATAATGAGAACATAAATTATGGTTTGAATACAAGCACTTTTGACATCAATGATTCACAACCGACAACGGTTTATAATGCAGATGCAATTAATGCGCGTGCTGAGTCATATTCTTTATTAGCAGGTCCTTTGGCATTTAATGAAGAATTACAAGACGCAAATCTACTTTCAAACTTCAATGGTGAACTAAGTCAACGTATAGGATACCTAGAAATACCATTAGAGGTAAAATATAGAATTTTGAACAAAAAGTTTGGTGTCAGTCTTCTAGGCGGTTTTAGCGCTTTGTTTCTAACAGACAATAGTGTGAGCATAGCAAATGAAGACCGCAGACTTGATCTAGGTGAGGACAGTAACTTTAATGACTTTAATCAAAGTGCAAATCTAGGCTTAGGATTAGATTACCAATTTACAGAAAACATAGGACTATCACTGGAGCCTACATTTAAATACCAGTTAAACTCTTTGAGAAATGAAACGACAACCTTTAGGCCTTATATACTAGGCATCTATACAGGTTTGTCCTATAAATTTTAACCGCAGCTGGCTGTCATTGCAGGCCAATGTTAGGTAATATGAAAAAGAAGGTTGAGGTTGGTTAACAATTGAACTCAATTGATGCAATGAAAAGTGAAACCGTTCTGTTGCTATGCAGGACGGTTTTTATATTTAGAATATGTTGCTTTTGCAAAAGCGAATTATACTAAAATCCATCTATCTATAATCAACAGCAAACACTTCAACGAACTGCAAGTCCATTCAATCTTTAGTAATTTACTGATGTTTCATTAAATCATTGAGGATGATGGTTCTTACGCTTTCGCGAAAGCGCACTTTATCTCCAGGCAATTTCATACCAGCAGTCTCCTGGATTTCAAGGGTTCTTGCACGCATAACGCCAGGAGATCCATGAAAGAAAGAAAAAGGGAGTCTACTTTTATTGTCGTAAAAACTCATGGGTACTACTGGAATCTGGTGTTCAATAGCTAGTCTAAAAGCACCATCCTTGAAGCTATCAAGAACTAGAGATCGATCCTCTGGCACACCACCTTCAGGAAAAATACAAATCCCGATACCGTTTTCTAATCTGCGACTTGCACTATCAAATACTGCTTTTCTACTATGGGCATCACTGCGATCTACAAGAATACATGTGCGTTTGTAGAAAAATCCGAAAATCGGGATTTTTGCCAGTGATGCTTTGCCTACAAAAACAAAAGGATTTTTTGCAACGAGCAACATTAACATGATGTCAGACATGCTCGTATGATTAGCGACCAGCATGTAACTTGTTCCTTTTTGCATACCTGCATCGCGGTAAATCACAGGCCACCATCCCATGCCATAAACAATGATAGCGCCCCACAATCTAGCAACCTTAAAAAATTGAGCGTAGGTTTTTTCTGAAATTGTAAGCACTAATAAAACTGGAAAAAGGACAATTATAGGAGCACCTAGTAAGATGTAAAACCAAACTCGATAAAGTGGCATCAAGATGTAACGCATCCATTTCATGAGTTCCAAAAATAGCAGAATTAAAACGTGCGGCAACACCTTTGCCAGCTTCTTGTAATTTATAACATGAAGGAATTACCTTTGCAGCTCAATTTTATGCAATGGCTCGAGTACTTACGGGAATTCAATCAACGGGAACACCACATTTAGGCAATTTGCTAGGCGCAATCATGCCAGCTATAGAAATGGCGAAAAAGCCAGACAATGATGCATTCTTATTTATTGCAGATTTTCACTCGCTCACCCAAATAAAAGACGGTGATTCCATGCGTGAGAACACGTATGCTACCGCGGCCGCATGGCTTGCATGTGGCCTTGATACCAGTCGTACTACTTTTTATAGACAAAGCGATGTCCCACAGGTGACAGAGCTCAGCTGGTATCTCAATTGCTTTTATCCATATCAACGATTAACACTAGCACATAGTTTTAAGGACAAGTCAGACCGTTTGAATGATGTCAACGCTGGTTTATTCACTTACCCTATGTTGATGGCAGCAGACATACTTCTGTACGACGCTCAAGTAGTTCCTGTAGGAAAGGATCAACTGCAACACCTAGAAATGGCGCGCGATGTGGCCGGTCGTTTTAACAACCAGATGGGCGATACGCTCATTGAGCCTCAAGCGAAAATTCAAGAAGAAACGATGTACGTTCCTGGAACAGATGGCGAAAAAATGAGCAAATCCAGAGGTAATCTGATTAACATCTTTTTACCTGAGAAGCAGTTAAAGAAACAGGTGATGTCTATAGAGACAGATAGCACAGCGCTTGAAGAGCCTAAAGATCCTGATACATGTAATGTTTTTGCAATTTATCAATTACTAGCCACACAGGATCAAATAGTTACCATGCGCGCAAATTATGAAGGTGGAAATTATGGTTATGGCCATGCAAAAAAGGCGCTTTTTGAATTGTTGTTATTTAAGTTTGGAAAAAACCGTGAACGATTTGAACATTTTATGTCTAACAAAAATGAGATAGACGCAGCCTTATTAGAAGGTGCTGCTAAAGCAAAACTTGTTGCTGATGATGTTCTTAAACGTGTACGATTAAAGCTGGGATATTGATTAATGTGCTGAGGGATTGACCTTTTATTTATTCTAGAAATAAACAGACGAATTAATTACAAATCAGATTTTTGCAATTCTTCTCATATTGTTTACAACCAGTTAAATGATCAATTAGAATGACTATTTACATTCAGTTGTATTTATCGTCAATGGTAATTGATCATCTTCTCATTTAATTTTTGTTCAGAAACGTTTTTTCTGGCTGCACATTTTTGACTAATCAAGACTCTTTTTTGATTTTTAAGACCGATAAAATAAAAACAAAGAGAGGCTTTAGCCTTACTAAATACAATTATTTATCCGTTGTAATACTCGATTAAACGTTTAAAAGCAGTATATTATAAATTAAATTAAAATTGTAACTATTTGTTTGTCAGTTAATTGATTGTTTATTTTACACTTAATCGATGAAATGTGTTTGTTTAACCTGTGTAAATGTTGCATATTTGACCCATCAAAGTAATGATAACAGTTAAATCGCAATCGATGAAAAAATATATACTCCCAGCAGCCTTACTATTTACAGCAGCAACATTAGTGTCTTGCTCAACTGACTCTGAAAGTATCGACGATACATCTGCGATTGCATTAGGTCCTAAAGTAACCATGTTTACTGGTAGCAATACTTCTGGAAAAATCAATGTTTATGATTTGACTGACAAAAATAATATCACAACAAAATCTTTTCAATCTGCAAGTAGAGATGGTAATGGTTTGCATTACGATCCAATTAATGATTGTTTATTTGAAGCGTCCAGATCTGAAAAAAATGTACTCGTTTTTGAAAACCTGACCAACAACGTATCAGGATCTTCTCTAGCTCCATCATTACGATCTGATGTGCAGGTTGAAAATCCAAGAGATATTGCAGTAGCAGGAAATCGCATTGTTGTTTCTTCTGACGCTTTTGGACCTAGAGATAGCAATAAATTTTATGTTTACGAATCAACGGCAAATTCAGTACGTCTTGTTAATGTATATGAAACAGGAAATCAACACTGGGGAATCTTTCTAGCTGGTAACACTTTATACGCAGCGGTAGATAATAGCGGTAGAATAGCCGTTTACAACAACTTTTTTGACAATGCTAGTGGTGAGTTAACCGCAGATGATCAAATTTTTATTGAAGGCGCACAATCTTTAAGAGGTATTACCTATGATGAGGTTGAAGATCAATTGTTCCTTGCAGATGTGAGAAATCCACTTGATGATAGTGATGGTGCAATCCACACCATAAAAAACTTCTCTGTAATCTATAGCGGTCTTGAGTCATTTGGAACAATAACTTCTGCAGATGTTAGTACAGTAAGCGGTTCAAGCACTATGTTAGGAAATCCAGTAGATGTTGAATACGATAGCATAGGAAAAGTATTGTACGCAGCAGAGCGCAGTACAAACGGTGGTATGGCACTTGCTTTTGATAGCAATAATGGTGGCGATACAGCTCCATCTATGCAACAATCAGTATCTGGTATTTCAAGTATTTATCTTAACGTTGAATAATTAAAAAACACATTAACCCACAATTTGTAGAGTAGATTGTAGAAAAGAAGGAGACCTAGCGATGGGTCTCTTTTGTATTATGAATAATTTGATTAGTTCGCTTTCGCGAAAGCGAACTTATAGAATCTACCTCCTTAAACTAAGCCAGCATAAACAATTTACCTGGCAGCGGCTTAACAACACCTTTTAATTCCATAGACATTAATAGGGACGCTACTTTGTGGACTGGCATTTTCAGATTCAAAGCTATGATGTCAAGCATCTCCTTTTCCGTTGACTTTAAGAAATTGTAGATTTCCTTTTCCTCGTAGTTAAGCTCAACAAATAATTGTTTTTGAATAGCTACTTTATTTTCCTTCCATCCTAGAATGTAAGGTATATCTGCAGATTTCAAAAGCATGTGCGCCTTGGCTTGTTGTATCAGGGCATTGCAACCGACTGCATACTTATCTGTTATCCTTCCAGGAACAGCAAAAACCTCACGGTTATAATCGCTAGCTAATTCTGCAGTGACCAGCGAGCCGCCTTTATCTGCGCTTTCAATAACAACAGTTGCCTCACTTAATCCTGCTATAATGCGATTGCGTCCTAAAAAGTTCTTGCGGTCAAAAGTATCTGTACTCCAAAAATCAGATATAAAACCGCCGTTATCCTTCATATCATTATTGTGAGCAGCATGATTACGCGGGTATGTTTGATTAAGTCCATGAGCCATGACAGCGATGGTTTGCAAACCGTGTTCAATAGCCAGTTTGTGGGCTAGAATGTCCACTCCATAAGCATAACCACTGATAATTGTGGGTTTTAGAGGCGCTATTTCTGCGATAAATTTCTCGAGAAAAGCACTGCCTTGACTGGTAATTTGTCGCGTACCTACAATGCTCAAGGTATATGGATTGCTCCAATCGATCTTGCCGCTTTCAAAGAATATGATAGGACCATCCACGCAATATTGCAGGCGTTCTGGATAATCATCATTGTAATAGATACGGTATTTAAGCTTGTTTTCCTCTATGAATTTGAGCTCTTTTTCTGCTTTGGAGAAAAGGTCTTTGGCCTTGATAAACTCGGCTTTTTTCTCGCCTATTCCTTCAATAGCAGCGATTTGCCGATAGGGTTGCTCAAAAACTGCGGTCGCGCTACCAAAGGTGCGGATCAGCTTTTTGGCCATGATATCGCCTATAAGCGGCGCTTTCTTTAAAGCGAGAAGCGATAGCAGTTCCTGTTGATCCATTACCCGAAGATAAAGGGATTTGGATCCAAAATAATTTCAGAATATTTCTCCAGATCATTTTCTGCCAGCACGCCAGGGAAATCTCCTTGACGGCCTTG